>Ga0078972_1016967_pt1 | contig 10600 bp, 8 predicted proteins | sample YelNatPaOPGAMG01_FD_67568 | JGI IMG/M metagenome (GOLD analysis project Ga0078972, IMG submission 67568) | Hot spring thermophilic microbial communities from Obsidian Pool, Yellowstone National Park, USA - OP-RAMG-01 (SPADES assembly) (version 2) | ecosystem: Environmental > Aquatic > Thermal...
GCGCCTTCCTCTGCCGAAACGGTTTCTGCTTAGGGTGGCGAATCGGCATCGCCAGCATCCTGTGGTAAGACCCTCTCCCTCTTCGGCCCCGTCCGGAGGCGATGGATGGCCCCGGCGGTCCAGGAACCGGAGGCACTCCGACCGGATAATGGGCAAGGTGTTGCACTTTACGATCAGCATACCGGCCGCGCTGGTAGCGGTGGCCTTGCTCCTGCTGAACGGCCGGGAGATTGCCGGCGCAGCGCTGCAGAACGCGGCCGCCCTGAAGTTGCTGGCCCCCTGGCAGGAAGTGATGGCGGACCCGTCCTCGCTTCTTGCGTGCCCGCCCGGAGGCACCGGCCCCGCAGCCGATGCCCTGATGGAAGCCGCGCGGCGCCTGAGGCCGGAGGCCGGTTCCGCCTGGCTCCTCTGGGGCCGAATCGCCTGGCTGGCGGGGAGGTGTGCAGAGGCCCGGGAGGCCTGGCGGCGGGCTGTGGTGCTGGCCCCGCAGAACCGGGCGGCCTGGCTCCTCTACCTCCTCAGCGGGCCGACGGACCTGCGGCCTGAGCCTGCCATCGCCGAAGGGGTCGCCAACTACCTGGTCTTCCTGGGCGACCGGGCCCGGAGCGCGGAGCGGTGGGATGAGGCGCTGATATGGTATGAGCGGTCTTTCTCCCTGGCCCCCGGGGTCCTGACGGCCAGCAGGCTGGAATCCGTTTACCTGAAACTGGAGCGGAAGGAGGAGGCCGTTGCGCGCTGGGAGAAACTGGCCGCGCACCTGCCGCCCTCCGACCCCGGCCACTGGTGGGCGCTGGGCCGGGCCGCGGAACTCTCCGAGGACTGGGAGCGGGCGGCGCTCTTCTACGGCGAGGGCGCCCGCCGGAGCGATGCCCCATACGATTACCGGATGCGCCAGGGGGCGGCGCTGGAACGGCTCAAGGATTGGGCCGGAGCCGAGGCCGCCTATCGCCGGGCCGTGGAGGCCCGCCCTGACCTCTTCTGGCCCTACCTGAGCGTGGGCCACATGCGCCGGGCCCAGGAGGACTATGACAGCGCGCTGGCATGGTACCGGGAAGCGGAATCGCTGGCTCCCAACCGGTATGAGCCCAAGTTCTGGATGGGCCTGGCCCAATACCTGCGGGGGGAGGACCGGGGGGCGGAGGAGGCCCTGCGGGCCGCGCTGGAGATCAACCCCCAGCACGCCTGGAGCGCCTACTATCTGGCCCAGAGTCTCTACCGGCAGGGCCGGCGGGAAGAGGCCATTTCCTGGCTGCGGACCGCTATCGGCCTCTACCCGGGCCAGCCCTGGGACTGGGCCATCCAGTTGGGGGACTGGCTGGCCGAAGCCGGAGACAAAGCAGGTGCCCTGGCCGCCTACCGCCAGGCCCTGGAGTGGAAGCCGGGGGATGAGGGGATAGAAGCGAAGATTCGGGCGCTTGAGGAGAGGTAAAAATGATGCGCGTGATGGTGACCGGCTGCGCGGGCTTCATCGGATGGAAGGTCTCCGAATATCTGCTCGCCGCAGGTTATGAAGTGGTGGGTGTGGATAATCTCAATGATGCGTATGACGTGCGCCTCAAGCAGTGGCGCTTGGCGCAATTGGAGGGACGGCAGGGGTTCATCTTTCACCCGGTAGACATCTGTGACCGCCCGGCTATAGAGAAAGTATTCCAGGATAATGGCTCATTCAACGCGGTGGTTAACCTGGCTGCCCGGGCCGGGGTGCGCCAGAGTGTGGAGAATCCATGGGTATATATTGAAACCAATGTCACTGGTACGCTGAACTTGTTGGAGCTTTGCTGGGGGTTGGGGGTGAAGAAGTTTGTGTTGGCATCCACTTCCAGCTTATATGGAGCAAACAACCCCCGGCCTTTCCGGGAGGACGCCAACACCGATGGTCCGCTTTCACCATATGCAGCTTCCAAGAAAGCGGCTGAGGCCTTGTGCTACACCTATCATTATCTCTATGGCCTGGATATCACTGTACTGCGTTACTTTACAGTCTACGGCCCAGCTGGCCGGCCTGATATGAGCGTCTTTCGCTTCATCCGGTGGATCGCGGAGGGGGAGCCTCTCTACCTCTATGGCAATGGGTCTCAATCGCGCGACTTCACCTACGTTGATGACATCGCCGAAGGCACTATCCGGGCACTCAAGCCTATGGGCTATGAGATTATCAACCTGGGCAGCGATCATCCTGTTTCGTTGCGAGAGCTGATTGCTCGGATTGAAGAGCTGTTGGGGCGCAAGGCTCAGATTGTGTATAGGGAGCGACACCCGGCGGACGTTCCGGCTACCTGGGCGGACATCTCTAAGGCCAGAACGCTTTTGGGCTGGGCGCCCCGCACTTCGTTGGATGAAGGTCTGCGCCAGGCCGTGGAGTGGTATCTCCGAAACCGTGCGTGGGCCCGAGAGATTATTCCGTCGTAATAAGTGGGGCAATGCCTTGTCGGATGAAACTTACTCCTTGAGGAGAAGCAAGGTTGAAAGATTTTGCTCGGATAGGGGCGACGGTAAGGATATTTAGCCAACGACTGCTGACCCCGGGCAATACGCTTTCCCAGCGGGTGGTTCACGCTGGGTTTTGGGCCTTTTCCCTAAGAATTGTCGACCGTTTATTCGGACTTATTCGGTCCATTATACTCGCGAGGCTACTTGTTCCCGAGGATTTCGGTCTTTTTGGCATTGCGTTACTTGCGATCTCTGTTTTGGACGCATTTTCTCAAACTGGATTCCAAGCTGCGCTTATCCAGAAAAAAAGTGATGTAAAGCCGTATCTGGATACCGCTTGGACTGTTCAGGTGATGAGAGGTTTTGTTCTCGCTACGATACTTGATGCTACTGCTCCCATTGTGGCTACATTTTTCAACGAACCGCGCGCTGCTATGCTTTTGCGAGTGCTTGCCTTGTCTAAGGTAGCTGAAGGGTTTGCCAATATCGGGGTGATATTCTTTCAGAAGGAGCTTAGCTTTCAGAAACAATTCCTGTATATGTTTAGTGGCACTTTGGCCGATTTTAGTGCAGCTACCATAGCAGCAGTATTAATGCGCAATGCTTGGGCATTGGTCTTTGGCTTTTTAACTGGAAATATTGTGCGGGCAGTGGTGTCTTACATTCTTCACGAGCATCGCCCTAATATAATGTTAAACAAAGAGCTTGCTCGGGAGATGTACAGGTTTGGTCGGTGGATTATGGCTACAAATATCATGGTCTTTTTGGCCACAAACGGAGACAATGCAATTGTTGGAAAAGTGTTGGGAGCAGGGGCATTGGGTTTATATCAGATGGCATTCCAGTTTTCTAACCTTATGAGAACTGAGATTACAGCAGTCTTATCGCAAGTTGCTTTTCCGGCCTTTGTACTTCTTCAAGACAATGTTGTCTCTCTTAAGAAGGCTTTCTTAAAAACTCTGCAGGCCACTTTTGGTCTCTCGTTTCCATTAACGATAGGTATAATAATGCTTGGGTCTGAATTTGTTCGTCTATTTCTTGGCGATGCGTGGGTACTAATGTCTCCAACATTACAGATTCTTGCTATTTCGGGCTTAATTCGGTCAGTTGTAGCCACGGGGGGGCCACTTTTTAAAGGTACAGGTCGTCCTCAATTGGACTTCTGGATGAACGTAGTTAGAGTAGGAGTTATGGCTGTGCTAATTTACCCGTTGACTTCTCACTATGGTACTGAGGGTACAGCAATTTCTGTGGTTTTGGGAATTGCTGCTACATTACCCATATGGTGGATTGCGTCTAAAAGCATTGCTCAGGTGGATTGGCAAACGTTTTTGGGATGTTTCTTTCCCTCAGCGGTAGCAGCAGTTGTTATGTCCGCAACCATTGCTTTTTTTAAAACAATATTAGATACCGCTACTCTGGCTGGTTTTATTTTGGTTTCTGCAGTAGCGGTAAGCGTCTACGCGAGCATATATTTTGCGCTCTTAAGAAAGAATAGATTCGGTCCATTCAGGCTATTGGGCTATAATGACCAGGGCGGAAGAGAGTTACATTCAAAGTAATCACCAACTACCCCAAGTGGAGCCAGAGCATTATTTCCACCCCGGATACCCCTCAAAGGGGCGTTTTATAAGCTGGTGGCACCAAATCAATGAAATTGTAAACTTCATGCCGAGCTCCATTCTTGAAATTGGAATTGGACCCGGACTTGTAGCTTACTACCTCAGAAGAATGGGTTTTAAGGTTACTACGATGGACATTGACAAACGCTTAGGACCCGAGGTGGTTGGCTCAGTTCTGGCTATCCCATGTTCAGATAACGCGTTTGATCTTGTGGCAGCCTTCCAAGTGCTTGAGCATATTCCATATGAATACTTTTCCGAGGCTCTTTGCGAGATTCACCGGGTTACAAAGCGTTACGCTGTACTCTCGCTTCCAGACTGCGCGAGGGCTTACCGCTTTGAGGTTCAAATCCCGAAGATAGGAGATCTCAAGATCTTGATAACATTACCGAGACTTAAGGCGCCTGCACATCGCTTCGATAGCCAGCATTACTGGGAAATCAGCAAGGCCGGCTATCCCCTCCGGCGAGTTTTGGAAGACTTTCGCCGTTCTGGTTTTCGTGTTGTAAAATGTTATCGAGTGTTTGAAATACCTTACCACCGTTTCTTTGTGCTGGTAAAGGGGGAACAAAAATGAGCGAAAAAACCCCAACTGTGAGTGTCATCATACCTACTTACAACCGGGCTCATTTGGTAGGTCGAGCTATTCGTAGCGTGCTCAATCAGACCTTTCAGGATTTTGAAATCATAGTGGTTGACGATGGGTCCACTGATAACACGGAAGAAGTGGTCAAAGGCTTTAACGATCCACGCATTCGCTACATTCGTCATGAGTACAACCGTGGGGGCTCTGCTGCCCGCAACACTGGCATCCGTGCTGCTCGAGGAGAATATATTGCATTCTTGGATTCAGATGATGAGTGGCTACCGCAAAAGCTGGAAAGGCAGGTTAAAGCCTTTAAAGATCTGGATGAGACAACTGCGCTAGTGTATACTGGCCTTCGCTTCGTTGATCGCAAGGGAGCACTTATTCGAGAGCAACAGCCCCGCTTGAAGGGTTATGTCTTTCGCGAACTGCTTAGGAGGAATGCGATTGGAACCGCCTCTTCAGTGCTATTGAGGCGCGAAAGCCTTCTTTCCGTCGGCCTATTCAATGAAGCTCTTCCCTCGCGACAAGACCTTGACCTTTGGGTAAGGATAGCCAGGCGGTTCAAGGTTTTTCCTATCCCCGAAATCCTTACTATTCACTATGTTCATGAACAGCGTATTACTGCTAACCTTGAAGCGAAGATAATGGGGCACAAACTTTTTATGGTGAAGTTTGATAAAGAACTTAGGAGCCAACCTAGGGCTCTTGCATGGCAACTTTATGGCCTAGGGATGCTTTACTTGCAGAAAGGAGAGTTAGCTTTAGCGAGAAGAATTTTGTGGAAATCTCTCAATAAATGGCCGTATCCAAAAGTTGTTTTGACTTGGCTAATTCTCCTAACTGGCTCACGTGCCTATGTCTTCGCAAAGCAAATAAAATCATTTCTATAGGAAAGGTTCCAGGGTGAATCTAGATCGGAGTCACTCAGTGTCCGTCGCCAAAAGTTGTGCGTTCTTTTTACCGCTCATCATTTCCATACGAACCGCACTATGTGTTCAAGGCCTTAATTGACGCCGCTTACGAAGTGGCGTCCTTCGCTTTGAGGCGAAGCGGTAACAAGGAGAGTGTCGCGTGGACAATCAAAATTACTCTAATCGAAGCATCAGCGAAAACGAAAGGCCACGATTAGCCTTATTTTTTACTTTGGGCATCTCCCTTCATAATTGGAATGAAATGGGTCATTTGAGCCGTGAAGCCCAAATTTATAAGTGCTTAGCTTCTCACTTAGGAGGGATTTATTTCCTAACCTATGGAGAGAGGGATAAGGCTTTTGAAGATGCGATCGCCCCGATCAAGGTTCTTTCCAAGCCGACGGGCATTCCTACAAAGTTGTACAGCTTTCTCATGCCTTTCATTCATTGGAAAACTCTAAGAAGGGTTGACATTTTTAAGACAAACCAGATGAACGGAGTCTGGGCAGCAGTTCTTGCCAAAATCTTATTCCGAAAAAAGCTAATTGTTCGATGCGGCTATGAGTGGGAAATGTTTGCAAAGAGAGCGGGCGCAAGTCGTTTAAAGTTGGCTCTGATTCACATTATCGAGTGGATCTGCTACCGTGCTGCTGACGTTATCATTGTAACTTCGCAGGAAGCAAAGCAGTATATAAGTAGCACATTTGGGGTTTCATCTGAGAAGATCGTGGTTATACCCAACTATATAGATACGGAGCTCTTCCGGCCTCTTAATGTCGATAAAATTCCAAACCGCTTGATTTTTGTGGGACGGTTTACTGAACAGAAGAATCTGTTGAATCTTTTAATGGCAATCAAAGATATACCACATATAGAGTTGATTCTGGTAGGTGATGGTCCCCTTGAGAGTGCCTTACAGGAATTCGCTCAGAGGCATAGTATTAAAGTCGCCTTTACTGGGCGGATTCCAAACGACCAGCTTCCTAATCTGCTTAATAGCGCGGAGGCGTTTGTCCTGCCGTCTTTGTACGAGGGCAACCCCAAGGCACTCCTTGAGGCTATGGCATGCGGACTCCCTGTCATTGTTACGCCGGTAGAAGGCAACCGAGAGGTTGTAAATCATAAGGTAAACGGGTATCTTACAAGCGGCGCGGATGCGAACGCCATTCGGGAGGCGATCATTGAGGTGCTTTCAGATGAAACGTTGAAAAAGCAACTGGGTGAAAACGCAAGACGCTTTATCGAAGAAAATTACAGTATCAATACGCTTATTGAAAAGGAAGTACAGTTACTTATCAATTTGACTGAAAAACAAAGTAAAAACAGACCTTGTGTTTACAGAATCTGAACATATGAGTGGGCCAAGAATGAAAACTCCAAAGGTTTCGGTAGTAATGAGCGTCTATAATTGCGAACGATATGTTGGCGAAGCTGTAAAAACGATACTCCACCAGACTTTTTCTGATTTCGAGTTTATTATTATTAACGATGGATCTACTGATCGGACACCTAACCTCCTCAGAGAATTTGATGATCCTAGAATACGAGTGATTGACCAGCCGAACTCCGGACTCACGGTCTCGTTAAACCGAGGCATTAGGCTGGCTAAAGGGGAATATATTGCTAGGATGGATGCTGACGATCTATCTGAACGCGAAAGGCTGGAAAAGCAGGTAAAAGCCTTGGACCGTAACCCTGGTATTGCTGTAGTCGGTTGTTGGTATAAAATCATCGACGAAAACGGTTCTTTAGTTGGTTATAAGCGGTTGCCAGAAGATGTAAACCAGCTAGCCGAACTTCTTATGCGAGAAAATCCGATATGCCACGGGAGCGTCATGATGCGAAAAAGAGCTCTTCAAACCGTAGGATTGTATAATGAAAACCTGCGTTATGCCCAGGATTATGAATTGTGGCTTCGTATGCTGCATGAAGGATATGGATTCTATATAGTTCCGATGTTCCTTTATCACTATAGGATATCTCCTGATGCTGTAGCCAAACTTTACGTTCAACGGAGGTATGCAGCATTAATAAAAAAAGGCGCCTCTGCCATCTCTCATAATCTTGGGATTTCCGCTTCACTGACGCAAAGACAGAAGTATGCGCTTTACCACTATGCAATTGGCACTTTAAAATTGGAGAACGAGCAAGTTAGAGATGCTCAGGCAGATCTTTTGCAAAGCATCAAATTAGACCCTTCTAATATAAGGCCTTGGTATAGATTAGCATTAAGCTTACTCCCAAAGTGGACAAGAGAGTTGATTTCAAATAATGTTAAGGCTGCGAGAGATCTATTGGTATTACTGAGGTTATGATGATAAAAGTTAATGATCTTTTAATTTTTTTGCTCGCTTTATCTGGGATAGCATACTTATGGTTTGGGGGAGTCTCCTATATATCAGGAGTTCACTTACCTCCAATCATAGCGGCTATTAGCATTTGTGGGGTTATAACGATTGTGCTATTGAGAAGAAAAATTTCGATACCTCCAACTGCTGCGCTTCTATTTCGAATATCGCTATTGCTTGTGACTTGGATATTTATTAGGGACCTTTTCGCTACACGAGAGATCGCTTTAGCGATGAAGGTAGATGGAGGGCGCGTTCTAATGGGCGTGCTGATTGCGTTTTCCATATGGGCACTGGCCTCCAACCTGAGGCGCTTGAGATTCTTAACCTATGTGCTTATCGCCGCTATTGCAGGTTCCGCTATTGTCGCAATTGGACAATACTCTCTGGGGGAGCCCTTCATTAACTTATTGCCAGGAGGGGATCGAAAGCTGCTGACCATTCAGTCAGGCTATATCAGCGGTCTTGCGGCTTCTTCGTTCATTTTTGGTTCTCAATTATGTGTATGTGCCCCCCTTGTTTTCGGTTTGTTTATTTCTCGTTCTGTCCGGTATAGGAAAACCTTCCTTGCAATTTTCATTCTACTCTTTTTTAGCCTCCTTTTGTCCCAGTCGAGATCTGCTATCATTGGAACGCTATTGGGAGTATCTGTAATAACATGGTCTGGGAAAAGGAAGGGGAAGATATCATTTCCTTTGCTTGGGATAGCAGTTTATCTGCTATACGGAGTATATGTAAACCACCGAATTGTAACCTTTACAGATATTTCAACTCAAGCAAGGAAACCCCTTTTTCTTGCCGCACTTTTGACAGGATTTACCCATCCTTTAGGAACAGGACGAATAGCATATAAAGAAGTGGCTAGCGGCTTTTACGAGATGGTGGAGGAATTGGCGGGTGCTGAGGGTGTACTTGAGGCGACAGCTCACAATCAGTTTTTGAACTTACTGGGGTATTACGGAGTTCATGGAATGGTCTTGGGGATTGTGTTTTATATTTTTTTGTTTCGGTTGTTTCGCATTAGCAAATCTGATAGCGCTTCTCCTCGTTTTTTGGAAGGGATGAGGATAGGTTTATTAGGAGGGTTCACTGCTTACTTAATACACACCTTTTTCCATAATGCTGGCCCGTTCATAGGGGATCCTGTTAATTGGTATTTCATTGGTCTCGCCTTGGCAACCAATAATTTGGCAATACGCGGGTACAGTGGGAGTAAAGAATGAGTAGAAGCATCGCTGTTTTCATACCCCTACTAGGTATTCCAGGGGAGCAAATTGGTGGTGCTAAATGTACTGCTATTAAACTTGCTAAGGGGTTGGCTTTAAATGGGTATCCAACAGATTTAGTAGTGTTTAATTCTCAGAATTTATTACAAGATGAGATTTCTCAATCCGTGCATCTTGTAAGTCTAAAAACCCGAGGCTGGTCTGATGCATTCTTTAAGTTGAAAGATTACATACAGCGAAACAACCCTTCGGTTATTTTAGCGCAAGACAATCGTGCGGCTATGCTCGCAGTATTTGTACGCGGGTTAACCAAAGCCCCCACAAAAATAATAATAACAATCCACACGACTCTAAGTCAAAGATGGAGTGATCTATCTACTCCAAGAAGACTCCTTATGCCAAAAATTGTTCGTCCATTTCTTCTCCGAACGGATGCGGTAGTCGCTGTTTCCAACGCAGCTGCGGAAGATCTTGTATCCCTGTTACACTTACCCAAAAATCTTGTGCGGATAATTTATAACCCTATTATATCAGAGGATATTTTTATTAAGGCAAAAGAAGAGCCTGTACTTCCTTGGTTTACAGATAATGAGCCACCTGTAGTCCTTGGTGTAGGGCGTTTATCTCGGGAAAAAGACTTTGAAACCTTGCTAAAAGCATTTGCCTTAGTTCGGGCGAAACGGTGCGCGCGTCTTGTAATTTTAGGTGAAGGTAAGATGAGGCATGCCCTTGAAGGACTGGCTAAAGAGCTCTCTATAGACCAAGATGTTATGATGCCTGGTGCTGTGGAAAATCCCTTCCCGTATATGTTACGGGCGGCAGTTTTTGTCCTCTCTTCTTTGTACGAAGGGTTGCCGAGTGTACTGGTCGAGGCTTTAGCTTTAGGAACACCTGTTGTTTCCACGGATTGCTCGGGTGGCTCTGCAGAGATACTGGAAAACGGGAAATGGGGAAAACTGGTACCACCCAAGGACCCACAAGCAATGGCCGAGGCTGTTTTACAAATGTTGGAAGCGCCACGCAAATTAATTCCGCATGAAGTGTGGCGCCGGTTTACTGTTGAAGCAAGTGTAAAGCAGTATTTAGCTTTAATTTCAGATTTGGATAATAGTTGCCCCTGCTGATTATTTTGGATACAAGCGACGAAACTTGAGCCGGGCGCTGGCCGTAGTAAACTGCTATTCCGCCGTATCCACTTGTTCTTAAATAGAAGATACGGTCATTTACCGTGCAGCCCACTGGCCACTGGTGAGAATGGTTGGTGCACAGGCCAGCTTATCTTCCATTCACAGAGAAATCTGCGGTGATTGTCTGATACAACGTTACTTCTCGCACCAGATCGGGGGACTGTTGTTAACAATGAGTTAACAATGCTCTGTTGCAAAGATGTACTTCAGGCCCGTATATACGAGATAAAAGCGAAAAAATTTAGCGATGCAGGGCATAAACCAGGCCCTTAATGGCGGGTTCTCTC
>Ga0078972_1016968_pt1 | contig 10599 bp, 8 predicted proteins | sample YelNatPaOPGAMG01_FD_67568 | JGI IMG/M metagenome (GOLD analysis project Ga0078972, IMG submission 67568) | Hot spring thermophilic microbial communities from Obsidian Pool, Yellowstone National Park, USA - OP-RAMG-01 (SPADES assembly) (version 2) | ecosystem: Environmental > Aquatic > Thermal...
TATGGGTGTTCCATCCGCTCGATAAAGATTGTTAAAGGCAAAATAGTAACGTATTAGTAATTAATAATATAAATATTTTGTACGGATGAAAAAAGTTTTGCATGCCATATCGTTCTATGCATTCACGGTTTTAACCTTTCCCTTTAAGTTTATGCCACTCCGGTGGCTTTATGTTATTTCGGATATAATGTATGTTTTTATCTATAAAATTTTCAGGTATAGGGTTGATGTGGTAAGGCAAAATTTAAAACGTTCATTTCCAGAGAAAACGCAAAAGGAACTTAAAGAGATTGAGCATAAGTTTTACAGTCACTTCTGCGATTTGTTTGTGGAGCAATTTTACATTCTGCATGCCAATGCCCAAAAAGCGGTAAAATTATGTCGATTTAAAAATGTTGATCTATTGAATAGTTACTTTGATCGAGGAAAATCGATAGTAGTAGCCGGAGGGCATTATGGCAACTGGGAACTGTATGGCATGTTCGGCATGTATTTAAAACATACCGCCTTTGGGGTGTATAAACCACTTGCAAACAAATATTTTGAAAAGTTTATTAATGCATCACGCGAGCGCTTTGGTGCAGTAGCTATTCCAATGAAGGAAACGCCCCGAATCGCTTTAAATTACGCCAAGGAGGGGAAACTATTCTTTTTAGGTCTTGTGGCTGACCAAACCCCTGCTAAAGGCGAAATAAGGTACTGGACCACTTTTTTAAATCAGGATACACCTGTTTTTTTGGGAACCGAAAAAATTGCCCGAAAACTCAACCAGCCTGTTTTCTTCTGCAACATGCGCAAAATTAAACGGGGATTTTACGAGGTTGAGCTGGAACTGCTAACCGAAAACCCTGTTGATACTAAACCCTACGAGATTACCGAGATGCACGTAAAGGCTTTGGAACGGTTAATTACCGAGGCGCCCGAATACTGGCTTTGGTCGCACCGCCGTTGGAAGCATTCCCGTAACCTAACCGAAAAGCCCAATGAGTAGTAAGGTTGCTGTGGTTATCCTGAACTGGAATGGCAAACACTTTTTACAAAAGTTTCTGCCTACGTTGATCGATAACACCCGTTTGGCTAATGTTGATATTGTTGTAGCCGATAATGGATCAACCGATGGCTCATTGGAGGTGCTTAAGGGGTTTCCTACTGTTCGAATAATTTTGCTGGATAAAAACTACGGTTATACAGGGGGCTACAACAGAGCCCTTAGCCAAATAGATTCCCAGTACTACGTTCTACTAAATTCTGATATTGAAACACCCAGAGGTTGGCTTGAGCCCATGATTACATTTATGGATGCCCATGTTGGTGTGGCTGCATGTGCTCCAAAGCTCATCGATTACAACCGAAGGCAATACTTTGAGTACGCAGGCGCTGCAGGCGGATTTGTCGATTTGTTTGGTTACCCATTCTGCCGGGGACGTATCCTTTCCGAGATTGAGGCCGACAATGGCCAGTACGATGATCCCATGCCAATATTCTGGGCAAGCGGTGCTTGCATGATAGTTCGATCATCCTGTTTCTGGGAAGTTGGCGGTTTCGACGATGACTTTTTTGCCCACATGGAGGAAATTGATTTATGTTGGCGTTTACAAAATCAGGGCTATTCTGTTTACTCTGTTCCACAGTCGGTGGTCTATCATGTTGGAGGAGGAACTCTACCTAACAACAATCCCTTTAAGCTTTACCTGAATTATAGGAACAACCTATCGATGCTGCATAAGAACTTAACGCTTAGGGCACTCTGCGTGGTTTTACCTGTGCGAATTTTTCTCGATATGCTTTCGGCAATCGTTTACCTTGCAAACGGCAAACTTTCATTTATGAAGGCCGTTTTTAAAGCTCATCGCCAATATTTTAAAAGCATATCATTCCTAAACAGGAAAAGAGAATTGCTTAAACCGAAACATCAAGCACTACGCTATAGGGGGCTAATCATAGTTGATTTTTTTATACTTCGTCGCCGAAAATTTTCACATTTACCAATTCCCACTAACAAATATTAACCTTGGCAAACACCTTGTTTCAAACGATTGTTCCAATAGTTTTGTCTTTTATCAATATTAAAAGTCAAACATTTCGATAGCCATTATCGTTAATAGGTGTATATTTGTAACTTGGATTTCGATGCATTGCCTTTTAGTTTTCACGTAACACAATTTTATGGTTTCATTTAAGAAGTTAACAATCAGGGATATACTATTCCGTTCGCGAATGGCATATTCCAACCGACCATCATTAGCCTTTGTTGGTCAGGAGCCTGTAACCTATGCCGATATGGCAGTTATAGTTCGAAATGTTTCGGGCATGTTAAACACCCTTGGCATTGGCAAAGGCGATAAAGTGGCATTAATAGGCGAAAACAGTCCTAACTGGGGCATGGCTTACCTTGCCATAACCTCAATGGGTGCTGTTGTGGTTCCCATCTTACCTGACTTTTCGGGGCATGAGATGGAAAGTATCATAAACCATAGCGAGGCCAAAGTGGTTTTTGTTTCGGCTAAGCTTTATGGCCAACTCGACAGGAAAAATATTCAGGGCGTAATAGCATATATTTTACTCAATAACCTACAGCCGTTCGATGAGAGCGTAACCACTCCTTTGGCCGGAATGCCTTACGAAACGCCAAAAGCAATAGTAAATATTGATTACTGCGATACCGACCTGCCTCGCCCCAACGAGGATGATCTTGCAGCAATCATCTATACATCGGGTACAACCGGACGCCCTAAAGGCGTAATGCTTACCCATAAAAATTTGGTTTCGAATGTTTTGTCAACCCTGATGATACAGGAAGTAAACGAAAACGATAGATTGCTTTCCATCCTTCCGCTTTCGCACACCTACGAGTGTACTATCGGATTCCTAATACCTATGGCAACCGGGGCTTCGGTTTACTATTTGGATAAGCCGCCCACACCGGCAGTACTTATTCCTGCCATGCAGGCTGTTAAGCCTACCATGTTGCTTTCAGTACCCTTAGTAATTGAAAAGATTTACAAGAATAAGATCAAACCTGAACTTACATCAAGTTCGTTAAAGCGTAAGCTTTATGGTTTTGCCCCAACACGTAAGTTGCTTCACCGCATTGCAGCAAAAAAACTGCATAAAACATTTGGTGGGGAGCTGCACTTTTTTGGCATTGGTGGTGCAAAGCTGTCGTTTGAGGCTGAACGCTTCCTGAACGAGGGGCGTTTCCCGTATTCCATAGGATACGGTATGACCGAAACGTCGCCACTGCTTACCGGAAGCTCGCCCAAGTTGGTTCGCTTCCGCACAGCTGGTTTTTGCTTACCCGGTCAGGAACTAAAATTGTATAATCCAAACCCACAAACCGGTGAGGGTGAGATAATAGTACGGGGTGCCAATGTTATGGTTGGTTACTATAAGGATCCTGAACTTACCCAATCTATATTTATTGATGGTTGGCTCAGAACAGGCGATTTGGGCTATATCGATAAGGATGGCTATGTTGAATTACGGGGCCGCTCAAAGAATATGATTCTTACCGCCTCAGGCGAAAATATTTACCCCGAGGAGATAGAGGATGTCATTAATAAGCACGAGTTTGTGGTTGAATCGTTGGTTTACGAATTACGCGGCAAACTTGTGGCCCGTGTCCACCTGAACAAGGAAGCACTGGAAAAGTACTACGAGAACCTAAAGCATTCCGCCAAGGATTGGCAGCATTCTGCTGAGGATTACACAAAAAAGGTGTTGGATGAAATAATGGTTTACGTTAACTCTAAAGTTTCCAAGTTTTCGCGATTAAACCAGGTAGTTGAGCAACAGGAACCCTTTGTTAAAACCCCTACCCAGAAGATTAAACGATTCCTTTATAAGGACAAGGAATAAATTAGCTTTAATTGTAGAAATACTAAAGGCTGCCCGAGAGGCAGCCTTTTATGTTTTTTCTAATTCGTAATTCGGAATAAACACACAATGTGGCCGTTCCCTTAGGTTGTAATCCGATGCCATCGATTCGGCGTAGGCCCCGCACGAGTGAATCACAAGTAAATCGCCACGTTCAGTGGCAGGTAGCAAAACCTCTTCGCCAAAGCTGTCGGTTGTCTCACATATTGGCCCTACCACATCGTAGGTTTGGTTCACGGGCTGGTCTATCTTGCTAATGTTCTCAATGCGGTGATAGGCACCATAGAGTGCAGGCCTGATTAGTGCATTCATGCCTGCATCAACCACAGCAAAACTCCGTTTCTGTGAGGTTTTGGTGTAGAGCACACGGGTATAGAGTTGGCCGCATTGGCCAACTAGCGAGCGTCCAAGCTCAAAGTGTATGCTTTGGCCTTTGCCAGGCTCAAGCCATTTGTGAATTGTACCAAAGTAATCCGAAAAGTTAGCCAAGCGGTTAACGGTTGGATTTAGGTAGTCGATACCCAGTCCTCCACCTAGGTTTAAGTAGGGTAAACAATGGCTATGAAGTTCATCTTGTATGCAGTTTACTTCCAGGGCAAGGTTTTTGAACACTTCCAGGTTCTGAATCTGTGAGCCAATGTGAAAGTGGAGCCCAATCAATTCGATATTTTTGTATCGATTTCCTTCAATGAGGATAGAATGGGCTTCCGATACACTCATTCCAAACTTATTTTCCTTTAGTCCGGTAGTTATAGATTTATGGGTGTGGGCATCCACATTGGGGTTAATCCGGAGTGCAACCCGAACTTTTTTGTTTAGCTTTTGGGCTATCAGTTCAATTACATGGAACTCCTGAACCGATTCGCAATGGATGCAGTGAATGTTTTGTTCAATGGCATACTCAATTTCCCCATCGGTTTTGCCAACGCCTGCAAACACAATTCCCTGAGAGTTAAATCCGTTATCCAGAGCAACCTTAATCTCGTTGCCGCTAACACAGTCGGCTCCAAACCCTTCACTGGCTATATTCTTTAACAGGTTGGGGTTGGCATTCGCCTTTACGGCGTAATGGATTGTATAGCCGTACCTGCTTGCCTGTGTCTTTGCAATGTCAAGGGTTTCGTGAAGCAAGGCCATATCGTACTGGTAGTATGGAGTTTGCATGGTCATAGGGTATCTGTTTCGATGTTTTGATAGCGTGGTTTATCGATAGTTACAGCTGGGAAAAGTTGCTGCAACATTCTTAGTGCTTGAACTTTATAGTGCGAGTCAACTAAAAACGATATGTTGTTTGGGCTTCCACCATAAGAAATCATGCGAATTGGAACCTCGCGCAAACATTCAAAAATCATGGCCACATAACCCTTATACGATGCAGGGAAATCGCCTACTACGCAAATTATGGTTTGGTTTCGTTCCACCTCAACATGGGCAAACCTACTTAAAGCATTCGCAATTTCATTCAGTTGACTGGTATTGTCAATGGTAAGCGAGATTGATACTTCCGATGTGGTAATCATGTCAACCGGAGTTTTGTAGGTATTGAAAATCTCAAAAACCTTTTGCAGAAAGCCATACGCCAGCAGCATACGCGATGATTTGATGTTGATAGCCGTTATGCCATCCTTTGCAGCAACTGCCTTTATTCCCCTTAGACTCTGAACCGATGAGATTACTGTGCCTTCGTCGGTTGGGTTTAGGGTGTTTTTTAGAACTACCGGAATACCTTTAGCTCTACAGGGCTGTATGGTTTGTGGATGTAGTATTTTAGCCCCAAAGTAGGCAAGCTCAGCAGCTTCGTCGTACGATAGTTGCCGCAGGGGAAAGGTGTTTGTAACGTAGCGGGGGTCGTTATTGTGAACTCCATCAATATCAGTCCAAATCTGTACCTCAGTTGCATTTACTACATGCCCAATAATAGCAGCAGTAAAGTCACTTCCGCCTCGGCCAAGGTTATCCACTAAACCATTGGCGTCGCGGCATATAAAACCTTCCGTAACATAGATGCTGGCAAAGGGATTTGTGTGCAGAAGCCGTTTCAGGTTCTGCTCAATGTAAAAGTAATCGGGTTCGCCATCCTTATCAACCCTCATATATTCTAATGCCGGAATGTAAGCGGCTTTCTTGCGCTGCTCTGTGAGCAGCATGTGGAATAGCCCAACCGAAAGTTGCTCGCCAAGCGCAACTATATTGCGTGAATCGGCTTGGCTGAAGCCATCGATTAGCCTCGATAAAATTCGAAGGAATAGATTGCTAATAAACTCTTCACCCCTTTTACGATACATTTTGGTTTCAAATAGTTCTTCGGCGGTTTTGATATGTTTATCCTCAAGCGCTTTGGTCTTTTCAATGGCATCGAGCATCTTGCCTGATTGGGCAAGTTCAGTAATTTCGATTAGACCGTTTGTAATGCCAGCCATGGCTGATAAAACCACAATGGTGGGCTCATTTTCAGGTAGCAGCGTGCTTACCGTTCTTAACCTCTCGGCATTGCCTACCGATGTGCCGCCAAATTTTAAAACTTTCATTTTTTGATTTTTTAGGGGTTCGACATAAAAAAAGGCCTGCAGGGTTCTGCAGGCCTAACACTCAAAATCTATGTAAAACTTTTAATCGGATTTAACTATAGTGTTTACGGCCTGCTTATGGTACTGTTTTTTCATGGTAATAACCATCTGTTTCATGCAAATGGTGTGCATGAAACGCTGTTTATTAAACATGGTATAGCAAGCCGAAAATTCCATTTTTGTCCTTTTGTCCTTTTGCAAAAGTACTTTTTTTCTGTTTTCAAATCAACTTTTAGGAAAAAATGTTCTGATTTTTTGTAAAGCCCTTTTGCGGTTGAAACCGATAAGTATTACTTTTGTTTGCTAAAATTGATTGATAACAAGTTGACTAAACCTTTTCTTTATGAAGATTTCGCATAGCTGGCTTACGCAGTACCTTAATGTAAATAAATCACCAGAGGAGATTTCGAGGATATTAACATCAATTGGATTAGAGGTAGAGAGCCTCGAAGCCAAGGAGTCCATTAAAGGTGGTCTTGCCGGTGTGGTGGTGGGTGAGGTATTAACCTGCGAAAAGCACCCCGACGCCGATAAGCTAAGCGTTACAACCGTTAATGTAGGTTCAGATGAGCCATTGAATATTGTTTGTGGTGCACCCAATGTGGCTAAAGGGCAAAAAGTACTGGTTGCAACAATTGGTACAAAGCTTTACTTTAACGACCAGGAGATAGTGATTAAAAAGGCAAAACTGCGTGGTCAACTTTCCGAAGGGATGATATGTGCCGAGGATGAGTTGGGCTTAGGCAACTCGCACGATGGTATCATGGTTTTGCCAAGCGATGCACCCGTTGGTATGCCTGCAGCCGATTACCTGAAAATAGAAAAGGATTACCAGTACGAGATAGGTTTAACCCCAAACCGAATTGATGCAGCCTCGCATTATGGCGTGGCTAGGGATTTGGCTGCCTACCTAACATACCATGAGAGCCCGGTTATGGCTAATCTTCCTGATGTTTCCAATTTTAAGGTAGATAACAATACATTGCCCATACCCGTTGAGGTTTTGAACCCTGAGGCATGCCCGCGCTACTGCGGTATCACCATTAACGGGGTAAAGGTTGCCCCATCGCCTGAGTGGTTGCAGAAACGATTACGCTCAATTGGGCTTAACCCCATTAATAATGTGGTTGATGTTACCAATTTTGTTCTGCATGAAGTTGGGCAACCACTCCATGCCTTTGATGCCGATGCCATTAAAGGCAATAAGGTAGTGGTAAGGACTATGCCCGAGGGAACCCCTTTTGTTACGCTAGATGGAGTTGAGCGAAAGCTATCGGGTGAGGATTTGATGATTTGCAACGAGAGCGAACCCATGTGTATTGCCGGTGTTTTTGGTGGGTTGCACTCGGGAGTAACCGAAAAGACTACAAAAGTATTCCTTGAAAGCGCTTGCTTTAACCCTGTTTACGTCCGTAAAACCGGCCGTAGGCACGATTTGCATACCGATGCCTCGTTCAGGTTTGAACGTGGAACCGACCCAAACATTACAATTTGGGCGTTAAAGCGGGCAGCCCTTCTGATAAAGGAGATTGCCGGTGGTTCAATTTCTTCGGAAATAGTTGATGTTAACAACAATCCCATTCAGCATTACGAGGTTGAATTTAACATTGATAGGGCATGGAGCCTGATTGGTAAACAAATTCCTGAGGCTGATATTGATAGGTTACTTGAGGGTCTGGAGATAAAAGTTTTGACAAAGAATGGTAAGCAATGGCTTTTGGGTGTACCCACCTATCGTGTTGATGTCCGTCGTGAGGCCGATGTGGTTGAGGATATACTTCGAATTTATGGGTATAACAATGTTGAGATAGGCTCTAAGGTTAACGGCACTCTGAGCTACACTAAAAAACCCGATAGCCTGCAGATGCAGAACATTGTTTCGGATTACCTTTCGTCGAACGGCTTTGCCGAAATCATGTGTAACTCCCTTACCAAAGGCGGTTACTACGAAAAACTTACCACTTTCCCCGAGGCTAACTCGGTGAAAATTCTGAACCCCCTAAGCAACGAGTTGAATGTTTTGCGCCAAACTTTGCTATTTGGCGGGCTTGAAAGCATTCAGCGAAATACTAACTTCCGTAACCCTAACCTTAAACTCTATGAGTTCGGTAACTGCTATGTATTTAAGCCTGAAGTAAAATCGCAGAAACCCCTTGATAAGTATTCGGAGCATTTTGCCATTGGCATTTGGTTGACCGGCGAAAATATTCAGGAGCACTGGATGACCAAACCCGAAAAGCAAAACTTTTTTCACCTTAAAGGCTATGTTCATTCCGTATTGAAACGATTTGGTTTTGACATCGACAGAATTGACGTAACAGAGGCACCTGAAGATATCTATGCATACGGGCTAACCTACAAAGCACAGGGTAAGCATCTTGTTACTTTCGGAATGGTTAATCCTGAACTGCTCAAACAGTTCGACATCAAGGCTGATGTATTCTTTGCCGAAATTATCTGGAAACCCTTGATGGATATGCTTGCAGGTACTAAGATTCAGTACCAGGAACTACCAAAATTCCCTGAGGTTCGTCGCGATTTAGCTTTGCTTATCGATTCGTCGGTTAAGTATGAGCAAATCCGAAAGTTGGCTTTTGAAACCGAACGCAAGCTGCTAAAAAGCGTAAACCTTTTTGATGTTTACCAGGGCAAGAATATCCCCGAAGGGAAAAAATCGTATGCAATCAGCTACATTCTTCAGGATGAAACCAAAACCCTTACCGATGAACAAATCGATAAGACGATGAAGCGCCTGATAGATGTTTACGTCAAGGAGTTGGGTGCACAGCTTCGATAAGTTATGGATATGGCCACCATTCAATTAGTATTAGGCGATATAACCCAAATGGATGTTGATGCCATTGTAAATGCGGCAAACGAGTCGTTATTGGGTGGCGGTGGTGTTGATGGAGCAATTCATCGTGCCGCCGGCCCACAACTGCTCGAGGAGTGTCGAACCATTGGCGGATGTCCTACTGGCGAAGCCAGAATCACTAAGGGTTACAACCTTAAAGCAAGGCACGTAATCCATACCGTAGGGCCTATTTGGCGAGGTGGTCAGCATAACGAAACCGTGCTGTTGCGCAATGCATACGTTAACAGCTTAAAACTTGCCCAAAAGCATGGGCTCAAAAGCATTGCTTTTCCTAACATCAGCACGGGCGTTTACCATTTTCCTAAGCAATCGGCTGCACAGATAGCCATTAGGGCGGTAGAGGAATTTACTGCCAAAAATCGTATACCCGAGAGGGTGGTATTTGTTTGCTTTGACCTGGAAAACTACAATATTTATAAAGAAATACTGGGATAGGAATCGCTATAAATTGATATCGTATTTTTCCAACCTACGGTCGAGCGCTTGTCGGGTTATGTTCAGCAGCTGAGCTGCTTCGGTTTTCTTGTAGCCCGTACGTTCAAGCGCTTTCATTATAATAATCTTCTCAATAAGGTCGAGGTCAAATATATCCTCACCTATTACGCCGGTTGTTGAGGTGCTATCGGTAGGAGCAATTAAACCGCTAAAGTTTTTCATGGTTAGTCTGCCGCCCTCGGAGAGAATTATAGCTCGTTCAACCATGTTACGCATTTCCCTGATATTGCCAGGAAAGTTGTAATTCATCATGGCCTTAACAATGGTAGGGTCAACCTGGGTAATCTTTTTCCCCATTCGGGTTGATATATGCTTAACGTAGTAATCGAAAAGTATGGGAATATCTTCCTTACGCTCGCGGAGCGGCGGTATATGAATTTGAAACGAGTTCAAGCGGTAGTATAGGTCGCTGCGGAACTTGCCTTCATCAATCAACTTGTTGATATCCTGGTTGGTGGCGGCAATAATTCGCACGTCAACAGGAATATCGACACTGGAGCCTATCCTACGGATTTTTCGGTCTTCCAGCACACGAAGGAGTTTACTTTGCATGGCTGGCTGCATTTCAACCACTTCGTCCAGGAAAAGTGTGCCGCCATTAGCCACCTCGAACCATCCGGCTTTGTCTTCGTTTGCTCCTGTGAATGAGCCCTTTTTGTGACCAAAAAACTCACTCTCAAAAAGGGTGTCGGGTATTGCTGAACAGTTTACGGCGTAGAAATACGATTTTTTTCTGGAGCTAAGGTAATGAATCCCTCGCGCAACAAGTTCCTTACCGGTTCCGCT
>Ga0078972_1016969_pt1 | contig 10598 bp, 8 predicted proteins | sample YelNatPaOPGAMG01_FD_67568 | JGI IMG/M metagenome (GOLD analysis project Ga0078972, IMG submission 67568) | Hot spring thermophilic microbial communities from Obsidian Pool, Yellowstone National Park, USA - OP-RAMG-01 (SPADES assembly) (version 2) | ecosystem: Environmental > Aquatic > Thermal...
ACACCGCGGACTCCGGGCGCGATTTCTTCCTCTGCGGCGGACAATGATACCGGAGCGGGAGGGCGCCCCCGGCGATTTCCGGACGGTTCTTGGGCTCTAGATCATTAATGGGGGCAGGCCACCTGCTCTGACTGGTAAAACAATCTTGAAAGGAGATGTTTTGATCAGTCCAGAAGCAGTTCTCGGCCTGCCTGGGTACCAGATTACAGGCATCGAAGAATCGGCGGGGAAAGTCAGGATTGCGGCCCGGCATGCCGGGCCGCAGTCCTGTCCGTACTGCCAAAGTACACGGCTTCGGCTCAAAGACAAGCGGCGCCGCAGGCCCCGTCATGAGAGCTGGGGGTTGCGGCATACCGAGTTGGAGCTGGAATCAAGCAAATTCCTCTGCCGGGATTGCGGGCGAAGCTTCTGGCAGCGCTTCCCCGGCATTCTGCCGCACAAACGATCCACCGAACCATTCCGCCGCAGCGTCTTCGTAGCGCATTATGACGGCGTAAACCGCAGCCGTTTAGGCCGGCGCGAAGGCATCGGAGCCGCGACCGTCGAGCGCTGGTTCCACGACTTTCTGCGCCGCGAGTTGGCCGAACGCTCCAACGCCCCCTGTCCGCGCGTGCTCGGCATCGATGAGCATTTCTTCTCTCGCAAGGACGGCTACGCCACTACCTTCTGTGATTTGCGCCGCCACAAGATCTTCGACGTGGTGCTCGGCCGCAGCGAGGCCTCTTTGCAGAAATTCCTGGAGAAACTGCCGGGCAAAGACCGGGTCCGGGTGGTTTGCATGGATCTGGCCAGCGTGTATCGGGCGCTGGTGCGCAAATACTTCCCCAACGCCAAGATCGTCGCCGATCGCTTCCATGTCATCCGCCTGATCAACCTTCATTTCCTCGCCTGCTGGCGCGAAATCGATCCTGCCGGCTCCAAGCGCCGTGGCCTGCTCTCGCTCATGCGCCGCCACCGCCATAATCTCAAACCCGAACAGAAACTGAAGCTCGAGGCGTACTTCGAGCAATTTCCCGCCCTGCGCCAGATCTACCGGTTTAAACAACGCCTCTGCTACCTGCTGCTGAAAAAACACCGCACGCGAAAACAGTGTGCTCACCTGGCCAACCGGTTTCTCAAGGCGCTGGATCAACTGCGCCAGTCCGGCCTGGCGCAGCTCGTTCAACTCGGCCATACGCTCACTTCCTGGTCCGTTGAGATCGCCACCATGTGGCGCTTCACCCGCAACAACGGAATCACCGAAGGCTTTCACACCAAGATGGAAGTCCTTCAGCGACAGGCGTACGGATTCCGAAACTTCAACAACTACCGGTTGAGGGTTAGAATTATGTGTTGCTGATGCTGGTCAGGGCTGGCTTGCCCCCATTAATGGCGTAGAGCCCCCCTTTCCCTCTGCCTCCATCTTCCGGAACGGTCCTCGCCGCCAAGGGCCCGCTTCGCCGCGGGGACCCCGCGCGCTCTTGACGGCTTCGGGCCGTTCCGAAGAACCTTCCACTGAGCGGAGGGAAAGGGGGCAAGACTGAAAAGAACAGCCTGCTTCATGTCCCTTGCAGTTACTTTTTCAAATGGCCCGACCGATCCCGAGCCCGGTTACCTTCATTTTTGGCTTTGGCTTGACGGGCGATTTCAGGCGATCGGCGCTAATGCTGAAATGCTGGAGGTGGGGGTCGAACCCACATGCCCAGTGAAGGGCGCGGGATTTTGAGTCCCGTGCGTCTGCCAGTTCCGCCACTCCAGCGTGGATCGAGCGGTGCGGCGCCGAACGGCGCCACATGGAGATGGTAGCATGCCGGCGCGCGCTACTGCGCCACTTCCACTCTGAGCGTGACCTCGGCGCGCACCTCGATCGTGCCCGCCTCGATCTGCGTCGGAGGAGCCGCGACAGCAGCCTCGCGGGCCATGCCCATCATCACCGGCCGCACCGGCTGGAGGCCGCCGCCCTGCTGGACCTCGAGCACCCGCAGGATTCGCAGACCGAGAGCCGAGGCAATCGCCTGCGCGCTCGCACGCGCCTTGAGCACGGCTTCCCGCAGCGCCCCCGCGCGCGCCTCCGCATCGTTCTTGAGCGTGAACTCGACGCGCTCCACCTGGTTGGCGCCCGCCCCGAGCGCCGCATCGATCAGGGCGCCCACGCGCGCCAGGTCGGACGTTGTCGCGCGCACGGTGTTCCGCGCGGTGTATCCCGAAATTTCCGGCGCGCCGCCCGGTTTCGGGTATTTGTAATTGGGTTCGAGCGAGTAGCTCACGGTCTGCAGCTCGGCCGATGTCCCGCCCGCGCCGCGCAGCGCCTTCAGCACTGCGTCCACGCGCGAGGCATTCTGAGCCGCGGCCTGCTCGGCCGTCTGAGCCTGCGAGACGACGGCGACATCGAGCTTCGCCTGGTCGGGCTTCACGTCAAGAACCGCCTGACCCGTGGTCTGAATCGTAGGGACGGGCGGCAGCGCCGGCGGCATCTGCGCAAAGGCGGGGCCGGCAGCCGCGATGAGAGCGAGCGCGAGTATCCTCATGCCTGTAGGATAGCGAGCGGCGAGCGGCTTTCGCGCTCCACCTGCGCGAGCGTACAGTGCCGGGGAGGCTTGTCGGGCCGGAAGCGCACCAGCCGCGTGCCGTGGCGGAACCGGCCGCCGGTGAAATGATCGTACTCGACCTCGACGACCAGTTCCGGCCTCAGCGGCTGCCACTCAGTCGAGCGGCCCGCGTTCCAGCGGCTCGGCCCGCCCGGCGCGCGGCCCGTAAAACCGGGCGGCTCAATCAGCCGTTCGAGCTTCAGCGTCAGCGGGCCGCGGTCGATGGTCTTGATGCCCGAAGTGAAGCCAACGTGATGCAACAGGCCCTCCTCATCATAGAGGCCGAGCAGCAGCGAGCCGACGCGCCGCTGTTTCTGTTCGTAGCGGAAGCCGCCGACGACGCAATCGGCCGTGCGCCGGAACTTGATTTTCCGCATCGCCTCGCCGCGCTCGCCCGGCATGTACGGCAGATCGGCGCGCTTGGCGATGAGGCCGTCGAGACTGCCGCCCATCGTGCGCAGCCAGCCGCGCGCCTCCGCGAGGCTGCGCGTGGCGGGCGACAGCCGCACCGAGCCGCCTTCGGGAAAGAACTTCCCCGCGAACTCTTCGAGCTTTTCGCGCCGCGACGCCAGCGGCTGGCCGGCGATGAACCTGCCGGTCTCGTCCACCAGCAGGTCGAAGACGATCAGCATCGCCGGGTGTTCGCGCGCGAGCCGGTTCACGCGGCTTTCCGCGGGATGGATGCGCTGCAGCAGGTCGTCGAAGGAGAGGCCGCCCTCCACGGGGATGACGATCTCGCCGTCCACGACGAATAGCTGCGGCCGAAGCGCGCTCAGGGCGGAAACGATCTCGGGGAAGTAGCGGGCCAGCGGCTGCATCGCCTTTGATTGCAGGTCCACGCGCGCGCCGTCGCGGAAGGCGAGGCAGCGGAAGCCGTCCCACTTCGGCTCGTACTGCCACTCGAAGCCGGACGGGATCTCGGGAACCGGCTCGGCTTCCATCGGCGGAAACGGGGGCCGGATTGGCAGGCTCACGGCAGTTTCTCCAAACGGAAGCGGCCGCGGGTTGCGGGGACGCGCTCGTTCCAATCCGCGGCGCCGTTCGGGCGCCGTTTCATCGGCATGGACTGCTCGCGAGCGCGCGGCGTCAGCGCGGGCCCGCGCTCGGGCTGCCCGGCCGGGATTACGCCGGCGCGCGTCGCAGCGCCCATTTTGTCCCCCCTCGCGTTTCAGTGCAATTGTCCCGCCAATCCGAAAGGCTGAGGGCGGATCCTGGTCCGCTGCCGGAGGCCACTCCTCCGGCGGCTTGTGCGAGCGGAAAGGCCGGCGGTGGGGCAGGCCGGGACGCGGGTGCTACAGAGCGGCGTAGCCGCCACGATGCCGGGATATCGTTTGGATCGGCTGCTTAGAAGCTCGAAGGCAGCGTCTTCGCGTCCCACCCGCCGCCGAGCGCCTTGATCAACAGGACGCTGGCCTCGAGACGCCTGCGCAGCAACTGGATCGCGATGCGCTCGTTCTGCAACGCCGTGCTCTGGGCGACTACCACGTCCAGGTACGTCACGAGCCCGCCTTTGTAGCGGTTCATGGCGAGCGCCTCTGTTCTTGCGGCTGCCTCGACCGCCAATTGCTGGCGGCTTGCCTCGTTCTCCAGAATCCGCAGGCTGGCCAGCGCGTCCTCTACCTGCTCGAAGGCCGAAAGCACTTCCTGCCGGTAATCTGCGACGGTGGCGTCATAGCCGGCTGTGGCCTCTTCAGCCTGCGCGCGACGCCTGCCCGCGTCGAACAGCGGCTGCACGACGGACGGGCCGATCGCCCAGAGCCGGCTGGGCCACGAAAGCCAGTTCACGATCTTGCCCGCCTCCAGGCCGCCGTTCGCGCTGAGCAGGAATTGGGGATAGAACGCCGCGGTGGCAAACCCGACCCGGCTGTTCGCGGCGGCGACGCGCCTCTCCGCAGCCGCAATGTCGGGCCTGCGCTGGAGCAGCGCGGACGGAAGGCCCACCGGAATGACGGGCAGTTCCGGTTTGTAGACGCGCGGCGGCAGCGAAAACGTCTCCGGCGGTTCTCCCGCAAGCACCGCGATCGCGTGCTCATACTGGGCCCGCTTCTCCGTGACATCGATGGCCTGCGCCCGGGCGGCCTCGAGCTGCGTCTCGGCCTGCGATACCTCGAGGCGGTTCGCCAGCCCGCCATCGAAGCGGCGCCGCGTCAGGTCGAGCGCCTTCTCGTACGCTTCGACCGACGTATCGATGATGCGCTTCTCTTCGTCCGCCGTGCGCAGATCGAAATAGTCCAGCGCCAGTTCGGCATGCAGACTCAGGCGGACCGATTCCATGTCCGCGGCGGTGGCCTGCGCGCTGCCGGCGGCTGACGCGACCAGGTTTCTCACCCTGCCCCACACGTCGGCCTCGTAGGAAACGTCCACGGGCAGCGCGAAGTCGCCGGAGGTGTTCGTGCCCGGCGAGAAATGAGTGAACGGCTTGTTCATGGACACGTGATTGCCGGTGGCCGCCGCACCGGCATCGATGCCGGGGAACTGCGCCGAGCGCTGTTCGCGAACGAATGCGCGCGCCTGCCGGAAGCGGGCGTCGGCGCTCTTCAGGGTCTGGTTGGAGGCATCCACCTTCTCTTCGAGCAGGTTCAAATCGGCATCCTGGAAAATTTCCCACCACCGGCCTCGCTGCCACGAGTCGCCCGGCTGCGCATGCTTCCATTCGGAAGACTCCCGGAACGAATCCGGGGGCGTCTCCGAGAAGGCCGGCGGCCGGGGAGTCGAAGGCACGTTGTAAGCGGTCCGCCCCCGGCCGCATCCGGCCGACAACGCCAAAGCAGCAGCCGCCAGCAGAGGGAGGAGCGGGCGTCTTCGCGCCGGCGGGCGAATCGACGCCCGGCCCGGGCGCAGCCGCCCGCCGCAAGCTTGCCCGCATCCGCCCATCATTGCTGTCCCCGCACGCGGACTTCCTGCCCCGCTTCAATCGAATCGGGCGGGTTCGCGATCAGTTCCTCTCCGCCGTCGAGCCCCGAGACGACCTCGAGCGTGTTCCCGTAATCGTGCCCCACGGTGATCGGCAGCAGCGCGACGCGTCCGCCTCGCACCGCAGCCACGGTCAGGCCCTCCGTCCGGAACAGCACCGCATTCACCGGCACGACCAGCGAACGCCCCGTCGCCCGGAGCTTCAAATGCACTTCCACGTAAGCGCCGGGCAGGAGCACGCCCGAGGGATTATCCACATCCACTTCGGCGAGCAGCGTGCGCGAGCTCGGATCGATCGACCCGGAGGTCCGCACGATCTTCGCCCGGAAGCGACGCCCCGGCAGTTCGGCCAGCGTCAACTCCACCGGGGCGCCCGGCCTGGCGGCCGGCGAATTCACTTCCGGCACCTGCACGTAGACCCGCATCCTGCCGGTGGCCGCGATGTGAAACAGCTCCTTGCCGGTCCCGTTGCTGCCCGCGTTGATCAGCGCGCCGACATCGATGTTGCGGGCCGTAATCACCCCGTCGAACGGCGCATAGATCTTCTGGAAGGACTGCAGATCCTGGAGGCGGTCGACATTCGCCGCCGCGGCATCCACGGCGGCCTTCTTCGCGGCGAGATCGCCGGCCTTTTCCTCGGTGTCCTGCTGGGACACCGACTCGCTCTTCAGCAGATTCCGGTATCGCTCCGCAGTCGTTTGCGCCAGCCGGTAATTGGCGCGCACCGTCTCGAGCTCCGCGCGCGCCTGCTTTAACTGCTGGTCGATCTCCGGCGTCTCGATCTCGGCCAGCAGTTCTCCCGCATCCACACGCGCGCCGATGTCCACGTACCACTTCTTCAGGTATCCGCTGGTACGGGCGTAGACCGGCGTGTCGGTGAACGCCTCGATGTTTCCCGGCAGCACCAGTTCGTCCGAAGGCGCGCCGGCGGCGGGACGAATCACGCTCACGGTTGGAATCGCCGAGTCCCGGGTCTCGCCGGCCAGCACGGCCGCAGCGCGTGTCCGAGCCTCGATGCCGCGCGAAACCATCATTGCCATCGCCGTCAGGACCGCCGTGGCGGCCGCGGCCCACATCACCTTATTCATCTGACTTCCTCTGCGCTCTCCGCGCGGCGGTGCGATCCGTGCAGCACGCTGAAGACCGACGGCACGAAGAACAGCGTAGCCACCGTCGCGCACAGCAGGCCGCCGATAACCGCCCGCCCGAGCGGCGCGTTCTGCTCGCCGCCCTCGCCCATGCCCATCGCCATCGGCACCATGCCGATGATCATCGCCGCCGCCGTCATTACCACCGGGCGCAGCCGCGTCGCGCCGGCCTCGATCGCCGATTGCGCCGCGCTTCCGGTCTCGGCCAGCCGCTCCTTGGCGAACGCCACCACCAGGATGCTGTTCGCGGTCGCGACGCCCATGCACATGATCGCGCCCATCAGCGCGGGCACGCTCAGGGTCGTGTTGGTCATGAACAGGAAGATTACGATTCCCGCCAGCGCCGCCGGCAGAGCGGTGATGATGATGAACGGGTCCAGCCACGACTGGAAGTTCACGACGATCAGCAAATACACCAGCACGATCGAGAACGCCAGGCCGCCCAGCAAACTTTTGTACGACGCGCGCATCGTGGCGAGTTGCCCGCGCAGGAACACCTGCGAGCCGCGCGGCAGCGCCTTTTTCTCGGCATCGACGATGCGCTCGATGTCGCTGCCGACCGCGCCCAGGTCCCGGTCCCGCGCGGCGCCGTAGATGTCGATCGCCCGCTGCACATTGTAGTGGGAAATCACTCCCATATCCTGCAGCCGCCGGATGGAGGCTACGTCGGCGAGAATCTCCGGCCGCTTCACGCCCGGCGCGCTGATGGGAATGTCTTCCATGTCGTGCAGCGACTGGATCCGGTACTGCGGCGTCTGCGTCACCAGGCTGTAATTGACGCCCGTCGCCGGGTTGAGCCAGAACGCCGGGGCCGTCTGCATGCTCCCGCTGAGCGACACCAGGATGCTGTTGGCGATATCCCGCTCCGTAAAGCCTGCCTCGGCGGCGCGAGTGCGATCCACTTCGATGCGGAAGGTCGGGTTGTCGAAGACCTGATGCACGGCGAGATCCGCCGCTCCAGGCACCTTGCGCAGCTTGTTCAGGAGCCGGTTGGCGAAGATGCGGTTGGCCTGCACGTCGGGGCCGAGCACCTGCACGTCGATCGGCGACGGCAACCCAAAGTTCAGGATCTGGCTCACCATGTCCGCCGGCAGAAACGCAAAGGTGACGCCCGGAAAGTCCCGCGGCAGCGTGCGGCTCAGCAAACGCACGTAATCCGCCGTCGGGCGATGGTTCTCTTTCAGGCTTACCAGAATGTCGGCGTCGCCGTTGCCGATCGGCGCGGAATTGCTGTAGGTCAGGTTGATGGTGCTGTAGGGCAGCCCGATGTCGTCGAGAATTCCCTCCAGATCCCGGCCGGGGATCTGCCGGCGGATCGAGTTCTCGACGAGATCGCACAGCCGCGCCGTCTCCTCGATCCTCAATCCGGTTCTCGCCCGCACATGCAGCTTGATCTGCCCCGTGTCGACGTCGGGGAAAAAGTTCTGCCCGAGCCAGGGAACCAGCAGGAAAGCGGCGAGGCACGCGAGCAGAAACGCGGGCAAAAACAGCCAGGCATGCCGCACGGCCGAGGTCAGCAGCCCGGTGTAGCCGCCGCGGAACGCGTCAAAGCCCCGCTCGAACGCGCGCTGCGCCATCACCAGCGGATTCCATGTCTTCCCGTGCCCTCCGTGCTTGTGCACGCGCAGCAGATACTTCGCCAGCGTCGGCACCAGCGTCCGCGACAGCACGTAGGATGCGAGCATCGCGAACACAACCGCCTCCGCCAGCGGCACGAACAGGTAGCGCGGCACGCCGCTCAGGAAGAACATCGGCAGGAACACGATGCAGATGGAAAGCGTCGATACGAGCGCCGGCAGCGAAATCTGCGCGGCGCCCTTGAGGATCGAGTCTTCCAGGGGAGCCCCGCTCTCCAGGTATCTCTCGATGTTTTCGATCGTGACGGTCGCGTCGTCGACCAGGATGCCCACCGCCAGCGCCAGGCCGCCGAGCGTCATCAGGTTGATGGTTTCGTGAAGCATCCAGAGGACGATGATCGAGGACAGAATGGACAGCGGAATCGATACCGCGATGATCAGGGTGCTCCGCCAGCTCCCCAGGAACAGCAGGATCATGATTCCCGTCAGGCAGGCCGCGATAGCCGCCTCCCGGACCACACCGTTCACCGCCGCCCGCACGAAAATCGACTGGTCGGCCAGCGGCTCGATCTTCAGGCCGGAGGGAAGCTGCGTTCGCAGGGTGGGCAGGAGTTTCCGCACTCCGTCGACGATGTCGATGGTGGACGCGTTGCCGCTCTTGTAGACGGTGAGCAACGCGCCGCGCCGCCCGTCCTGCCGCACGATGTTCGTCTGCGGCGCGAAACCGTTGCGCACGCTGCCGACGTCGCGGACGTAAATCGTCGCCCCGTTGACCGTCTTGATAGGCAGGTTGGCCAGTTCGGCGATCGTGTAGGGGCTGCTGTTCATGTCGACGTTGTATTCGAAGTCGCCGATCTTCGACGTGCCCGCCGGCAGCGTCAGGTTCTGGAGCGCCACCTGGCTCACCACGTCCTGCGGCGACAGCCCCTTCGACGCCAGCAGCGCCGGATTGAGGTCGATCATGACCTGCGGCATCTTGCCGCCGAACGGATAAGGCACCGACGCTCCCGCCACCGTCGCCAGTTGCGAGCGCATGAAGTTCATGCCCAGGTCCGTCAGGCGCTGCTCGGACAGCGTAGGGCTCGAAAGCGAAAGCTGCAGGATCGGGACGGTCGAGGCGTTGTATTCGATGATCAGCGGCGGGGTGATGCCGGGCGGCATCGATTTGATCGTGGTCTGCGAATACGCGGTCACCTGGCTCAGCGCGGTGTTGATGTCCATGTTCGGCTGGAAGAAGATCTTCACCACCGCCTTGCCGTTCAAAATCTCCGACTCGATATGCTCGATGTCGTTCACGGTCGTGCTGAGGCCGCGTTCGTACCCGGAAACGATGCGCCCCTCGAACTCCCTCGGGTTCAGCCCGGTGTATGTCCAGTCCGCGGCGACTACCGGAATGTCGATGTTCGGGAATATGTCCGTCGGCATGCGCGAGATCGCCACCGGACTTACGATCAGAATCAGTATCGCCAGCACGATAAACGTGTAAGGCCGCGTCAGCGCGACCCGCACTATCCACATGCGCTATTTTCCTTTGGAGGGCGGACGCCCATTGCAAGCGGCGCCCGGCCGGCCTTGCCCAGTGTCAGAATCGCGATATCGATACGATACCGTTTCGTAATGTCTGTAAACTGGTTATTCTAAGTCATGGAAGAGTTTTCTACAAATGAACGCAGCTAAATCCCCGTCCCGCCGCCCCGGCCGCCCCCGGGACGAGGCGGTGCGCCGGCGCATCCTGAGCGCCGCGCGCGACCTGCTGGAGGAAGTCGGCTTCGCGCAGGTTACGTGCGAGGCTATCGCCGATTGCTCGGGCACCAGCAAGACCACCATCTACCGGTGGTGGCCGAATAAGGCTGCCGTTCTTCTGGACGCCTTCGTCGAGGCGGTCTCCCCCGAACTGCCCGCCGGCTATCCCGATTCGCTCGAGGAATATATGGTTTCCCACCTCCGCCAGTTCACCCGCGTTCTTATGGGCCGCTCCGGACGCCTGCTCGCGGCCATCCTGGCGGCGGCCCAGCACGATCCCGATGTGGAAGCCGCGCTCGTCTCGCACTGGATCGGCCCCCGGCGCGCCCGCGCCCGCCGGGCCATGCGGCGGTATCAGGCCGAAGGCCAGCTCGATGCGTCGATCGATATCGACCAGGCGCTCGACTCCGTGTACGGGCCGCTGTATTTCCTTTTAATGGTTCGCCATCGCAAACTTACTCTCGCGTACGCCGATAATCTCGCTCGCACTCTCCTGGCGGGATTCGCTCCGCGAACTGTCCCGGGCAGTTAGGAGCTTGTTGAAAAAAAGGTGCGCAGAGGTGCTCCGTCTCTTCGCGTAACTCTATTTCAATCAGAAACAGGCTCGGACGAGGGGACGAAATGGCCCTCGATCCGCCGCTCGGTGGCGG
>Ga0078972_1016971_pt1 | contig 10597 bp, 9 predicted proteins | sample YelNatPaOPGAMG01_FD_67568 | JGI IMG/M metagenome (GOLD analysis project Ga0078972, IMG submission 67568) | Hot spring thermophilic microbial communities from Obsidian Pool, Yellowstone National Park, USA - OP-RAMG-01 (SPADES assembly) (version 2) | ecosystem: Environmental > Aquatic > Thermal...
CAAGGGACAATTCACTCCACAGAGGGCCCTTCGGCTCCGCACCTTCCGACGGCTTGGGAGGATGATAGAACAACATCATGGACCCTGCTACCAACAGAAACACGGCGAAGACGGTCATTACGATGTTCTTGTCCACGACCACCGACGCGTAGGAACCAAGGGGCGAAAAGATGATCACGGTAATAACTATGGCTATCGCCGTCCGGTACCTTATGTTCCCGCCCCGATGGAAATTGAGCGCGGCCGTCCCCGTGTTGAACATTGCCAGCAGCAGTCCCAAAGCTCCCGCCTCCGGTACGGGCATGCCCATCCAATAAAAAATGGGCACGAGGATGAAAGCCGCTCCCACGCCCCCGATGCTCATCAGGGACGTTAGCCCAAAAGTTAACAAAGGAGCCCAAATGAGTAAGTCCAAACCGGCTGCCTCCTCTTACACCTACAAACCCAGACCATGGTTCACAACGACCTGATGGCCTTGCCCTTCCCTCCTCTCTCGCGGTGATGCGCCGTTTCGGTCCACCTTCCAGCCAAGCCGGACGCGGACGATCACAACCCTATAACCTTGCCCCGGGGGAACCCGGTTAAGTTTTGATATTAGTATATTGTAATATAGACAATTAGTCAAGGAGTTTCGTGTTTATAATTTATTTTATTTTAGGAAAATATTTTTCACGGTGTAGATAAAAAAACCGAAATGGATGGTTCCATCCCCTTGACACAACTGGGTCCCGGGCCATAATATATAGGTATATAATTATACTACAATATTAGCTTACGGGGTGATTCGGATGCTGGACTCCCTGGCTTCCACCTTCAGGGCCCTGGGTGACCCGACGCGTCTCTCCATTCTGGGTCTTCTGCGCGTCCGCGAACTGTGTGTCTGCGAGTTGGTCACGCTGTTCGACCTCAGCCAGCCCTCCGTGAGCCAGCACCTCCGGCGTCTGAAGGAAGCCGGACTGGTCTCCTGCCGGCGCCGGGGCACCTGGGTCATATACCGGCTCGCCGAGGGTCTCCCGCCCTTTGTCGCCGCCGCCCTGGACGCCCTGCCCCCTTTCCCGGAATGGGAGGAACGCCTGCGGGCGATCGATTCCGAAACGGCCTGCAGTCGCTTTGCGGACGGGAAAGCGGCCCGAGAGCATATGAGGGCGGCAGGGGCCTGATACGGAGCACTCCGTAAGGCAACAATAGGATGGGGAGGTGATTGAATCTTATACCAGCTAGCCCTCGAAGATATCCTTGGAAATTGTCCGCCAGTTTAACGAACTAAGTTTTAAGGGGGAAACAGTGTGCAAGAGCAGATCGCCTGTCAAAGGTCCACCGGTCTGTCGCTCCTGGACCGCTACCTCACCCTGTGGATATTCCTGGCCATGGTCGCCGGCGTGGGTATAGGCTACTTCTATCCCGGCGTGCAGGACCTGATGAAGCACGTCCAGGTCGGTACCACCTCGATTCCCATCGCCGTCGGGCTGATAGTGATGATGTACCCGCCGCTCGCCAGGGTGCGTTACGAGGAATTGGGCAAGGTCTTCCGGCACGTGCGGGTGATAGTTCTGTCCCTGGTGCAAAACTGGTTGATCGGTCCAATTTTGATGTTTATCCTTGCCGTCATTTTCCTGAGAAACCAACCATCCTTCATGGCCGGATTGATTTTGATCGGCCTGGCCAGATGCATCGCCATGGTCATCGTCTGGAACGACCTGGCCCATGGCGACGGTGATTACGCGGCGGCCCTGGTCGCCCTGAATTCGATTTTCCAGGTGATATTCTATTCCTTTTTCGCCTATGTCTTCATCACCGTGATTCCACACTGGCTGGGTCTGACCAGTCTCGTGGTCCATGTATCAATGGCCGAGGTGGCCAAAAGTGTGGCCATCTATCTGGGCATACCTTTTGCGGGCGGTCTCCTGACCCGCCTGATCCTGCGTCCGCTGGCCGGACGCGAGTGGTACGACCGTAAGTTCATCCCGGTGATCAGCCCCCTTACCCTCATCGCCCTCCTTTTCACCATCATCGTAATGTTTTCCCAGCAAGGAAGCTCTATTGTGACCCTGCCGCTCGATGTGGTACGTGTCGCGATTCCCTTGATCCTCTATTTCGCGATCATGTTCTTCATCTCGTTTTACACGAGCTACCGCCTGGGCATCAACTACGAATTGTCGACTACCCTTTCGTTTACGGCGGCCAGTAACAACTTCGAGCTGGCCATCGCGGTGGCCGTGGCCGTCTTCGGTATAAATTCCGGCGAGGCTTTTGCCGCCGTCATCGGTCCCCTGATCGAGGTGCCGGTGATGATCTCCCTGGTTAACGTGGCCTTTGCCATCGGCCGAAAATACTTTTCCGATGCCGCTTATATGAGGCAGTAACCATCGGTCCGGAAAGGAGAACGCAAGGTGAAGATAAGTGTTTACGACCCGCCCATGTGTTGCAGCACGGGGGTTTGCGGCCCCGCCCCCGACCCGGAGTTGGTACGGGTGGCCGCCGACCTGGAAAGGCTGGCCGCCAAGGGGACCGTCGTCACGCGCTACAACCTGGCCCGGCAGGCCCAGGCCTTTCTGGAACAGGACGAGGTGCGCAAATTGCTCCAGGAAAAGGGACCGGAAATTCTACCGGTAATCGTGGTGGACGGACGGGTGCGGCTGACCGGCCGCTATCCCGCCGCAAGAGAACTCGCGGCCTGGTCGGCCGAGGCCGAAGAGGAGGACTTGGTTAGCATGCTGAGCAAAAGGGAGAGCGAACTGGTCGCCATTGGCGCCGCCATCGGAAGCAATTGTGTGCCGTGCATCGAGTACCACATTCCGGAGGCCGTCAGGGCCGGCCTTACGGTAGAGGAAATACGTGCCTCCATTCACCTTGCCGACAAGGTCAAGCAAACGCCCGCGCGTAAGATACTGGAGGCGGCGTTCGGGCTGCTGTCCGCGGGCACGGAGACCCCCGGCACCGCGCCTTGCTGTTCGACGCCGGACCCCGAGGCTCAAAGCGGGTCAAAATGCTGTGGATGAGGTGACAGGCATGCGGGCATCGCGGTACCTGTTTTTCACCGGCAAGGGAGGGGTGGGTAAAACCTCGGTGGCCTGCGCCATGGCCGTGAACCTGGCCCGTTCCGGGAATACCGTCCTCCTGGTCTCCACCGACCCCGCGTCCAACCTGGCCGACGTCCTGGAAACCGGTGTCGGTCCGACGGCCACGGAGATCACGGCCGTGCCCGGCCTGCGGGCTTTAAACCTGGATCCCGCAGAAGCGGCCCGCGCCTACCGCGAGCGGGTGATCGGTTCCTACCGCGGGCTGTTGCCCGAGGCCGCCATCGCTGCCGTAGAAGAGCAGTTGTCCGGCGCCTGCACCGTGGAAATAGCCGCCTTCGGTCTTTTTACCGACCTGCTCGCCGACCCCGCGACCGTGGGCGGCTACGACCACGTGCTGTTCGACACCGCCCCCACCGGCCACACCCTGCGCCTTTTGAGCCTGCCCAAAGCCTGGTCGGGGTTTCTCGCCGCCAACACCCACGGCACATCCTGTATCGGGGCTCTCGCCGAGCTCGGCTTGCAGCGCGAGCGGTACAAAATCACGGTGTCCACCCTCGCCGACGGGGCCCTCACCACCCTCGTGCTGGTGACCAAACCAGAAGCGTCCGCGCTCGCGGAGGCCGCGCGGGCGAGCCGCGAACTGCGGGAACTGGGCATGGCCAACCAGCACCTGGTGGTCAACGGGGTGTTGACCACCGTGAACGCCGATCCGGCGGCCACGGTTTTCCGGGATCAACAGGAGGAAGCTTTGCGACGGATGCCCTCCGTCCTCGGGGAATTGCCGAACCTTGTCCTTCCCCTTCTGCCGGATCCGCCCACGGGTATCGACGGCCTTTCGCCGCTGGTGGAAAGGCTGCGCGATCCCGGGCCATCAGGGCCCCCACCGGGCGAAACAGTGATACGAGGTGACGACGGCAACGCTCCCGGCGGCCTCCCGCCCGTTACGGCCCACGGTCTGGAAAGCGTGGTGACGGAACTGGGCCGCGCGAGCCGCGGACTGGTCCTGGTCATGGGCAAGGGCGGGGTTGGAAAGACCACCGTTGCGGCCGCCGTGGCCCTCGCCCTGGCCGAACGGGGTCACCGGGTCCACCTTTCCACCACCGACCCGGCGGCCCACCTGGAGATGGCCCTGGCCGGGGCCCAGGCAGATTACGGAGACCGGTTGACAGTGGGACGTATCGATCCGGCGGCGGAAGTCACGGCTTACCGCGAGGAAATGATGACCGGCCTGGGGGCGGACCTCGACGAGGAGGGCCGTGAGCTTCTGGCCGAGGATCTGGCCTCGCCGTGCACCGAGGAGATCGCCGTTTTCCGCGCCTTTGCCCGGGCCGTGGACCGGGTGAAAGATGGTTTCGTGGTCATGGATACCGCCCCTACCGGGCATACGCTGCTTCTTTTGGACCACACCCGGTCCTACCACCGCGAGGTGGAGCGCGGTGCCGGCCAGGTGCCGGAGGAGGTACGGCGGCTGCTGCCCCGTTTGCGCGACCCCCGGTGGTCGCACGTCCTGCTCGTGACCCTGGGCCAGGCTACGCCGGTCCTGGAGGCGGCCCGCCTGCAGGACGACCTGCGCCGGGCGGACATTGTGCCCGACTGGTGGGTGGTCAACCAAACCTGGAGCGGAGTTTCCACGACCGATCCGGTTCTGGCGGGCCTGGCGCGGGCCGAGATACCATGGATGAGAAGGGTCGCCGGCGAGTTGGCCGGCAAGGCGGTGTGCATACCGTGGCAGGCAAGGCCGCCCAGGGGCAGGACCGGCCTGCTGTCATTGGTTTTCAACAGTGATCCCTGAGAGGAGATAAGTTAATGCCCAGAAAAATATTGTTTCTCTGTACGGCCAACTCCGCCCGCAGCCAGATGGCCGAAGGATTCGCCCGCGCCCTGGCCGGAGACCGGTGGGAGGTGCGCAGCGCGGGCACCGCTCCCGCCGGATTGAACCCACTGGCGGTAAAGGTGATGGCCGAGGTGGGGATAGACATTTCCGGCCACACTTCCAAGGTCCTCGATCCGGAAGTGTTCAAGGCCGCGGATGTGGTCGTCACTCTTTGCGGCGATGCCGCCGAAAGCTGTCCGCTTACACCGCCGGGGGTCCGGCGGATACACTGGCCCCTGCCGGATCCGGCCAGGGCCACGGGGACCCGGGAGGAAATCCTGGCCGCGTTCCGGGCGGTGCGGGACGACATAAGGAAACGCGTCCAAACTCTCCTCGAAGAGGAATGAACACGATAAGGAGGTTGACATCATGCTGCGCATTCAGGTCCTCGGTAGCGGTTGTAAAAACTGCAAACTTCTTTTCAGCCGCGTGGAGGAATCACTTAAGGAACTGGGCATAGAAGCCGATCTGGAGAAAGTCGAGGACATGGCGAAGATTCTCTCCTTCGGGGTGATGTCCACCCCGGCTCTGGTCGTGGATGGGACGGTGGCCTTTTCCGGCCATGTTCCCTCCAAGGACCAGATCAAAAAGAACCTGGTTGAACTGACCCAGTAAAAAAAACGGTATTGATCGCTTTTGCGATCCAATGTAGCCGCCGGCACAAAAACGGGCCTCCGCGGCGGCGGCCACCGTCGTCACAGGGGAAGCACGGATACCGGGCTGCCGGCCATCAGGGGCGGATGCCCCGCGGGCAGGTCCACCAGGGCGTTCCAGTTGATGAGGGACCGCAGCATGCTGGATTTCTGGCCGGGCAGGAGAGTGACCTCCCACCCCTTGGGGCCGCAGGCGGCGCAACCCCGTAAAAAGCGGCGGGGGCCTCCCCCCTTGGGAAAGGAGTTGGTGCACACGGCGGGTATGGCCTTCGGACAGGGAGGCAGACCCTGCAGGGCACGCACCACGGGTGCGGCCAGGAGTTGGTAGGCCACCGCGCAGGCGGCGGGATTGCCGGAAAGGGCGATGACCGGACGGTCCTCGCAAACCGCCGCCCCGCTGTGGTGGCCCGGTTTGCTCGCCACCCCCCAGAACAGAACCCGCGCGTCGCTCGCCTTCAAAAGCGCCAAGGCATAATCGTCCGGTCCGGAAGCCACCCCGCCGATGGTCAGGACCAGGTCGGCCTGTTCCAAAAGCCTTTTCAGCCGGGGTCCGGCCTCCCGGGCCCCGGCTTCTCCCACGGTTTCCACCGCGGCGGCCCGGGCCCCGTGGCGGGCGGCCAGCGCCGCCAGAAGCGGCCCGTTCGCGTCCCTGACCTGACCGGGCGACGGCACGCTCCCGGCGGGAACAATCTCCTCCCCCAGGCTCAGGATACCTACCCGCGGCCGGCGGCGTACCCGCACCCGGTCCCGCCCGAAGGCGGCCAGCACCGCGATCAGACCGGGATCCACCGTCGTCCCGGCGGGGACCACCAGTTCCCCGGCCCGGAAATCCTCACCCGCCGGCCTGATGTTGCGGCCCGCTGGAAGCGCGGCCGCGATCCGGATGCGCTCGCCTTCGACCCGTACCTGCTCCCGGGCCACCACGGCCACCGTCTGGGCGGGCAGGGGCGCCCCGGTCGCCACGGCTACGGCCCGCCCCCGTCCCAAAACCCCGGACAGCGTGTACTCTCCCCGCACGTCCGGCCCCTCCCCGCCGAGCGCGTAGCCGTCCACCGCCGCCTGCGCGACCGGGGGCAGGTCCACCGGAGCATGCAGGTCGTCGTCCAGAATCCTGTCCCGCGCCTCCCCCAGGGCCACCTCTTCCCCCGGCAGGCACACCACCATGTCCAAAAGGGATTGCCGGGCCCTCTCCACACTCACGTCAACCAGCACGATCTTGCCTCCCGATGCCGAAACGCCCCGGCCTAAGAAACAGCCCCGACAAACCGGCGGTCACCGGAACGGAAACTCCCGGACCCCGGCGGCCGGGACGCCCGCAAAACAGGCCGGGGCAGCGTCGCAGGGCCAAAGCGCCATCCCCCCACCGGACGGAGTGACGGACCGTTTCTCCCCCCCTGCCGGCGGAGCCTGGTCCATGACCGGGAAAAATCGCCGCCCCCCGTTGCCTTGGCCAAGGCCCAGAAACGGCGTCCCCGGATGACCGGGCTCGGGACACGGCCATTGAATGCCGCCTTTCTCCAAACGGTCGTAGGTGATGCCCGCGTACAGCGGCGTGAGGGAGGCCATCTCGGCGAAGATGGCGCCGGCGTCCGTATACCCCGTAGTGTGCCCCATCCGGTGACAAAGCTCGGTGATGGTCTGCCAGTTGGTCCGGCCGCAAAACGGCGGAACCGCTGCCCGCACCCTCTGCACCCGCCGCTCGATACTGGTGAACGTGCCGTCCGTCTCCGCAAAGCCGGCCCCCGGCAGCACCACGTCGGCGCGCCGGGCCGTCTCGCTCAGGAACAGGTCCTGCACCACCAGGAAATCCAACCCCGCCAGCCCCGACTCGACCAGGGCGGCGTCGGGATTGCTGAGCACGGGATTGGCGCCCAGGATGTACATGGCCCGGATCTCTCCCCGGCCGGCCGCCGCGAACATCTCCGGTATGCCCAGGCCCGGCGTCTCCGGCAGCGCCACCCCCCAGGCCGCCGCAAAACGCGAGCGGATCTCCGGATCGTCCACCCGCCGGTAGCCGGGGTAGAAACCGGGCAGCACCCCCATGTCACTCGCCCCCTGGGCGTTGTTCTGCCCCCGCACCGGGTTCACTCCGGCGCCGGCACGGCCCAGGTGCCCGGTCACCAGGGCCAGGTTGACCATGGCCGCCACCGTGGCGGCCCCGTAAACCTGGTCGGAACTCCCGCTGCCGTAAATGATCATCGCCCTGTCGGTCCCGGCGTACAGCCGGGCCACCGCGACCAGGTCTTCCGCCGGCACCCCGGTCACCCCGGAAACGTACTCCGGTACGTAGGGAGCGACGCTCCGGGCCAGCGCCGCGAATTCCTCCGTGTCCGGGCCCACGGACGCGGCGTCGTACAGCCCCTCGGCAAGAACGATGTGTATCAGGCCGTTTATTAGAAACGCATCCGTCCCCGGTTTCAGGCGCAACCACCGGTCCGCCTCCCCGGCCAGTTCGACACGCCGCGGATCGGCGACGACCAGCCTGGCACCCCGGCGCAGGGCCTGCCGCACCCGGTACCCGATCACCGGATGGCTCGCCGTGATGTTGCTGCCCAGCAAAAACAGCAACCCGGCCTCCCGGATCTCGCCGATGGAATTGGTCATCACCCCGCCGCCGGTGTACCTGCTGCCGGCCGGATGGTCCACGTTGTTGGTGCCCATCACCGCCCGCGCAAACCTCTGCAAAAGGTAGTTCTCCTCGTTGGTACACCTGGTGGAACCGATGGCCGCGAAGCCGCCGCGTTCGCGCCGGACCCCGCCCAGGCGCCGGGACACCAGGTCCAGGGCCTCGTCCCACGAGGCCTCCTCCAACCGGCCGCTCCTCCTCACCAGCGGAACGGTCAGGCGCCCGGGACGGTAGGCGACGTCCCATCCAAAACGTCCCTTGACGCACAGGGCCTTCCCGTTTGCCGGAGCCTCGTCGTCGGATACGACACCCACCACGGCCCCGTCCCGTACGCCCAGATGGAAGTTGCAACCGGTACCGCAAAAGGCACAGGTGGTCCTGACCAGTTTCTCCGGAACCTGCCCCCTGGCGGTGAGAGCCGCGGTCGGACACACCGCCAGGCAGTTGCCGCAGAAATCGCAGTCGGACTGCAGAAGCGCGGCATCCCCGAAGCCGGCGACCCTGGTGGAAAACCCCCGGTAAGCGAAATCCAGGACCTCACGGCCGGTGATCTCGGCGCACGCCCGCACGCACTTCCCGCACAGTATGCAGCGATTGGGATCGCGCACGATGAAGGGGTTTCCGTCTTCCACCGGGTAAACCCGCCTCTCACCGGCAAACCGCGATTCCCGCACTCCGTACGCCCGGCAATAGCCGGCCAGGGCGCACCTTCCCGCCTGCGCGCAAGCGGAACACTCCAAAGGGTGCCCGGCCACCACAAGTTCCAGGATGATCCGCCGTGCCGCCACGACGCGCGGCGTGCCGGTGGAAACCCTCATGCCCGGGGCGACCGCCGTCGTACAGGAAGCCGGCAGGCCCGGTGCACCCTCGATTTCCACCACGCACAAACGGCAGGCCCCGAAGGGCGCCAACTCCCGGTCGTGGCACAGACGCGGGATATGGATCCCCGCCTCCGCCGCGGCCTCCAGCACCGTGCTCCCCGCGGGTACCCCGACCTCCCGGCCGTCAATGACCAATCCGACCAAGTCCGTCTCCATATCCATATCCACCCACTCCCAGATGTCCGGATAAACAGTGAAGGTCCGTAGTCGCCCGTTCAATCCCACGCCGAAATATCGACATCACAGAGTTTTGGCCCATTCTCGGGGTTTACCATGAAACCGGTTAAATTGTAGATGGCTGGGCTGGCTCCGGTAGAACCCTGCCTTGTCGCCGACGATAAACCAATCGGGAGAGAAAAACAGAAGCCTCAAAAAGTAAATACATGGGCACAGCCAGTATACTTTGCGTTAACAGGGATGGGTCCGGTACAAGGATAATGGCTGCTACAAACGTGATAAAGAAGGCGTATTTTCTCTTGCCTGCCAGATAAGAAGGAGTAATAATGCCGAATTTGGTCAAAAATATCACAGCAATGGGCATTTCGAAGACTATGCCAAACGGTAAAAGAAAGGATATGGTAAAATCTATAAATTCGCTAATCGATATATACGGAACTGCTACACCTTGACCCAATAGCACCAGAAAACGCAGCGCTACTTTGTAGGCAGTCAGATAACCAAATACAACACCAGTGGCGAACATTATAATGGCTACTGGGGCCAGTAAAAGCACGTAACCACTTTGCCCGGGTTTTATGGCCGGTTTTGTAAATCGATAGCCCTGCCAGAGGAATACCGGCAAGGCCGCAATGATTCCTCCAATCGTGGCAATCTTTAACATGGCGAAAAAATACTCCATGGGTCTGATCTGAATAGGTGTGATATGCAGTTGATAAAGGGGGGTCAACAAGAATTTTATCAATTGGTTCGTCCAGAACATTAGCCCCCCGGCAGCCACCACAAAGGCAGTCAACGAAATCAACAGCACCTGCCTTAATTCGGTTAGATGCCCTACGAGCGGCATTAATGCTTCGGGATTAGAAGGTAATTTTGGCATTTGGCCACTCCTCGTTCCATTTACTGGTCCGCGGTCGAATCCTGTGCCGGGCGGCAGAGACAACCCCTCCCATCAGGTCTTGGGCCGGTGAGGCCGGCCACGGGTGGCGAAGAACCCCTTCCTTCACCCTTGACCGGCCCGTGCCCCCTTCGCCCAGCCGTTGACGGCGTCTGCAGACGCCAAACGGCGTCGCACAATAACTTGTCAAAACCAACTAGGCCTTGTTCGGCTCTTCGATATCCTCTTCCACTTTTTTGGGTTCGATATACTCCCGGCTGATTTCGGTGGACGCGCGCTTGAACTCGTTGATCGCCCGTCCCACGGACCTGCCCACGTCGGGCAATTTACCGGGGCCAAAGATGATCAAGGCGAGGACTATCAAAAGCAGCAGTTCCGGTACACCAAGCCCTGGCAGACCGAGCATGCCATTCTCCCCCCTTCCCGAATTCAAATGGCCGACGAAACTGTCTTCGGCATTGCGGAGCCG
>Ga0078972_1016973_pt1 | contig 10597 bp, 10 predicted proteins | sample YelNatPaOPGAMG01_FD_67568 | JGI IMG/M metagenome (GOLD analysis project Ga0078972, IMG submission 67568) | Hot spring thermophilic microbial communities from Obsidian Pool, Yellowstone National Park, USA - OP-RAMG-01 (SPADES assembly) (version 2) | ecosystem: Environmental > Aquatic > Thermal...
GAAGGGATTGGGCAGTAAAACACGAACGGCTATGTCTTTGCCAGCAAATCGCTGCTCGCCGAGCAAAACACTTTCCCGCTCAAGGACGATTTCTCCGTATCGCGCTCCAGCCGAAACTTTCTGGAACACAATCAAGTGCTCATCCGCTGACGCCATCAACTTGAAGAGTTCCCTCTCGTCGCGGAACGGCGCAAGTTTGCAAACGCCGAGTGCATAGTTCTGCCACCAATGTTGCAACTGCCTCGCTGCCAACTTCGCACCTTCACTTGTGGCATCGTAAGCGACAACAAACGGAGATGTGAAGGCGTCAGTTGCAGGACCGCACCTTTGAGGCGTTTTGAGCAGTTTCATCGGTGGCTTCTCTAAGGTCACATGCGTCACAACGCCGTCCCTTTGCCATTGCCAAAAGCGAGAACTTCCGTTTCCGTCGACGAGCACGCCAATCAACGGGTCTTGGAACTTCAAACGCACACTGTTGTTGGTTGACTTTTGCGTCACAACAACTTTGCACCCGTTCCACTCAACGACTAAAGGCAGTTGCCGTAACCCTTCAGGCGCATCATCCAGCCACATCCTTACCTCCCTCACATTTTCCGTCTTCAGCACCAATCTCGTCCCTCGCCCCTCGTCCCGTGTCACTTGCGCTTCCATGCTTGCCGGTTTCGTGTAGTCGTCAAAATCGGTGATTTCCAACCAATACGCTCGGTTCGCTCTCGGGTCGTTTGTCCAAAAGACAATTCGGTCGGGCGACCTTGCTTTGCGGTGCTGGGCGAAAAAGGCGAACATTTCTGGGAAGTCAACGCCCCACCAGTGAGGTTTGCCTTCAACCTCCTCGTATCGGAAGTTGTAGCCAAGTTGGCGGATGTAGTTTGCCGCTTCGCGAGCCATCTGAACTGGCACAACCTCATCCTCGCTGCCGTGATAAAACAGGGTCGGGATGTGAAGCAAGTTTCGGAGCCACTCAAAAGGTCTTGCCCCAGCCGAAGCCATCGGCGCAATTGCTGCCCAGAGGTGAGGGTAGCGAACTGCCAATCGGAAAGTTCCGCCGCCACCCATTGAGTGACCCGTCAAGTAAATCCGTTCTTCGTCAACCTTGTAGCGGCGTTTCACCTCCCCCATCGCCTCAAAAACATCAACCTCGCCGAAATCCCGATAGCCCGTTTGACCCCGCCCGTGAGGTGCGATGATGATGAAATTGGGCTTGACAGAAAAAGCGTGACCTATCAAGCACCCCTTTGACCCATGCAACGCAACGACCAACGGATAAGGGTGGCGCGGGTCATAGTCGGGCGGGACGAGCAGAGTCATCGGTTGGACGGAACTGTCAATGCGGGAGCGATGTGTGGTGAAAAACGGCTCGTCTCTTCGCCGCACTGTCACCGGCAAATCAAATTCCTGCTGCTCACCCACTGTCCTGATGACCAGATGCAGGCGCGGGCTCTCGTCAGGCTTGATTGGTCGCTTCGGTGCGACGAGGAAAGGCAATTGAGAACTTTCTCCCGAAGCCAACTCGCCAATCTGTTCACTCGTTTCAGCAAACCATTCGTTTTCGCGAACTTGAACAGCCACGAAGGGCAGGGCTTGTTCGCTCATGTTCACGACGGTCAAATAGCCCCAAACTGGAACGGTTTCGCCTTCACGGATTTCAGGGACAAACATGTTTCCGTCCGGCGGGCAAGGGTTGTGTCGTTGAGTTTTGACGAAAATTTTGCGGTTGACGGGCATCACGATTTTCGCCGAAACGCCCCAGCCACCGGCGATGCGGGCGACTTTGACGAGCAAGCGATTTGAGCCCTTGCGCAAATTGACCAAGACGGCATCTTTGTCTTGGACGAGGTGGCGGTAGACGAAATTTTCGTGCACCAATTCGCCATTGAGCCAAACGGAAAGCCAATCCTCGCTGCCGAAAAGTAGGAGTGCTTTTTGAGGTCGGTCGCTTTGGATTTCGGTGTAGGCGTAAGCGAGCCCGTATCTCAGTTGCCAAAACTTTGGTCGCTCCTCACCCACTTGCTTTGCCATCAGCGCCACAAAATCCAAAATACCGTCGGGCGTCCTGTGTCGCTGCCAACTCACTTTCCCCAAGCCTTTGACCGAATGGGTCATCCCTTCCTTTGGTCGGATGTTTGCCTCGCCACCGTGCTCAGTGAGATAGTCAGCCAGAAATTGGGACAAACCGCGCTCAAAAGGGAAGGGACCGCAAACAAGCCAGTCGGTGATGGGCTTAGCACTTTGAGCCAAAGCGCAACTCACTGCCATGGTGACAACAACCAACACCACCCTCAACCTCGCAAAGACCTTCGTCATGGCATTTCACCTCAACCAAAGGGTTTCACCAAAGCCTCAGAAGTCCAGCCCAAGTCATTTTGCCACGAGGGGCTTCACAGCGTGGCTCGTCACGATGAGGCTCGGATGAAGAGGCGGGGTTGGACAACCGTGTCCATTTCTTGTGGTATCGCTCCCTTGTCCAAGTGCTCAATAAGCAACTTCGCTGCCCTGCGCCCCAACTCGTCAGGGGCAATATGCAAAGATGTCACAGGCGGCAACAATTTCTCAGCGATGCCCAAATCGTTCAGCGAGATAACCGCTAAATCGTCGGGAACGCGCAACCGTTTCTCTGCAGCCACTTGCAAAACTGTGCCAGCAACGAAATCGTCGGCGACGCACAAAGCCGCAGGGCGCTGGGCGATTTTCAACCACTGGCTCACTTCTTTGCGGATACCAGCGACATCGGTGCTGATGAGGACGGAGCGAATGTCAGTGGATAGGTCAAAGGCGATGCCAGATTCGTTGAGCAACTTTTGGAAGTTGGGCAGAAAGTCTTCCTCAAAGACGGAACGCAAAACGGGCTTTGTGGGATGAGGTGAGATGCCGCGAGCCCATAAGACACCGACTTCCTTCACCAACCGTTGCCGCAAATGGTCAGCAATCAATTGAGCCGCCAGACAGTAATCGGCGTGGACGGAAGGCATCGCGTTGTCGGGGAAACGAAATTGCACTAAGACGACAGGAACTTGCTGATGCACCCTTGCTAAATCGTCAGGAAGGATGCTGCGCCGCGTCGTGATGATAAGTCCGTCGGTCATGGTCAAAACGCGAGGGTCACGAGATAAAGCGCCTCGCCACTGTTCTGTTGGGATGAGAGTGACATGGTAGCCATGTTGGTGGGCAACTTCCAAAGCGCCTTGCACGATGGCGGCGGTATAAGGATGGGTCAATTGGGTGGGGCTCAAAAGCACCAAGCCTAAAATGTGAGTTCGGCGGGTGCTGAGGGCTTGGGCGATTGGGTTAGGTTGATAACCCAATTTCGCCGCTGCCTCCAACACCCGCCTTTGCACTTCCTCGCTGACGGGGCGCGGGTTGTAAGCACCCCGCAAAACCCGCGACACGGTTGTCGGCGAAACCCCCGCTAACTTGGCAACATCGGCGAGGGTGACTTGCCGCCGATGCTGAGTCACAAACCGACGCTCCCTTCCACTATTGTCCCTTCGGCGGTGCTGGTGGCACGACCTTCATGCCCTGAGGAATTTTGCCTTGCCCGAAAGCTTCTTGCATCCGCTGTTGGAGGAGTTGTTGCTGCTCCTCTCCTACCTGCGTTGTTGGCGTCTGCATAAAGTGGCGGTAAGCCAATATCCCGATGACCAGCACCACCAAACCGATCACGATGGCAACCAACCAAACGGGCAATTCTTGACGCATCGTTCTTCACCTCTCTACCAGCGTTGCAATTGGTAACCGCGAGAGTTGTGTGCAAACCACATCGTTGGATTGGAGCGTCCCAAGCCCAACCACTTGGCGTGACCATCCATGAATTGATAGTTGGCGCCCTTAGTGTGACGAACGCCAATGAAGCCTGCTTGTGGACCGTTCGGACCGCTCTCTCTGTAAGCAGCCGCGCAAGCATAGTCATGCCCCCAATCTTGGGCGTTGGGGGTTGTATCCACGAGGCAAGGCATGATGTCTGGCGGCGTCGGTGGAGTCGTGTCTGCAACAGGAGGCCAGCCTTCTACAAACACTTGGAAGAAATAGGCAGCGTCTACTTGCACGATGTAATTTGCAGGCTCTTGGTAGGACGCCAAGTTATGCCCATGAGAGCCGACATAGCGGATGGTAGTGTCACCGCAAAGGTGGGGATGGCAAGGAGCGCAGCGCTGTGTCTGGTTCACCGCGTAAGACCAAGCCATGCGCCGAAAACCGGGACCTTCACCTTCGGGAAAGCCATAGTTTGCTCGTGAATTGTAAAAAAGCCCGCCAGGGGTTCCATAGACAATTTTCCTCGACGGGCAAACCCAGATGCCCGCATTTTTGGTGTAGGGGTGAAGCAAGTCTGGCAGCAGGCTATAATAGGGTGTGCATTGAGGGATGTCGGGGCGAGTGGGATATGTCCCATGCGGGTAGCACCAACCGAAAGGCACAACTTCGTCGTAGTCCTGAGTATACATGCCGTAAGCCAATCCCATTTGGCGAGTGTTAGATAGGCAGGAGGCTTGCCGAGCCTTCTCGCGAGCCTGGCTGAACACGGGGAACAGGATGGCAGCCAGGATCGCGATAATCGCGATCACCACGAGCAACTCAATCAGGGTGAAGCCGACACGAAAAGCGACGCCCTTAGCGGTTGACCTCCTAACGACGCTGAAGTGCTGCAACATCTTGCATCCCTCCTCCCTTGGTTTTTGTGCAATCGTTTGCACGCAAACAGTTTAGCACAGCAGGGTTGCCATGTAAAGAGGGAGGCTGCTATGTTCTGAAACTGCCATTCGCCCTCCAGAAAAATGTTGTCTCACCCATTTCCGTTCGCCATCCGCTGCCGTTTCGCCAGTCACTAATCGCTATTCGCCTTTGTTTTCGGCTCGGCGGAAGTCTCGCCCCTCGTTTGTCCACCGACTGAAGTCGGTGGCTACGAAAACGAAGCCAGGCTAAAGCAGGCTGAAAAACCGAAGGGCGCATCTCCTGATGCGCCGAAAAATTTTTCGGCAGCGCAGAAGCGCTGCCCTCCAGAAAATTCTTGTTTCGCCAATCGCCATTCGCCACTCGCTATTCGCTACTTGCCGCCGTTTCGCCATTCGCTGCCGTTTCCCGACTTGCCGATTTGCCGATTTCACGATTTGCCGATAAGATTCGGCTCGGCAGGAGCCTCGCCCTCCCACAGTGAATCCGTTTTTGGTGCTTTCCTTTCGTTGCCCTTAAGCGGTGTGTCCTACCACTCCTTAAACTCCCTCCGCCTCAGACCTTCCAAGTCCAGTTCGCCTGTTGAGGGGTCAAGCCTGATTTCCCATTGCTTCATTGTCCGTGCCCCGATGATGGCGTCCAACCGATGACCATCCGCTTCACCTAACTCAGCGACAGGAACGGCATCGGTTAAAAACGGCAAGCCCTCAATTTTGCCCTCCACCAAGCAGACTTCTCGGATTTCAATTTCCTGTCCACCCAAAGCGACGGTAATGGGAGGTGACATTCGCCTTCGCGGTGCGTTTTGGACCAAATCGGCGCGGACATAGGTGTAATTCGCCCCCGTGTCAAAGAGGGCAGTAGCAGGCTGACCTTCAATCTCAATTTGCTTGACGATGCGCCCCATCTTTGATCACCCCGATGAAGGCTTTGGACACATTTCAATTTTGCCACTTTGGCACGGTTGGAATGTTGAAGGCTCAACGGCAATGATTGACTGAGTGCGCTACCATTGTTGCCGGAACAACTGCGAAGGGAAGGTGAAAGTGATGACTTGGGGAGATGCGGAAAGGTTTGTCGGGAGAAGCATCTTTGATGAGAGCGTTCCGACGCCTTTCGTTTTCGTTGACCTTGCCATCTTGCAGCGGAACATCGTCCATATGCAAGCGTTGGCTCAAACGGCAGGGGTTAAGTTGCGCCCGCATATCAAAACCCACAAAATTGCAGCCATCGCAAAAATGCAACTTCAAGCAGGGGCTTGCGGCTTAACCGTTGCGAAACTCGGCGAGGCTCAAGCGATGTTGGATGCAAACATCCAGACCAGTTTCATGGTCGCCCAACCTTTCGTCGGCACAGAGAAAATTCGTTGGGCGCTCCAAATGGCGGAAAACTGTGAGTTGCTCGTCTGCCTTGACAGTCCTGAGTTGGCTGAAGAAATGGGCGAAATCGCTGCTCGTGACGGCAAAACTTTGGACATCGTGCTCATCGTTGATACCGAATACAAACGCTTCGGCGTGGATTGGCGTCAAGCGCCACAGGTTGCCGAACGCATAGCCCGACTGAAAGGCGTTCGGTTTCGCGGCATCCGCTCCCACGACGGGCGAACTTACCGCCTTCCCACCCTTGAGGAGCGAATGCAAGCGGCGAAAGAGGAATCGGAAAGGATGGCTGATGTGGCAGACAAAATCCGCCAACGAGGAATTGAATGCGAACTCGTCAGCATCGGGAGCACGCCCGGCGCTTACTTCGTTCTGCAAAACGGTTGGACGGATGGGATAACGGAGTTGAGACCGGGCAACTATGTCTTTCACGACCGCATGCAAATCAGTTTGGGAGTTGCCCGACCCGAGGATTGCGCTTTGCGCATCGTTGCTTCAGTCGTGTCAACACCGCGAGAAGGTGAGGCACTGATTGATGCAGGATTAAAGACCTTGACCGGGACACTTGATAGGTTCTCGGAAGGTTACGGCTTGATCGTGGCTCACAGTCGGAAAGACGGAGAAGTTTGGGAATTGCCACAAATGACCATTGAACGATTGTGGGAGGAATGCGGTTTGGTTCGCTACGAGGGCGAGCCATTGCGAATTGGCGACAGGTTGGTCATTGTGCCCAACCACTCCTGCGAAATCACCAATCTTGCCGAAGTTGTGCTCTTTGGCTCAAGCGCTCGCGTTGAAGGCTTTTGGGTTCCGGAGGCGCGGGGCAAAGTTTGGTGAACCGAGTTCAGAGGTCATCTCCGCCTCCAGACGAGATAGTCAAGGGCTACGGCGATGATGATGACGACCCCGATGACGACTTTTTGCCAGAAGGCTGAGACATCAAGGAGCACCATCCCGTTACGCAACACTCCTATCAGTGCTGCCCCTATGGCAGTTCCCAAAACTGAACCTTGTCCACCCATCAGGCTGATGCCGCCGATAACCGAGGCAGCGATTGCGTCCAATTCGTAGCCCAGCGCATCAGATGGTCGGACTGAACCCATCCTTGCCGTTGCAAGCAAACCCGCCAATGCTGCAAGTGTTCCGCAGTAGGCGTAGGCGAAAAGTTTGACCCTGTTGACAGGGACGCCAGAAAGGTGTGCCGCTGCCTCGTTGCCGCCGACAGCGTAGATGTAGCGCCCCAACCGGGTGAACCTCAAAAGCGCCCAAGTCAAGACGATTACACCGACTGCAACGATGACTGGCACTGGCACGCCGAAAATGTCTCCTTGCCCCCACCACTGGAAGGCATCTGGCAAACCGGAAATTTGAAACCCGCCCGTTATGACTTCAGCGAGCCCTCGGGCTATGCTCATCATGCCCAATGTAGCGACGAAAGGCGGGATGCGGAGCAAAGTGACGCCCCATCCGTTGACAATCCCGCAAGCCAACCCGACAGCCAACCCGATCAGAACCGAGAGTGTCCAAGCCAAACCCTTGTTGACGCAAACAAAAGCCATCACAACAGAAGACAGAGCCCAGACCGAACCGATGCTTAGGTCAATTCCAGCAGTGATGATGACGACGCTGACCCCAGCCGCCATGATGGCGTTGAAGGAGGCTTGTCTGAGCAAAGTCAGGATGTTGTCGCTGGTGAAGAAAAGGTTCTCGCCAGCCTTGAAGTAAACAGCGATGCCAATCCCAATGCTGACGACGATGAGCCCAAAGAAGGAACTGAACTGCTGAATCCAGTTTCGCCACTTCATCCCCTTCTCAACCCTCCTTGCCGTTGAGCGTTAGTGTTTGTCCCTACCACTTCAACCTGAAAATCAGGTCTCTGCCTGCTTGAAAAACGACTTCCCCATAGCGGTGCAAGTTCGTTGAGCCGCCGGCAGCAAGTCGCTCAAAATCCGTTTCAAGGGCGTAGCGAATTCGGTGTCGACGAAAGAGCCCCCTCGCTTCCTCAACGGGAATTATCCCTCTCCAAACAGCCGTTGCTACTCTCAGTTTCTCAACAAAGTTTAGCGTCTCCGCCCAATGACCCACGAACACCTTCCGACCGGTCAAGACGGGCAGATAGTTTCCCAACATCGGGTGGCACAGGACTGCTTCATCGAGGCGAGCGTTCTGCTCCAGCCAATTGAAAAGACGCAGGTGATTTTCGGAAAGGTAGTATGGCGGCATCAGCATGCGAGAGTAAGGCGGATTGAAACGGGTGTCGTAAATCAAGTTGTTGTGCACAAGCCAGTAGCCGTTGAGAGCGAAAAAGGCTATTTGCGATGGGGCGGTGAGGACAATGAACGCCAAAATGCTCCAAGTGGGGCATGGGGCAGGGGACAATGGACGGGTTGATGAAATGCGCGACTGCGTTTGAGCAGCGAATTGTCCTTTCAAATCCGTTCGCTGTGATTTTGCTCCTCTTGCCTCGTCCCTCGTCCCGTGTCCTTCGTCTCGCCTCTGTTTTTCGCCGAACCTTTTCATCCACTCTTCAAATGCCAGCGCGGTCAAAAAGCACAACGCCACATGCAACCCTTCAATCATCTTCCGCTGGAAACTGACAGGCAAGTAGATTGAGACGATGATGGCGATTGTCCAAGCCAACAAAAGTGCCCATCCCTTTTCGCCCGACTTCGCTTTTCTCCAAGCAGCGGGTAGCCCCAAGACTGCCCCTAAAGCAATGAACCCGTAACTGCCGATAAGGATAACTGTAGATGAGCCAAAGGTAGCGGGTTTCAGGTGGCGTCAGCCACCAACCGAAGATGTAAGGTAGCCAAGTTGTGAAGACGATTGCCGTAATGAGCAAAAGCAAATGCCGTCGCGCCATCGTTGACACCTTTTCGCTTTCCGGTGGCGTGAAGGCGAATTTTTAAGCAATCGCTAAAGGAGGGGTCGCTATGAACGGTAACGCAGTCGCAACCCTTCAACATGTGCCGCTCTTCCACAACATGCCCTCTCAATTTTTGCGTCACATCGCCCAAGTTGCTATCTGTAAGCGGTTTCGGGCGGGTGATGTCCTCTGCAGTAAAGGTGAAGCGAGTTCAACTTTGTTCGTTTTGCTTAGAGGGCAAGTCATGGTCGTCGGTGTGGACGACGAGGGTAGGGAAGTGCTTTTGAACTTGCTGAAGCCGGGGGATTTCTTCGGTGAACTCTCCCTGATTGATGGAAGACCTCGCTCAGCCGATGTGATCGCAGTGACTGACGGGGAAGTCCTTTTGGTCAGGAGGTCAGACTTCATAGCGCTGATGGAGCGAATGCCTCATCTTGTCTGGCAAATTATGCAGGCAATGGCTAAGCGATTGCGCGAAACAGACGAATTGGTCATGCGGATGGCTTGGCTGAATGCGCAAGAGAGGGTGGCTTGGGCTCTGCTGGAGTTCGCAGACTCAAAAGGCAAATTGCCTTCATGGCTCAATGTCAACATACTCGCAAAACGATGCGGTTTGGCGAGGGAAACAGCGAGCCGAATTGTCAGTCAATGGCAAAAGGAGGGCATTTTAGAGCGAACGAGAGAGGGCTTCGTGCTTCTGAAACCCCACAAACTTCAAGCGATGCTGAAAGCAAAAACACGCGACGACGGGTGGATGTGATGCTCCCAAATTGCGCCCAAATTTGACAAGCAGGTAAAAACGCTATGTCGAAGGATATGCCCTCAAGTTCTGTTGGCGTGTTTCGGTTCTCGAGGCTCATGCAGCCCAAAACTTTCGGTGGCTAAAAACTGTCCCAGCACTAAGTCCCCCTGACTTGCCTCCTCCATGCTCCGCCGATATAATTGTTTGTCGCTCAAAACTCCGCCAACATGCGTTGCCTGCGACACCACCACCTTTGACCGCAAGGAGGGATGAGAATGCGGCTCTATGTCGCCGTTGACAGTCAGAAGTTCAAGTTTGTTGGCAATATGGCAACAGCCTTCAAACAACTGACCGAAACGGTTTCGGAGGGACAGACAATCCGCATCTTGACAATCTTCTACGACAGCAAGAAGGAAAAGCGGCGCTTCAAGCGGGAACTCAGGGAAGCAGGCGGCGATTTGGTTCAAGCAGCCAAAAACTATCTGAAATGGTGGGAGACAATTCAGGAGCGGCGGCGGAAGAGGTTGGTGGAAAAACTTGCCAAACTTTCGTCTTAAAGTTTTTCGGGCAAGTTCATGACCCCTGTCCCACAAGGGCAGGGATTTCTTGTCCCGAAAGCCAGCGTTGGATTTCCGTCCGCCGAATTTCGTTCAGCAACTCATCCAAGTCGCCGTCCAAAATGTCCTTGAGTTTGTAGAGGGTGATGTCGTAACGGTGGTCAGTTACTCGGTTCTGGATGAAGTTGTAGGTTCGGTCCTTGTCGCTTCGGTCGCCAGATTTGATTTGCTCGCGCCGTTGACGCTGGATTTCCGCTTCTTGTTCCCTGCGTTTCATTTCCAAAAGCCGCGTCCTCAAAATCCTCAGCGCTTTCATCTTGTTCTGATACTGACTTCGCTCGTCTTGGCATTCCACGACAAGACCTGTCGGTTTGTGCCTAATTCGCAC
>Ga0078972_1016975_pt1 | contig 10595 bp, 10 predicted proteins | sample YelNatPaOPGAMG01_FD_67568 | JGI IMG/M metagenome (GOLD analysis project Ga0078972, IMG submission 67568) | Hot spring thermophilic microbial communities from Obsidian Pool, Yellowstone National Park, USA - OP-RAMG-01 (SPADES assembly) (version 2) | ecosystem: Environmental > Aquatic > Thermal...
ACCGCACACTACGCCGAAGGTCGCGGCTCCATGGGCTGGACTGCGCATTGAGTCTCGGTGTGTGATATTCGACCGGTACTCTAGTACTACTTCGTTAGTTCCTGCGGGGGCGGAATGTCTTGATCTGGTCAGTGGCGATCCACCAAAGCACCAGGTCCTGGAACAGCCAACGCGGCCTTCGACTTGCTTCCGTGCCTGCAAGCTCATGTTAGCACTGCCTCAGGGCACGGGCTAGCCTCCTGCAAGCATTGGTGCGTGGCCCCCGACCCGTCTGGCCAAGCGACGGCCGGCCTGCTCTCGCGTAACGCCATTGGCCGATCGGCTGATAGCCCCCAATGGGTGAGAAGCGCCCACCAGGCGGGCGAAGAGGGTGATGCAGGCAGTATTTAGGGGGACTAGAGGCGCCTCTCAGAGTATCGGTCGGGCGAAGGCACGAGGTCCGAGCTATCTCACCAGAAGGCGGCGGGCCTCTCTCCTATATATCCTAGGTTGATCGGCTCGCCGCCTTGTTGGCTGGCACTAATTCTCTTGCCGGACTGGCGAAGACGGGAGGAAAGTGGGCCTAATCGTAACGCCCCAGTTCTTTGGCTCGCTTCACGAACTCTCGATACGTGTCAAGGCTGACACTGTCGGGAACGGAATGATCGGTGCCAATGATGTAGCCACCGTTGACCATCATCTGGGGAACAAGCCGCTCCATTTCAGCCCACATATTCTCGGGCTTCTCATAAAGCTGAGCATTCAGTCCGCCATGAAAGGCAAGCCTGCCACCGTACTGTTTCTTCAGGGCAAGAGGATCCATGCCGGCCTTAACCTCAAGAGGATTGAGCATATCAACCCCGATATCCACCAACTCGGGCACGAACGGCCTGACGTCCCCACAAGAGTGGTAGTAGACGGGAAGCCCCTTGGCATGCGCCCACTCGGCCGCCCGGCGATCTGCAGGCTTGAAGAGCTCACGATACATCCCCACGGACATGAACTGGGCGCCCTTGAAGCCCATGTCGTTGTACCACATCACCCCATCAAAATGATAGCCAGCGTCCCAGACCATTTCGAGCAAAGCGATACTGCTGTCGAGCATCGTGTTGACTATATCAATAACCCATTCGGGGTCCTCGACCATCGCCATGAAGAGCTGAGTTCCGACCATGTGGGAGTAGGTCACTTCGAAGCCAAACCAGAGCAGGCCCATCACCCAGTCACCATGCTCCCGCCAGCGCGCGTAATCCCGTTGGAGATCACTCCATGGGATACGATCACGGCTCGGCTGCATTCGCTCCTTAGCCTCAGCCCAGGCCGCGCGGTCCTTTACAGCGTAGTCCAGGTAGCCGATGGCTCCGCTGTTGTCGTAATAGTCCTTGCGTGTGGCTCCCCATTGTGTGGTATAGACACGGTATTCGTCGGTAGCCTCGATAACCCGCACGGGGTAACGCGGGCTGTTGTCTGGCAGAATATGCCGAATGCTATCTACACCCAGATAGTCAACCCAATCCACATCAGCTGGCAGCCCCTCTCGGTGCCAGCGCGCGATCGTGGAATCCCATGGCAAATCCACAATGGGCACACGATCGGCTTCTTTGTGTTCAAACATACGCTGGATGCGCTCTCGGCTGGTAAGTGGTCGGCTCATGATGTGGGTGCACTCCCTGCTAGATTCATTTGTGGAGCTGATTCATGACACTGCCCGCGAGCTTGGGGGAAGCATCCCGGTACAGATGGCACTTTACCAGCATGCCGTCTATCTCGACTTCCTCGGGCTCCTCAAGCCTACAGGTCTCCGTCGCCCGAGGGCACCTGCCCGCGAACTTGCAACCTTCTCGTAGATACTCCCCGGTGTCGCTATCCGCCAACTGGGCCTTGGTTGTCCATCGCTTTTTCGGGTCGGTCTCGGGAATGCAAGCGCGAAGCAATTCGACGTAAGGGTGTTTCGGCTCGACAAGCACCTTCTCAACATCGCCCATTGTCACGATGTTGCCACGGAACATGATGGCGATCCGGTTGCACACGTAATAGGCAGTAGCCAGATCGTGCGTTATGTAGAGAATGCCCAGCCCCAGTTTCTCGGCGAGTTCCCGAAACAGGTTCATGATTGACATCCTGATCGACGCGTCAACCATGGACACAGGCTCATCGGCGATCAGCAAAGATGGCTCGTTCAGCAACGACCTGGCGATCGAAACCCTCTGCAGTTGCCCGCCTGAGAACTCGGCAGGGTAGCGCCCGGCAATGGTATCGTAGTTGAGGCCGACCGTCTGCAGGGCTTTGTCAATCCTTGACAAGGCCTCTGCTCGGCTGTCGGCAAGGTGATAGTTCTGTACAGCCTCAAAGAAGTACCGTTCCACCGGCCGCAAGGGATTGAACGTCTCGAAGGGATTTTGAAACACGGCCTGTACGCCTGCCGTGCGCCAGACCTTTTTGCCACTGACAGTCTGCCCGTCCTTCCCCCGGTGTACAATCGTCCCAGATGTAGGCTCCTCGAAGCCGAGGATCATGCGCGCGAGGGTGCTCTTGCCACACCCGCTCTCGCCAGCCAGCCCGAAAATCTCGCCTGCGCCCACGTGGAACGACACCCGGTCAACGGCAGTGATTCTAGTCCGGGAGAACATACTGCCGACCTGGAAGACTTTGCTGACTTCCTGAAGCTCAAGAATCGTGTTTGTGTTCGCCATTCTGCACCAACCAGCATGCTACTCTATGCTCGTCCCCCACGCTCAAGCAATCGGGCGCTGCCTGGCTACAGACCTCCATAGCAAACCGGCAACGGGGATGGAAGGCGCACCCATGTGGGGGATCTGTGAGAGACGGCGGTGCACCTGGTGCGCTTTCCCGCATCTGCTTGTCACCGAACTTCGGCAAGGAGTTAATCAAGTAGCGAGTATATGGATGCAGCGGTTGGCCGAAAATCGCCTCTACCGGCGCTTCTTCGACGATCTTGCCGGCATACATGATCCCGACTCGGTCGGCAATGCTAGCGAGTACACCCATATCATGCGTGACAATAACGAGAGTGTTCTGCTGCAGTTCCTGGACGTCCTGAAGAAGTTGCAGCACTCCCCGCTGCACTACTACATCTAGAGCAGTCACTGGCTCGTCGGCAATGACGACTCGTGGCGAGAGAAAGGAAGCCAGGGCGATCACCACCCTTTGCCGCATTCCACCTGACAACTGATGGGGATATGCCTCGAGAACATTGGCCGGCAGGCCCAAGCCGATCAGGTGCCTCTTTGCACTCTCGAGCACATCCTGTTTCCCATTCCTCGGGACATGGCTCTCCAGGAAATCCCTGAAGGTGCCCTTCAGCTTGACTACCGGGTTCAGGTTGCTCATCGAGCTCTGCGGAACATAGGAGATAAACGACCAGCGCAGGGCCCGTCTCTCATGCGGCTTCAGCGCATAGAGATCGATTTCCTGGCCATCCACCCTATACGAGACCTTTCCACCCATGAGCCTCATCGGTGGCTGGATATCGCCAAACATGGCCCGAACCAAGGTCGTCTTGCCGCATCCGCTCTCCCCCGCAATACCATAGACCTCGTTCTCCCTGACCTCGAGGTCCACATCGCTAACCGCCTGGACAATCTTCTTCACGCCGAAGATGTCCAGAACATAGAAGGCCCTCAGTTGCTCTACCTTCATCACCCACATGGCCGCCCCCTCACCGTGCGCCGACCCGCTGTATGCGGGCTCTGGGATCAAGGTACTCACTGATGCTTATCGAAAGCAGGTACAGCGCCACGAAAAGCGCGACTGCGGCCGCAATTGGGGTGAAGATCCACCACCATATGCCGAGAAGCACCGCCTGGTAATTCAGCGCAAAGTGGAGCATTGTGCCAAGGGTGGGGATGGTCACGTCGGTCAAGCCGAGATAAGCGAGAGTCACCTCCATCCCTGTCACCCACATCATATTACCGATGAGCGTAGCCATTGTGAGAGGCACAACGAAGAGAAGGTACTCGTTGAATATCAGTTTCAGGGTTGGATTCCCAGACAGGATAGCGGTATAGGTGAACTCCCTCTCTCGCAAACTAAGAATCTGCGACCGCAGGAAGCGAGCATCCAGCGCCCATCCCATCACGCCAAAGAGCAAGGCCATGGTGACCAGGTTGAGGTGCTCCTGCAGTATCATCGCCAACAGGACGAGGATCAGCAGCAGAGGGAGAACGATGAACCCATCGGTAATGAACATGAGAATCCTATCGGCTATCCCTCCGCTGTAGCCCGCCACCAGCCCCACGAAAAGGGCGATGATTCTCGAGATTGACGCTGAGAATAGCGCAAGCACGAGCGAATTGCGGATGGCGAATGTGAGCACCCAGAACACATCCTGGCCAAGAGAGCTTGTTCCCAGAAGGTGCTCCCGTGACGGTGGCTGGTCGAGTGGGACGAGACGCCATACAGTGGGATCGTAGGGGGAGCGAAAAGAGAGGAGAGCAAGCACGAGCAGCACGAGCATCACTATCGCGCCAATGGCAAACCGACGGTCCCGGAACAGTGCCCTCAGTGTTTTCATCTGGTCCCATCTCCGCTCATGTCAGCCTTATTCTCGGGTCGAAGAGCGGGTTGAGAAGGTCCATGAGCAGGGTACTCGTCGTGAGAGCGATGATCGAGAGAGTGGTGATGCCCATGAGTACGTTGTAATCAGAAGATAGAATGGCACGATATGCCAGGAACCCAATGCCAGGATAAGCAAACACTACCTCTGTTATGAGAGCACCGCTGAATAGCCCTGCGAAACCGAGAGCGAACCTGGTGATCTGGGGCAACATGGCATTCCTCATGACGTATTTGAAGAAGATAGTCCGCTCATTGACCGCCCCGATCCGCGCGTAGCGTACGTAGTCCTCCTCGTTAACCCCCTGAACGATCAGCCGCATGATCTGGTGGGTTGTGGCGGCTCCCAGGAGTATCAGAGACAGAGCTGGAAGGAAGGCATGTCTTAGCACGTCTGTGATAGACGCCCAGGTGAAGCCGAGCGGTGCACCAATTGTGTATCCGCCTCCGACGGGGAATATCGGCATTATGTATGCAAATGCTATGATAAGAATGAGGGCAACAATGTAATAGGGCATAGGAGCGATAATCATGACCACGGCATCTAGCACTTGCAGGACCTTACTTTGCCTGAAATGCCCCGCGAGGCCGCCAGTCAGGTTTCCTATGATGAAGACCAACACCGTCGTGGTCAGCAAGAGCCCGAACGTCCAAGGCAAAGACTCACCTATCAGTTGGTTCACAGGCGTGGGAAATGCCACCAAGGAAGGCCCGAAATCACCCGTGAATAGCCTCCGCCAGAACGCCACGTACTGCGTGAAGAGCCCTTTGTCCAGGCCGTACATCTCTCTGAGCGCCCGAACCGTCTCTTCGGCCGCCTTCGGGTCGCTGTAAGTGCCTCGGGCCTGTATCTGGGCAACCGCTTTCTCGACTGGGCCGACGGGCATCAACCTCGGGATGAAGAAGATCATTGTTATACCGAGGACGGTCACTGCCACATATTGGATCAGCCGCGGAATGAGATATCGCCTTACGAACCTCACTTTCCGTACTCCTGCCAGATCACAAACTGAGCCCACGAACGTGGGATATCCCGCGTTCGTGGGCTCTCTCTAGACTCCTGCCTTACTTCCCGGAAGGCTTGATGAAGGTCATGAGGTACTTGAAGTTGGGATAGTGGTGATACGGCACGATGAAGTGGTTCTCCGCGCTGGGCCAGCCGGTCCAGTAATAGCTGGAAACAGCGTATGGATCGAGCGAGGTAGTTGCCGATATGCAGGGCAATTCCTTGATGTATATCTCCAGCAGTTCCATGCCTAGTGGCTGCAATGTCGCCATATCGTTGGGGTCACTAGTCTGGATCTTCTTGAGAATCTCGTCCACACGTGGGTTGGTCCAGCGAGAGGAATGGCCGAACTGGCGCTTGCCGAGAGTAGGCTCGAGGTAGGCACTGTCAAAGGCAGTGAAGGTCCTGAAGAGATCAGGGTTTTCCAGGTAGTTGCTCCCGTGCGTCTGCCCTCCAGCCACATCGTAATTGCCCATCTCAATTCTTAGCTGGCCGGGGTCACCTACCTCAAACCTGACGTCCAGCCCGAATCTCTTCCACTCGACGTATGCCGCCTGGGCATTCTGATACGTCCACCTGCCAGGGGTGCCATCTGTGTAGACGCTGAACTGCCACGGTGTCCCGTCAGGGAGGAGCCACTTCTTGTTCGCGTCCTGAGTGAAACCAGCCTTCTTCAGGAGCTTCGCCGCCGCTTCTGGATCGTACTTCCATGAGCCATAGCCAAAGGACGTCTTGATCACTTCTGGGTCATCCGGGAACTTGAAGCCGCGCTTGTGAGCCTCATCAACGAGGCGCGTGGGCGCGGTCGGATCCCAGACCTTGAACATCTCACCGTTGCCCAGGTCAATGCTGAAGTCCTGCAGCCAAGCGACGAGTGGCTCGACGTAGGGCTTCTTCATTAGAGGCCCATTGACGACGATGGGCAGGGGGTTCATGGCGGCACAACCGTCATAAGCGGTCATATTGTAGGAAATGGGGTCAATTGCCAGGTTGAGCGCCCAGCGCACGTCCGGGTTGTTGAAGGGTGCTTTGAGCGTGTTGAACACGACGCCACCCACGCCAGGGTGCCTGTTCGACTGCAGCCAGGGGAAATCCTGATTGGCGAAATAGCCGCGGGCAGTGGGTTCAGCCTTTGTGACCGCTCTGATCGCAGGAAGATCCAGGTCAACCTGATCCACCTCGTGCCGAGTCATAGCGATCACGCGCGCCGTGAAGTCTCCGTAATCAACAAACACGACGTACTTCGGCTTTGGCTCGCCGAAGATCATGCCGGTGGGCGTCTTGGCCCAGTCCTCGCGCTTCACCCACGCCGTCCAGTTCCCGGCAGGGTCAAAGCTGTGAAGAACGTAAGGGCCCATGCTCAGCGGCGGGTTGTACTCGAAGGCGAAAAAGCCTTCGGTATCGACCTTGCCGTTCTGCATGAACTTCTCGAACACGTGCTTGGGCATCACCCACAGGCTCCCCCACAGGTCGCAGAAGTTCTCGTAGTGGAAGCGTGGGTTCGGTTCCTTGAGTTGGATGACCGCCGTGTACTTATCCGTCGCTTTGGCGCTTTCTACTTGCCGCGCAACGCTCGCATTGTATGACGCGGCGGGAGTGGCCTTGATGAACTCGACGGTGAACGCCAGGTCATCCGCTGTTACCTCGACGTTGTCGCTCCAGTACACCCCTTGGCGGAGCTTAATCGTCAGAGTCTTGAAGTCAGCACTGTACTGAGGCGGCTCAGCAGCCAGGGCATTGATGATCTCGCCTCGCTCGAAATCATCCACCCACAATGATTCGTTCATGAGCTGCTGCATGCCGCGGTCCTGTTGCCGCCAGCCAGCCCAGTAGTTGAAGTTGCTCGGAGTTGCGTTACGCCCGGTCAGTTGCTGAGCGAACACCGTTTCATTGCGCGGGAAGCCCATGGTCATCACGGCAGCAGCAGTCGCTGTCGGCGCTGGCGTGGCCGTCACAACAACACTTCTCTCTGTGACAACCGTTTGAACCTGGGGAGTTCCAGCTACCTCAACGATGCGCGTGACCTCAACCTGCTCCTTAATCACCTGGGGCGTCGGCGTCGCGCATGCTGCCAGCAGTCCTGCGGTCCCCATCACGGTCAGGCGCATGAAATGCCGTCGAGACAGAGTCTTCATCGTCGTTCTCTCCTATTTCGCACCAACGTGTTGCGTCAGGGCCATAAGTGAAGAGCGCGCCTCAGCCACATAGTTTCATCCTGTCAGTATCAGCATGCACTACCTCCTCCAAACGACCGCCACAGGCGACCGGCCTGTCGAACCTCCAGCCCATCACCGGTCAAACCGACGGGCATGAAGCCAGTGCCATCAGCTGCCATGCTCAGGAGCTTGCAAAGCTCGCCAGGTTGCAAAGGATGCGCCAATTGTTACACAACCGCACGGACAGGCCGGAATCGCTTCCAGAACTCCCCGGGCCCGCCTATCCCCGCTCGTTAATCGGCCGGAGGTCTTCCAGCGCAATGAAGCAGATGAATGAGGCCGCCCTTTGTGACCAACCTGCGCCCGGACGCGGCGGGGTTAGTAACGCCATGCCTTCCGCGGAATGGGCGTTACACAACTGGAGGCACCCTAGGGGAACCGTTAAGCCGCAAGGTCCGCTGCTCTGGGTGTACAGTCGGGCGCGAAGGGTGGAGCCAGATCCGCCTCAAAGGCCACCTAGCGACATTGTCTGCGCATCTATGTCGGTAACCTATAGCACGTTGAGCGTGCTATGTCAATCCCATGCTTGCCTCGAACTGAGCCCCTGTTCCCTCTGCAGACGTTCCACTTGCCGCGTCGGCCGACAGGGCACGAAGTAAGAGTTCAAGGTCAGGGGGAACTGAGGAGTTCGCGGCAAGCGAGGAAAGGGTTGAGCCCGCGGAGCCGCCAGGTAGAGAACATGCTGGCGAGTGTGGCCTTGGTCTTGCTGCCTTTGGCGGAGCGGCTACCGCCACTGATCTTGCGCGCTACCACCTGTGGCCGCAGGGCTCTCTCGGCGGCGTTGTTGTCCGAGGGAACCATTGGTAGTTCGACGAAGGTGAACAGCTCCGGCAAGAAGCGGTCGGTCCGCTGGTAGAGCAAATCCTGTTCAAAAGCAGCCGCCCCACCTCACGTAATGAGGCGATCATGGCCATCGTCTCACTGCTGAGACGATTCTTCCCCACAACCTGCCCGCTGAGCTCAACCTTGGGCACATTCCTCTTGCCGCATACCGGACAACGCCGCTCAATGTAAAGATGCTCCACTACGCTGACCGGCACAAGCGGAATGTGCAACACCTGGCGCCTGCGCTTTACCGAACCACCAAGAAGAGTCGTGCCACAATGCTGGCACTTGTCAAGAGCATGTACCACCCGCTCTGTCGGCTGCTCACACCTGCGCACAAAGGCCTGAGCACGGTGCTTGCGAGGCTCAGACGACCCCGCCTTCTTCCGATCGGGCTTGATAAAGCTAGGTAGCGACTTGCCTGAAGGTGGCCCACCCAGCTTCCCCTCAAGCTCAGCTACCTTCCTACGCAACTCCTCAACCGAACCACTAAGCTCCTCAACCGAACCGCTGAGCTTGCCAATGGTCGCCTCTTGCTCGGCAATCAGCGCCAGTAGCTGCTCTCGAGTCGCTTGCTCCAACCATGTCCTGTCCATTGAACATAACCATACAGCACCACTTGCCCCTCTGCACATTCCAAATCTCGTCCCCCAGACCCTGAACTGTTACGCCTGATTGCTGGAGCATCTCGTGACGGATTACAATGGCATGTTGGCGCATGACAGCATGCTGCTCAATGGGGTACGGGAACGGTTGCTCAACCTATCGTCACATCTTCGTTTACATGTCGTCACGGCGGACGCGTTCGGCATCGTGCGCTCTCAGTTGAACGGGCTGCCCTGCGATCTGGTGATCTTGCCAACTGAGGAACAAGCCCAGGCCAAATTGGCATATACTCAGTGTTTGGGAGAGGAGCAGGTGTTCGCGATTGGAAACGGGCGGTACGACTATCTGATGCTGCATTCGGCTGCTTTGGGCATGGCCGTCATTCAGGGTGAAGGCGCCGCAATGGAAACCTGTCTGGCCGCTGATGTGGCCGTTCCAGACATCCTGGCGGCGTTAGACCTGCTGCTGTTTCCCAGGCGTCTCATTGCCACACTGCGAGGATAGCTTATGAAGAACCCGCAAACCCTTCACCAGGCCGTTCTCGACCGTCTTGCGCAGGTAATCGACCCCGAAACCGGCGTGGACGTGGTGCATATGCGGTTGATCGAAGATCTGACGGTGGACGAAACTGGCCGGGTATCCTGCAAGTTCCGCCCATCATCGCCATTCTGCCCGCTGGCCGTGCCGCTTTCGCAGAGCATCTGGCAGACCATCGCTGAGATAGAGGGCGTTACGGATGTGGCGGTGGAGGTGGTCGGCTTTGCGCTCTCTGATGAGCTGATGAACATGTTTTCATGGACGTGGTGTTCATCCGCGTCGAGGAGCAAAACATGGCGCGGAAGTGTGGACAGGATTGGTTGGCATACACGCACACGGTCAGACGCTGGATACAAAGACTAGGCGCAATACGCTTTGGTGGTCGCCAGGGTTTGGCGCGGACAATTAAGGAAACAACTATGGCTAACGAATTCACATATATAGACTGTGGCAACTGGGTATCTGCCAAACTCATCATCATTCCCCTTCTTGCAGCCGCACTCTTTCTGGGGTTGACGCTCGTCTCGCCGGCATTCGTCGTCGTGGCTGTACTCTGCCTCCTGACAGGTGCCTACTTTGTGTACGCCCGCTATGCCTTCTCGCCTCGCGGCGGGAATATACAAAACAGGCTTTGGAAGTTGGTGCTGGATCGCCTCGATTGGAACGGGAAAGGCAGAGCGCTCGATATCGGATGTGGTAATGGCCCGTTGACCATTGCTCTGGCAAAGCGGTACCCTGATGGACACGTGACGGGGATCGACTATTGGGGCAAAAAGTGGGGTTATTCAAAAGCGGTCTGCGAGCGCAATGCCGGGGCCGCAGGCGTTACCGAGCGGGTGAGCTTTCAGAGG
>Ga0078972_1016976_pt1 | contig 10595 bp, 24 predicted proteins | sample YelNatPaOPGAMG01_FD_67568 | JGI IMG/M metagenome (GOLD analysis project Ga0078972, IMG submission 67568) | Hot spring thermophilic microbial communities from Obsidian Pool, Yellowstone National Park, USA - OP-RAMG-01 (SPADES assembly) (version 2) | ecosystem: Environmental > Aquatic > Thermal...
TTAGTAAATGGGAAAATTTAATTCATTGGCAACCCGAAGATAACATTTTTAGTAGCGAAAACATTAAACAATATAACAAAAAACATTTTCAATAAAAAACAAAAGAGGAGGTGAGAAAAAATGACACAAGTAATAAATGTAAATAAGTTTGTAATTGAAGAGTTAGAAAAAGAGAATACAAAAATTGCAAAAAGAGTGCTGGATTTTTTTGATAAGGATAGAGTTATAACTTATGTAGTAAGAGGTGGCGGTTTTTACCTTGAGAAGGTAAGCGACTTGTATCCTATTCCTAACTATATTCACAACTACCTTGTCAAGAAATTAAAAAGGATACTCAAAACCTATTATGTTTTTGACGACTTGTTTGTGGTGAGCAAGTAAGAATAGAAAGGGGGTGATGAAGATGAACAAGAAACTAATCAAAAAACTAAAAAATTATCTAAAAGAAGAAGAGAAAAATGCACAAGAGATGGGTATTAGTATTAGTGATGTTTATGATACACACACAATTTATGGATATGCAAATAGTTTAATTGCAGAAGCCATAGAGGAATTAGTAAAAAGCGATAGCAAAACAATTAAATTATATTATCACAAGACCGATGGCGGAGCAGAATATCTCTTTGATACTTTTAAGAAATTTAGGTATCGCGGTAAAACTTATAAAGAGGGAGTTATAAATGATAAGACAAAGTATGTAGTGAGAATTGATGGAGACATAACTAAAGATGCAGAACTAACAATTAGATAAGGCTGGTTTTAGTATGATGGGATTATATAAACCAGAAACAGAAAGGGGGTGAGAAAAATGAGTGTAAGAGCATATAGAATTAAAAGAATTGATTATTGTCAAAACGAGAGCTTTAATCTTTGGCACAATACAAAATTGACCGAATTTTTACAAGACGAGTATGGCATTTTTGACAACCTAAATGAGGGAGAGGGTATCTTTGAAATTCCAACCTCAATTTTAAAGAAAGCCGTAAGGCAAGCCAAAAAGTTAGAGCTTGAGGATTGGGTAGTTAAGCAATTACAGAAAGATATTGAGTGGGGAGATATCAAAAATAGTGGTTATGTGAGCTACTATTGCTTTTAGTTTTCAAGCCTCGCCAATCCTATATGGCTCTTGGCGAGGCACAAAGATACTCTTGACAAAACATTAAACATAGTTTATAATTGTAAAGAAATGAAAATAAAAGAATTATTAAAAGTTTTTAAGAAAGAAAAGAAAGACGACCTTGTACAAATAGAAGCGAAGATGGCACACCTGCAAGGGAGAATAAATCAAATTGAAGACCATCTAATTGCTATCGCAAGGCTATCTTTAATAACTCCTGAAAGACTACTGGAAGAAAGCAAAAATGTTGTTGCCAACCTAGAATATGTCCAAAAATTAATAGAAGCCAATCAAAGAAAAAAATAAAATAAAAGAAAGGTGAAAGCGAACTATGAAAGACGAAATACAACTTGACACTTACTACCTCAAAGCTCGTGCACTTACAAAAAGAATAGAAGATATGTCTTACACGCTTTCAAGGCTGGAAGCAAGATACCCCTCTCACTCTTTAACCCCAGAAGCTAAAAAGTGGCTAATTAAAACATATTTTGGGTATGGCGAAGAGCTGAAAGATTTGATTAAGGACTTTGAAGAGCTAAAGAAAGAATATGACAATGAATGAATTATCTTATTACACTAAACAATTTGATGAACTTTTGGGCAAGTCAATAGACTGGCATATCAAGGGTTGGAAATTCAAGTATGGCACAGACGAGTGGAAAATTTGTCAATTGAAGTCAAACATTTACCGAAGAAAAGCAAATATTTATCTTTTAAAGATGCAGAAGATTGTAAAACAATGGACAGCCTAGACGAACTAATACAAGCAGAAAAAGAACTAGACCAACCAGTGTCTTTAATGGATTTAGAAGAGGTAAGAAAGGCTAAGAAAAAAAGCGAAAACATTTTTGAGACTTCTTTCTTAGAAACAAAAGAATATATCCTAGAGCAAATTGGGAATGCGGAACTTGCAGGAGAAAGGAAACATAAAAAAGGGAGTGAGATGTGTGATTTTATCAAGTTTTCAAAGCTAACTGGAGAAATAGAAAAAGTAGACCACTTTGTTGTTGGAGAAAAGGTATATCGTCCTATAGTGGATGATATTTTCTTAAAAGGTGGAGTATCATTGCCAACTGGCATAGAAGAATATGGAAACACCAAACAACTAATAGACGAAATTAGAGAATATATAAGCAGTAAAGTAGAACTTCCCACTTCTCCTATTAATTATGAAAAATTTATTCCAAATCTTATTCTTTTTTATTGGTTGTATGACAAATTTCCTTTTATCCCATATGTTCATTTTGTGGGAGGAACGGCGACAGGAAAAACAACTGCAATGGAGGTAGTGGGTAGTTTATGTTATAAACCGATAGATAGCTCAAGCTCTCTAACAACCGCCTCTATGTTTAGGATAGCGACTCAATGGAGAGGAACACTTTTAATAGACGAGTTTGAGAAGGCTGGCACAAACGCTAAAGAAATTATCCTGTTTTTAAAAGCAGGCGTATCAAACAGACTTTTGTATAGAGTGGAAGGAGAAGGAAAAAAACAACTAACCGCATATGTGATAAAGTCTCCTAAAATCTTTACTTCAGAAAACCCTATTGACGACGCTGGTCTTCAATCAAGAACTATTGTAATTAAAATGGAGAAAGCAAAAAGAAAGCTTCCTCTTTTTAGGTTAGAAGAAGATTACAAAGAAGCAGAAACACTCAGAAACAAACTGTTATTGTGGAGATTTAGAAACTATCAAAAAATAGATTTGTCAAAAATAAAGTATGGCTTCCCCGAACTTGAAGTTTTTGACAGGAGGGTTCAGCAAATTCTAACACCCATATATTACTTTACTGATAAGGAAGCAAGACAGAATATTATAGAATTTGCCAAAGAACAAGAAAGCGAAACATTAAGAGAAAGAAGAGAGTCGCTTGATGGGGTTATTTTTGATATTTTACTTGAAATATGGTCAAACGGAGAAGAAGCACAAATTAAAGCAATTACTTCTATGCTTAATGAAGAAAGAAGAGGCGATGGATTTAAAACTGATATTACTGCCAAGAAAGTAGGAAATGTTATTAGAAAGATTTTGGGATTTGAAACAGAAAGAAGAGGAAACGACAGGTCTTACTGGGTAATTAGAGACGACTATAAGATAAAAAGCAAGGCAGAATATTACGGTATCCCACTATCGAATTTAAGTTTCGTAGCAACCGCAAGTTCCGCAAGCGAGGCTAAAGAAGACAAAAATGCGGAACTTACCGCAAGAGAAATTTTTAAAATATAGGATATGGAAGATTTAATAGAAGAAATAAACGAAGTTTTGGTAGAATATGGTTTTCAAGAGCGGTGGACAGAGATAGAAAAGTGGTGGAAGATTGGAGAAATTTTAATTAAAGGAAATGCCACGCCCATTATAATTAAGAGAATTGCTAATATTGTTGAGGTTCAAGAAGATTGCTTATGGGACGCTGTTCTTTTTAATAAAAAATTCCCCGATTTGGGTCTATTAAAAGAAGGCAAAGATGTTAGTTGGAATAAGATTAAAGAAAAATATCTATGAGACATAAAAAATGTGCCTTTTGCCTAAAAAGAATTACAGGCAAACCCTACAAAAAAGGTAAAAAATACTTTTGCTCCCTTAAATGTAAAGAAGAATACTACCTCAACGACACCAAAACCCTTACCAAAGAACTAGACAAAGCAATGTCTCAACTTGTCCGCTCCAAAGGTGTTTGTGAAGCCTCCGATGTTTCCTCCTGTGGTGGGGAGCTTCAAGACGCCCATTTTATTAGTCGCTCTAATCTCTCTCTTAGATGGGATATAATGAACCACTTATCACTCTGTTATAAACACCATTTCTTTTTTGCACACCGAAACCCATTTGAATTTGTTTTGTGGTTTGAAAAGAAATATCCTGAAAGATATAACTATCTTAAATTTGCAAGAACTAAATCAAAAAAATGGACACCAAAAGAAATGCGAGAAACTTTGAAAAACATTAAAAACTCAAACCTGAAAGCCCTTGTAAGGTTTTATGGAGAGTACATATATGAGAAAACACATAACACTACCGCTTAAAATCAAAACCCCTATTAAAACGCTTCACAAGAGGTTAGAGACAATACCGAAGGAGTATGTCCCCGATGTTCCCAATAGAAATTATCCTTATCCCGAATACAACCTATATAATTTGACAATTAGGAAAAAAAGACTTATAATGAAGATATATGAGATATTATACCGTTGAGCAACTTGCCAAAAAACTTGGTGTATCACGAATATCTATCTATAACTGGATAAGGCGTGGCAAGATTGTGGTTGAAAGTTTTGGCCCCCACTATCGCAAGTTTATTCCCGAAAAAACACTCCCCTCCTTCATTAAATCAAAGCTAAAGTAAAATTGCCTCTTGACAAATTAAAAACAATAATATATAATCATTTCTAATGAAAGATAAAGATATTTTTACAGCCTTATCTAAAACCAATTATTTACTGGGGAAAATTACTGGAGCTTTATATGTTTTAGAAGTCTTGCTACAGAACTCAAAAGATTTGTTTGAGTCAGACCCGCTTGAGGCGGAGAAGTATTTAGATGACGCTTTAGCGAAGATTAAGCAAATTAGAAAGGAGATTGAAAACAATGAATAAACTTATTATCTTTTTAAAAAGGTTGTTTGGCAAAAAGATTATGTGTTCAACCTGCCATCAAGAACTAACAAATAAAGCCGATATTGAATGGTTCAATCAATTTGGGGAATGCTTGCTGTGTGACCATACGGCAAGTGATAAATAGATAGGAGGTGAAGTAATGTGGCTTTTAAAAAATTTCAGGTTGACAGGAACGAAACTCACGATTGGAATAAGGAGAGTGTCCTTGAGGGAGTTTATCTCTCAAAAAGGAATATCCCGACAATCAATGGCGACTCCTGGCTTTATACGGTTGAGAAGAAAGGTGGGGTCAAGGTAGATGTTTGGGGCAAAGCAATGTTGGATAATTTTTTTCAGAACATCCCGATTGGCTCAATGATAAGGATAACTTACAAGGGCAAACTAAAGTCAGCCAAAGGAGGAAGAACCTATCACGCCTTTGACTTAGAATACGACGACTCAGCAGTTGAAAAAGAAGACGAACAAGTAGAGGAAATCTTTAAGGAGTAATTGTCTCTTGAGAAGGTGGGGTGGTAGTCTGCGAGCACTCACTGCCCCATCCTCTGAGGAGATATGAAAAACCTAATCAAAAAAATCAAATTACTTTATATTTATCTGAAAAACAGAAAAGAGATAAGGGACCTTTATGGTTATTCTCTTAAGCATTACGGTGGCAATGAGGAAGCCAATTGGCTTTATATGACTGAATGGTGGCTAATGAGAAATTATGAATAAATTAACAAAAGATTATATAAAATGGCACAAGAATAATGTCTACCCAGACTGTCATAATGCAGACTGTCAAAAAGTGGATAGAGGAGGAGCTTGTGGAAATTGTATAGACTGGTCGAACCGAAGAATACCCCCCGAACAAAATAAAGATTGGGAAAAAGAAGCAAGACGGCTTTTTAATCCTTATGCAGAAGAATTAAATTTCGATGAGAGAGATTGGAAAATTTTTTTGAATAGACTTTCTGAGGTTATTAAAATTGCAGTAGAAACTGAAAAAAAATAAGGACTGGTTTGTGGCATCACGCTCACTCCCCAGTCCCTATACACAATATTATAACAAAATGACAAAACAAAATAAAACAGCAACAGAAGTAATGATTCAAGAAGAAGCCGTTTATCTGGCTAAAATGAATTACTTGTTAGCTAAAGCACTTTTAACAGGAAAGATTAATAGCGTTATAGTTCGTTGGGCAGAAGAGATTGTGGCTCTTCACGAAGCGAAACCAAAAAAATGATAAAACAAGATAGAGTAATAAAATTTAGGGCTTGGAATTTTGAAAAAAAGGAATTTGTGTATTTGACGCTGTGTGATGGAATTTATATTTATCCGATTACTGAAGACCAACTAGATAAGCAGATGCCCATTATGCAATTTACTGGCTTATTAGACAAAAACGGAAAAGAAATATATGAAGGGGATATGGTTTCAACTTGTGGAAATGAAGATGGGGATGCAGACACAATGATTGTGGCTTGGGATAAAGAGACGCTTACTTACGAATTACTTAATCATAAAGGAGAAAAACAGAATTTGTATTTATTTGAAGTTATGGATGATGAGAACGATAAAACGATAGTTATTGGCAATATCTTTGAAAATCCTGTTCTCTTAAAATAAACAAGGAGTTAGAAAAAAATGAAAATTACAAAAGTCAAAATCTATAAAGAATTCAAAAGGGGGCTTCCGAACTACTCCAATATCACTGTTGGTATGGGGCTTGAGTTTGATGTTAAAGAAGGAGAAGAACCCGACTACGATATAGCTTGGGACATTGTTAATCAGCAATTAACAGCCCAATCTGATAATCTTGAACCCTCTTGGATTAACAGCTCCGAAACCAAAGAAGCCTACAAGTTAACAATTAAAGTTCCTAAAAACAGTTCCTAAAAACGAAATATGATTATCAAAATTAGAATGCCAAAAAACAAGGACGATAAGTGGAGAGTAAACTTTAGGGGCCGTCGCATTAGAAGAATAACGGCACTGTCAATTTTTAATGCAATCACCCGTTTTCTTCAGCCTCAGAAAATGAAAGAAAAAGTGGGGATTGGGGTTGAGGAATACATTGATGGGGGTTGGAAACTAGTTAATAAATCTGTAGCCTCAAAAGACAAAGATTATTTATTTTATATTACTGCTTTGTTTTTAGAAGATTATTTACCTAAATCAACGGTTAGAAAGGTTAGTAGAGTCTGGAAAAAAATACACTGGGTTAAAGATAAAAATTCCCCGCTACAGTGAGCGGGGCGTGATTAGAGATATTATAACAAAAATGAAAAAACAAAATAAAATAATAACACAATACAAATTTTTAAGAAAAGGTAATAAATCTGAAAACGGAAACATTACTTGGAAACTCAATAAATGGGTTAAGGTTGATGGCGAATTAGAGATGTGTAAAAATGGTCTTCACTCCTCTAAAGAACCATATGACGCCTTCACTTATGTTCAAGGTGAAATTCTAGCAATAGTCGAATGCAGAGGAGAACACCTAAAAGACGATAACAAATACTGTTGGAGAGAACAAAGGGTTGTTAAAACTTATAAATGGACTAAAAAAGATTCTTTAAGACTAGCTATCTTTTCAGCTGAACTTTGCCTAAAAAACTTTGAGAAAGAATTTCCTAACGATAGAAGACCGTGGGAAGCCATAGAGGCTGCTAAAAAAGTGTTATTTAGAGACACCCCAAAAAACTGGGATGCTGCTTGGTCTGCTGCATTGTCTGCTCGGTCTGCTGCTATGATTGATTCTAGGTCTGCTGATGCTGCTGCGTTGTCTGCCTGGTCTGCTTTTAGGACTGCTGAGGCTGCTTCTTGGTATGCTGCTAGGTGTGCTGAGTTTGCTACTGAGGCTGTTGATATGTCTGTTAAGGCTGTTGCTAGGTCTGCTGAGGCTGCTGCGTTGTCTGCTGGGTCCGCTGAGTCTTTTGCTTGGTTTGTTGCTTGGTCTGCTAAGACTGCTACAATTAAAAAAATAAAAAAATACTTTAGACAAATTGTAAAGGAGAAAGAAAATGACAAAACAAAATAAAAAGAATTTGTGGAAAGTATTTACCAACTGTTATACTAATATGGTGGAGCTACTAGGTTGCGTATCCTGCGACTAATGTCGCATGGGGCATTGACCCAGAGCCCAGAGCTCCACCAAGACAAAAAGGGGGGTGAGAAAATATGGCAAAAATGAAACCAAAAGGCAAAAGAGGCAGAGCAATGGTTAGGAAATTAGGCAGAACTTATAAGACGGGTGGATTTAATAAAATAGCCAAAAAAGCAGCAAAAAAATATGGTTCTATTGCTGCTGGTCGTCGTGTAGCTGGAAAAATTTTTTGGAAAAAGGCAAAAAAGAGGGGGTAAGAAAAATGAAAAAGCAAAAGAAAAAAATGAAAAAGTTTGATTTTGAAGTATTGGGAATGGGGACGGCAAGAGGAACTTATGATGGAGAATTTACTCCTGTGGTGGAGAGGTTAATTAAGTTTTGGCTTAATAAGTATCCCGGTAAGACTCTTCATCTTTTTAGTGGAAATTCTCAAATAGGAGATGTAAGAATAGACATAGATAATCCAAATGCAACTTTACAAATGGATGTGGAAGTTTATTTAGCACAAAGTCAAGACGACTTTGAATGGGTTTTACTCGACCCTCCATATTTAGTAGAAAGCCACGATTTGAAAGGATATAAAATTTCAAAAGCATTTTCAGCAGATGTTCCAGCAAGGAGATTGTTTCAAGAATGGGCACAGAAACACACTAAAAGAATTATGTGGCTTGATTTATGCGCCCCCCTGCCAGCGGGATTTGAAAGAGAAAAATTATATTTTTTGTTGCCTGGCGGATATAGAAATATCAGGGTATTGTCAATCCTTAGAAATGAAAAAACAAAATAAAATCTTACTAGCTTTATGGCTTGATGCCCTTGCTCTATCCTTTTTATTGGGAAGGATGGTGGGGCTGGTTTGTTATTTAAGATGAAAATCAATATAAACTATTGGTATAATAATGCTAATGTCCAGCAATTATTCTAAAAGTTTTGCTAGAGTAAATGACCCTTTAACTTTGTTGGTCTTAAACATATTCCTTGAAACTTTTAGAAACATAGAAAGTTATTACACGGGTGAGGGAACAGCAGAAGAAAGACTAGAAGGTAAAAGAGGCATAAGGTGGATAAGGAATATGGAAGGCAATTTTAAAATTTTGGCAATAGCCAGCGGGATGAGTATAGAAAAGTTTCACGGGTTGTGTTTAGAAAAGATAAATGAGATAAAAAGGAAAGCCTATGAGAAAAGAGTCTTGGAGAAAGAAAATAGAAAGAGAAAGATTAGTTAAAGTTGAAATCTTGCGTTGGATTAGAAAAAACATTGATGCCTCTGCAAGACTTGTTAATGGACGATGTGAAAGCTACGATATTTATTCTTCTGAAGGTTCAATTAAAGTAAAAGAAGACAGATATGCCCACCAGACAAACCTATATAAGATTGATGATATTATTTCAGATGTGTTAGTACTAATTGATTGGGAAAATGTTTTTCTGGTGCAGACAAAAAAACTACCTAAGAAAAAGCTTGTTCCAAGAAAAACTTTGCTTAAAAAGGCCGATGTGGTTCTAAAGAGATGGTTTCCTGTCTATGGTATCAAGAGTTGAAATAGAAAATCCAGAATGGGAAGCCCTAATCAGCGAGGGAATGGAGGCTCGTGAGAAAAGAGATGATAGCCAATGGACATTGGGAGACCTTGCCTTACAAGTAGAGAAGTCTTATGGCAAAGATGCTATTGGAAAATTTTCCTACGCTATTTCCATTGAGAAAAAGACATTAATGAATTATAGAACTGTTGCCAAGAAGTTTAATCCAGAAACCAGAACAAGATATAAAAAGCTATCATTTAGCCATTTTGCAACAGTCGCATCACTTGAGAAGCCAGAAGCATGGCTTGAAAAAGCTGATACAGAAGAGATGAGTGTTGAAGCTTTGAGAAAAAAAGTAAGAGAAGAATATCCATCGGTTGGCGTTCCTAGACTAGACGATAACCCGCCAGAGGTATATAGATGTCCAGAATGTGGTTTATGGAGATTAAAAGACACTTCTTCTTTTGAAATTTGCCGAGGACATTATGTAATAGAAAATGGAAGTCTTGTCTATAAATGAAAATAGCAAAAACGCCATATATATACAAAACACGAGATATATGTAAAGCTCTTGGTATAAGTCGCATGACTCTATATACATGGGAGCAGAAAGGAATCTTTAGTGCCCCAAGAGATATAAGAGGATATAGAGTCTTCACAAAAAAACAATTGAAACAAATTATTAAAGCATTTTCCCCGGGTGGCAGAGGAAGATGGCATTTTAAAATTTGATAGTCTTATATTCTTAATTTAAACTAATAATTGAAATGACAAAACCGTCTAATTACGACATCTTACTCGAAGTCCAAAAATCCTTAAACAGGATTGAGGATAAACTTGATGAAAAGATTTCTAAAGTAGATAGTAGGGTTGATGGAATTGACTCAAGATTGTCAAACCTTGAGGGTAAAGCTAGTCTCTTGGGTGCAATCTCAGGAGCTATTGCTGGTGTAATATCAAGTATTTTGGGGAATGTATTTAACAAATAATGAGATACCCAGTAGGACAGTTAGGGACGAAAGACGAGTTTGATAAGTTCTGGTATGACGCACAAGGCTTTGGGGCCAAAACCGAGTATGGCTACCACGAGGGGTGTGATATTAACCTCAAAAGTGGCGGAGATAGTGATTTAGGACAGCTTTTATACGCAGTTGGAGACGGGAAGATAGTCTATTACCACGATGGCTCACACCCCACCACTGGATTTGGCAAGCATATGGTTTTGTATTGTCAGACTCCGTTAGGGGATAGGT
>Ga0078972_1016977_pt1 | contig 10595 bp, 6 predicted proteins | sample YelNatPaOPGAMG01_FD_67568 | JGI IMG/M metagenome (GOLD analysis project Ga0078972, IMG submission 67568) | Hot spring thermophilic microbial communities from Obsidian Pool, Yellowstone National Park, USA - OP-RAMG-01 (SPADES assembly) (version 2) | ecosystem: Environmental > Aquatic > Thermal...
TAGATTACCTATAAGGATTTGAAACTTAAGTAAAGAATTGAAGTAATATCAAATAAATTTAATTTTTAGATTACCTATAAGGATTTGAAACGGTCTAAATAAGAATTAACAAAAACATCATGATAAACATTTTTAGATTACCTATAAGGATTTGAAACTCTTTTAAAAAATCTTTTGGATAAAATTTGTGGTCTCCTATTTTTAGATTACCTATAAGGATTTGAAACACCGAAGAAGAAAAAGAATGGTTAGAATGGCAAATATTTTTAGATTACCTATAAGGATTTGAAACATATATACTGAAGAAACCCATAAATTCTTTGATAAGTATTTTTAGATTACCTATAAGGATTTGAAACTGTATAAATTTTATTAAGTCTTTCTATTTCTTTTTCATTTTTAGATTACCTATAAGGATTTGAAACCAAGATAATAAACATCAACGTGAAACATATCTTTTAAATTTTTAGATTACCTATAAGGATTTGAAACCAAATACAAAAGTTGACATTAAAGAAATAAAAACTTATTTTTAGATTACCTATAAGGATTTGAAACCTTTTTTGATAAGTTCGTCCTGAGTAAGCCCACCGCATTTTTAGATTACCTATAAGGATTTGAAACTGATATCTTACAATTACATTAATTTATTAAAAAATTAATTTTTAGATTACCTATAAGGATTTGAAACTGTTTTCTATTCCTCCTATTATGGAAAGAAGAATCTGATTTTTAGATTACCTATAAGGATTTGAAACAAGCCCTATAAGTTTTAAATCTTAAAATCTTTTAAATCATTTTTAGATTACCTATAAGGATTTGGAACTTTGAAATTATACTGAAAGCCTCAATGGTAAAATAAATTCCATACCTTATGGTCATGAAAATTCCATAGTGTAGATTCTTAATTAAACAATAATTTAGTAATGTTAGAATCCTTTCTTAATACACTTTAACAAAGGATGAAAATGTTAGTAATAGCAATGTATACTAAAATATTAACCAAAGAAATGTATAAAAGGTTTTAAATAAAGATATTTCTTTAGACATGGTAAATAAAATTTATTGCAATAAATATACATTTATGGCATTTTATTGCTATTAAATTTGAACAATTATTAAAACTACTCAATGGAGAAATCATATTTTCATCATTTATCATATTGGCTGAGGGCGAATATATTAATATTATCCGTAAACAATTAACAAGGTGAGCGTCAAATTGTAAGCTCATTTAGTTATACAGAGGCATTTATGCAGTAGCTCAACAATATAAAGATGTGCAACCACATCCATTTTTAATTGCAAATATGATGAGAAGAGCTTCTTATGTTTGTTTACAATAAGCACTTGCATATTTTGGGATTATTCCAGAATATGCCCATATAACTTATAAATACAAGTGTTGCAACAGGAAGAACAGAGGAAATAAATACTAAAGTGGGCAAATTTAAATTTAGGCATATAAAAAAAGAACTTTTTTGGGTTTATAGTGAGGTTGAAGTCTCAGGCGGTATAAAAGTTTTTATTACATTACCGAAAAAAAGTCTGCTTAATCTTATTTACCTTACACCACAATCTGATAGCATAGAATATCTTGAAGAGCTGCGTCTTTAGGATATCGAGAGAATTGATGCAAAATGCTTATAGATTTTGCACAAAAATTTAAATTACCTAAGATTAGTAGAGCAACATTGAGAATCATAAGTCTAATTCAAGAATAAAATATGAAAGAATATTTAAAACATCCAAAGAAAAAGTGATTACTTTCCTTCGCATTAATTATAAACCATTAAAGGCTATTTTTTTCATCTTTCTTCTTCATCTTCAGTTATCTTCATTCTTAAAATAAATGTATTTAATTTACCATCTGACTTAAAATCAAGAGTAGCTTTAAGATAAGTAGCAATTTTATGGGAAATTGCAAGTCCTAATCCATAACCTTCAATATTATAAAATTCAGCTTTATTGCCTCTATAAAACATTTTAAAAATCTTACCTTTTTCTTCATCTGAAATCTCAAAACCCTCATTAGAAACAGAAAATACAAGATATTTTAAACCTCTTATATTTTCATTTGAAAGAGAAATATCAATAGTAGAATTTGGCAATGAATATTTTATAGCATTATTTATTAGATTTGAAAGAATAGTTTGAATTAAATACCTATCACTTTTTAATCTTATAGAATTATCTATATTAATTTTTTTAGCAATTTTTAAATTGCTTATAAAAAGCTGATTCTCATATGTGCCAATAAGTTCTTCTACAATTTCTACAGGATTAATATAATCCTTCTTTATTTCAATAAATTTATTCTCAACCTTTGATAATACAAGAAGGCTATTTGTTAAATTTTCAAGATCTTTTGTTTTGCTAATAATTTTATTAAGCGCATCTTCAACTTCTTCTTTATTCTTATATATACCTGATTTTATCCCTTCAGAATAACCTTGGATAACTGTGAGCATATTTTTTATTTCATGGGAAACGGTTGAAGTAAATTCTTTTAATGAATATTGACTAATTTTTATTTTACTTTTCATTAAATTTATATTTTCTGCTAAATCTTGAACCTCATCTTTTGTTTTTATTATAATATCCTCTCCATATTCTCCCGCAGATATTCTTTTAACGTAATTACTTAATTTAACTAAATTACCTGAAATGTTTTTACTAAGTATATAACCAGCAAAATAAGAAATGACAAGAGCAATAAGTGATAAAAAAATTAAAGCTAATAGGTATCTAATTGGAGGTACGTCTAAGTCTTTCTTTTCTTTAAAAAAAGCACTATAAAAATTATTGCCTGATATTTGTAATTTATAAACTGATACATAATATTTTTTATTAGTTAGATTAAAAGTTACAATTTTTTCAAGGTTATTTGAATTTGTATTATTAAAAAAACCTCTTAAAATTGAGTTAGATGTTACTAATTTTTCTGCATCTACTTTTGTTAAATCATAAGGATTAATAATAACATTAAAATTTTTATCAATAAGACTAATTCTAACTCCTGATATTCCTTCATAACCCTTTACAATGATAAAAAAGCCTGGGTCTAGTAATGCCTCATCAATAGAATTATATTTTTTTAAAAGTCCTTCCGAAAAATTTGTATTTTGAATAGTTAAATCAAGAAGTTTTGAATTTCTATCATTAAATACAAAAATGGAGGTAAAAATTCCTGAAGCTATGAATATAATTATAAATAATGTTAGTGCTATATAATTTGTAAGTTTATCTTGGATTTTCAATTTATTTCCTTATCATAATTAAACCTGTAGCCTATTGCCCAGATTGTCTCAATTAATTCCCCGTGGATATCACCAATTTTTTTCCTTAACTCTTTTATATGAACATCAACTGTCCTTGTTTCTCCTGAAAAATCAAAACCCCACACTGCTTCAAGTATTTTTTCACGCGATAATACTATATTTTTATTTTGAATTAGATAAAGAAGTAGTTGATATTGTTTATGGGTAAATTTTGCTTCTTTGTTATTTATAAATACTCTATATGCTTGAGGATTTATTTCAAGAGACGACAACCTTTTTCTTCCTAAGGCATTTGTAGAGTTAAAATATATCTTAATTATTTTATTTAAATTTAATTTATTTGTATCAATATTATTTATGTTTTCAGCATTAGAAAAATTATTTATGTTTTTAAAGTCACTTTTAATATTATTAATATTACTTGGATTACTATAATTATAATTATTTGTATTTATTGTATTACCATTATTTTTTTGTAAATTTAAAGATAGTTCTTGTAAGGAGGGAGCTTCTTCTTGATTTTGAGATTGATTAATTTGATTAATTTTACTACTTTGTTCGCTGCGACGTAAAACTGCCTTTATTCTTGCAACCATTTCTCTTGGGTTAAATGGTTTTGTAATGTAATCGTCTGCTCCTATTTCCAATCCTAAAACTTTATCTATTTCTTCATTTTTTGAAGTAAGAAAAATAACTGGAATATTGCTTGTTTTTCTAATTTGCTTTATTACTTCCATGCCATCAATTTCTGGCATCATTATATCTAAAATAACAAGTGAAATATTGTTATATTGCAAAGAAAGCTTTTCAAGAGCTTCTTTACCATTTGAGGCTGTTTCAGTTTCAAAATTATTTTTATCAAGAAAATCTTTTATTAAATCTCTTATTTCTACTTCATCATCAACAATTAATATTTTTTTCATAAATTTTAATTTAAAAGCAAACTAAGTTATATCCAACTAAACTATAATAAATTAAATAAATAATTATAGTTATAACTATAAGCATCTAAAATTTTGTGATAATAAGAATGCAAAAACTTTATTATTTACCTACCAGATATTTATTGATTCTATGAAGGCAAAGCCAACATGGTTCATCTCGTAAGAGAGTTAGCTTAGCCTTCATCAGAGTTAGCTTTGACTCGCTGGGGCAAAGCTAGCGTGTCTTTTAAATATCTAATAGGTTAAATAAGCAATAAAATAATTTTTAAAATATAGCTAATTTTAATATATAGCTTTATCACAAAATTTTAAATGTTATAATTTTAATTTATTTGATTAATTTTAACTAAATTGAGCATCATATAACTTTTTAAATTCACCTTTAAGGCTTTTATATATTGATTTATATAATTCATAATATTTTTTATATATTTTAGAATTTTGTAACTCTGGTTGCAACTCTTGAGCTTGCTTAACAGTTTTATTTACTGCATCTTCAACAGAATTATAAATTCCACATCCAACTCCTGCAAGAAGCGCCGCCCCAAAAGCAGGTCCTTCTTCATTTTTCAATGTAACTATTGGGGTTTCAAAAGTATCACAAATTATTTTTCTCCAAATTTCGCTTCTTGAGCCACCTCCAATAAGAACTATCTTATCAGAATTTATTCCTAATTCCCTCATTAAATTTAAACAATCAAGTTGACTATATGCTACACCTTCCATAATTGAACGAACAAAATGATCTCTTGTATGCATATATGATATACCAAAAAATACACCTCTTGCGTATGCATCTGCATGAGGGGTTCTTTCACCAGTTAGATAAGGCAAAAATATTAGCCCATCAGAGCCAGGATTTACTTTCTGTGCTTGAGCATCAAGTAATTTATATTTTTTCAAATTAGGAAATTCTTCTTCGATTTCTTTTGAGGGTCCAAAAGTATCATAATACCATTTTTGGCTACCTGCAGCTGCCAAGGTTACACCCATGAGGTGCCATTTGCCTGGAACAGCATGACAAAATGAATGTAATCTACCCTGAGGGTCATAAACTGGCTTATCGCTATGAGCAAAAACTACGCCTGATGTGCCAATAGAATCAGATATTATTCCTTGTTTTATAATACCAGAACCAACATTTCCTGCAGCATTATCTCCGCCCCCACCAACGATAGGAGTTCCTGCAACTAACCCAGTTAAACGAGCAGCTTCCTCATTTAAATGAGCACTTACTTCTGGACTTTCATAAATATCAGCTAAAAAACTTTTATTTATCTTTAAACCATTAAGTATTTCATCTGACCATTTTCTTTGCTTAATATCCATTAGCAACATACCTGCGGCATCAGAAACTTCTGTTGCATAAGTACCACTTATCATAAATCTAACATAATCTTTTGGAAGAAGGATTTTGTAAACTTTACTATAATTTTCAGGCTCATTTTCACTAAGCCACATAATTTTAGGCGCAGTAAATCCAGGAAGAGCTTTATTATATGAAAGCTTTATAAAATTTTCGTAACCAAAAATATCATATATCTCTTGACATTGAGGTTCAGTTCTTTGATCGCACCAAAGTATAGCTGGCCTAATAACATTATTATTCTTATCTAAAAAAACAGAACCATGCATTTGACCAGATAAGCCTATTGCTTTAACATCACTTCCATTTATTTTATATTTTTCTAAAACTTCTTTTATGGTCGATATTGTTGCTTCATACCAATCTTTTGGATCTTGTTCAGCCCAACCTGGTTTGGGTGTATAAAGAGGATATTCCTTCATTGCTGAACCAACAATACTTCCATCTTCGTTTATTAAAAGACATCTAGTTCCACTAGTTCCGATGTCAATTCCAATTAGATAATTTTTACTCATAATTTATTTCCTCTCCTTCCTTCTTCCTAATTTGCTCTTTCACTTTCTTTGTTCTTTGTGCTTTGTACTTTATCCTTTGTGCTTACGCTCTTTTTAACTCCGATTCCGATTATTTATTTTAATTTGTTATTTTTATATTACTTTAAAATAATTTAGAAACTAAACCATAAATTTCCTTATATTTTTCAAACTTATCAATGTATTTTGCTCTTATTTTTTCATCAGGCTGAAATTCGTCTTTAATTTTTACAAATTGAGCAATTGCTTCAGATAATGTAAATTGTGAAGTTCCAAGACCTGCAAGCATCATTGAGCCAAGACATCCTGCTTCTGTAATATCCATTCTAAGAATTGGTCTATTTGAAATTGATGCTTTTAACTTAAGTTCATAATCAGACTTGGAACCGCCTCCAACGGCACGAAGTTCAACAATTTTTACTCCTGATGATTCAGCAAGATTAATATTAAAGCAAATTTCAAATACAAGTCCTTCAACTAACCCTTTAAATATTTCCTCCTTGTTTGTATCAAGATCAATTCCTATAATAGAACCTTTTGGTTTTGGATCAAGATAAGGAGTTCCAGATGCTGAAAAATAAGGTAGAGTATATAATTGTGATGGCTCAAAGGTTAGTTTAGATGATATTTCCCTAATTGCCTTATTATCGCCACCAGCAAGGTTATCCCTGAACCATTTAACAACGCTGCCACTTGACATATTATATGCAAGTGCGACATATTTACCATCAACTGCATGAGCTTGGCAACTAAAATTATTCTTTAACATATTTTCATTAGTTACAGCATCTTCCATACAAGTTGTTACACACTCAACAGTACCCATACCATCAGCAGCTATTCCACCCTTTACTGCACCTACTCCAAGAGCAGCACAAGGCTGATCATGAGAACCAGTTACAACTGAAACATTACCAACAAATCCAAGCTCTTCAGTAACTTTTTTACTAATATAACCTATTTCTACAGCAGAAGGTGATGGAGTTGAAAACAAATTTACATCTATATCAAAAGTATTAAGAATATCTTCTCTCCATTTTTTTTCTCTAACATCAAAAAATAATGTTCTAGAAGCAAGAGCATGATTTATTTTAGTATTTTCAATACCCATTTTATGGAAAAATAAATCCTCAGTGAATAATAGTTTTTTTGCTTTTTTATAAATATCAGGCATATTATTTTTCATCCAAATTATTTTATTAAGCGGACAAATATATCCTGGTGGATATCCTGTTATTTCCATTAACTGTTTTGCGCTATACTTTGATAAAATAAGCTCAACTTCTTTAGCGCTTCTTGCATCTGTTGAATAAATTGTGTTATATAAGATATTCCCATCTTTATCAATTGGAGTAAAGCTTTCACCTACTGTTGTTACTGCTATTGCAGTTACAGGATCTTTTTTTACAGCTGGATCATTATTTACTTTTTTTATTACTTCAAAAACTTTTTTCCATTGATCTTCAGTATCAAATTCTACCCATCCAGGATTGGGGAAAAGAAGATTATATTCCTTATAATCAGTTGCAAGAACTTTCCCATCCAAGCTAAAAGCAATTGCTTTTGTTCCTGTCGTTCCTATATCAAGACCCATTAAACTCATTTTTAATCACCTTTCCTCTTATAATTCTTTATAATTTTAATTAATTTAACAATTTAACTTTAATTTTTGGTAAAAATTCATTTATTTCTTTTTCGCTTATAAAAGCTATATCACTTCTTGCTGCATTTGCTGTTCCAGCAGCCATGCCAAGACTAATAATATTCTCTGGTGATTGCCCTTCAATAATTCCTTTAATAAAGCCTGCAACCATACAATCGCCAGAGCCAAAAGAATTTAAAACTTTAATATCTGGAGTTTCTGCTTTATAAGTTTTACCTTTGTATCTAACAAAAGCCCCATCTTTCCCCATAGAAATTGCAATAAATTTTATATTTTTTGATTCATAAAAATCAAGTGCCTCATTCATATCATTAAAATTATTAATTTTTTTACCAATTAATTCTTCAGTTTCTTCTTTATTTGGTTTAATTAAAAAAGGACTAGCATTTAGTGAGAGCTTAAGTGCATTTTGACTAGTATCAACCACGGCTTTAATATTAAATTTGTTAGCAATATGAGCAACTTCATAAAAAATATCGTCAGCAATATCGCAAGGTGAGCTCCCACTTATAACAACCATATTACTTTTCTTTATTAAATTTTTTAATTTTATAAGTAATAATCTTTTCTCATCTTCAGTTATTATTGGAGATGGTTCATAAAAATCAGTAAGCCTATTTGTTTTTTCTTCTTTAATAAAAATATGAGTTCTTGTTCTATTATTAATCCACATCGCGCAATTATTTAATTTTTCAGTTTCAAGAATATTTTTAAATTGCTTACCTTCAAAACCTCCTAAAAGATTAAAAGCCATAACTTCAAATCCTAAATTTTTTAAAACTCTTGCAACATTATTACCTTTCCCACCTGCCATTAACATAACTTCTTTAATATGCGCAGATTTGCCTTGCATAAATTCATCTAATTTTAAAAGTTTATCAATTATAGGATTTAATGTTATACAAAGAATCATTTTTTATTTTTCTTATTATTTTTTAATTTTCTTATTATTTTTTAATTTCTTTATTATTTTTTATTTTATTTATTCTCTTTTATTTTTTATTTTTTACTAGTTATTTTTTAGTTTTTATTTTTTATTATTTAGTTTTTATTTTTTATTAGTTATTTTTTAATTAGTCTTAATTTCTTATTACTATATTTTTACAATTTATTTATTATTTTAATTATTTTTTGTATTTTTGTATTTTAAAATATTTAATTATTTAGCTTACTAATCTTGTGGAGTATATATTTATTAGTGCTATATATATTTTTATATATTTCATATCTTTTTTCATATTCCTTTATCATATTTTGTTGAGGAATAAATTCATCTTTAAATTTAACTGCAATTTTAACTGCTTCTTCAAAGCTTCTGTATTCACCTATTGAAATACCTGCAAGAAGTGCAGCACCAAGACTTGCTGCTTCGGTGTTTTTTAATGTTTTTATTGGCTTATTTAAGACATTTGCTTTAATTTGAAGCCAAATTTCAGATTTTGCACCTCCGCCAATTGCAGTTAAGCTATTTATCTTAATGCCCATGTTTTCTATTTTTTCCATATTTAATTTGAGGTCGTAAGCATTACTTTCAAGAACTGCTCGAGAAATCTTTGATTTATTTGTCTCAATATCTAACCCTATAATTATCCCTTTTGAATTAGCGTCAAGGGTTGGTGTTCCACTTCCAACAAAATGAGGTAATATAAAAACATTTACTGGTTTTTCATAAATTCTTTCATCTATTATTTTATAAATATTTTTGCCTTCTTTTTGTGCAATTTGTGCTTCCTCATAACAAAAATTATCTCTATACCATTTAAGAAGAAGTCCGCCAGTTAAATTAAAAGTTAAAGCACTATATTTATTTGGAATTACATAAGGAGCACATGGATAATTATTTTTTAGCATGGCTTCATTAATATATGGCTTATCTAACATTAATGTAATTACATCTGAAGTCCCAGCTGCATTCATTGCTTGGCCCTCTTTAATTATTCCGGAGCCAAACGCACCACAAGCTTGGTCATGCCCACCAGTTGCAATTATTAAATCCTTAGGTAAACCTATTTCACTTGCAATAGCTGGATTAATCTCGCCAACAATTTCACCAGATGGAGAAGGATTTGATAATAAATCAATATTTATATTTGCTTCTGCTAAAATCTCTTTAGACCATTCTTTTCTAACTACATCAAAAGCACTTGTTCTTGCAGCAAGAGAATAACTAATTTTTGGAACTACCCCAAATTTCATTTGAACAAAATCTTCAAAACATAAAAACTTTACAGTTTCTTTAAAAATATCCTTTCTATGTTTTTTAAGCCACATTATTTTATTAATAGAATACATTGGATTTAGCGGCATTCCAGTAATTTCAAAAACAGCTTTTTCTCCTAAACCTTTTTTCCAAAACTCATATTGTTCTTGTGTGCGATTATCAAATGTAACAATAGCATTATAAAGTGCATTACCATCTTTATTTACTGGAATTACTGCTTCACCTTGGCAGGAAATAGCTAAAGCTTTAACTTTATCATTATTTGAAGAATTAGTACTTATTTTTTGAAGAGCTTTTTTTATGATTTCTTTTATATTAAAAAATATTTGCTCAGAATCAAGTTCAACCCAACCTGGTTTTGGATGTATTAAAGAATGTTCTTTATATTCTTCAGCAAGTATATCACCAGTTTTATTAAATATAACTACTTTGGCTCCCGTTGTGCCTATATCTATACCAAGAAAACTCACGGTTTTTCACCTAAATTTAATCTATTTACATAAATTTATGCTTTTATTTTTTATAATTAAATATAAATATTCTTTATTATAAGTTTTATTATAAGTTTTTAAATATAAATAAAGTGA
>Ga0078972_1016980_pt1 | contig 10593 bp, 16 predicted proteins | sample YelNatPaOPGAMG01_FD_67568 | JGI IMG/M metagenome (GOLD analysis project Ga0078972, IMG submission 67568) | Hot spring thermophilic microbial communities from Obsidian Pool, Yellowstone National Park, USA - OP-RAMG-01 (SPADES assembly) (version 2) | ecosystem: Environmental > Aquatic > Thermal...
TGTGTGAAGGCGTAGCGCGCAGCTCGGTTGTCACGTAAACTAATAGCATAGTTAACTTTTGCCCTGCGTCTTAACATCATTCGATGTATTATGTCTAATACTAGACAGTTGTAATACAGGTGATGTTGATTGTAGGTGGTGGTGAAAATCAGTGAAATGACTCCCGAGGACACCCCGAAAAATTTTACATAAATTTAACCAAAACTACCACTCTGGGGGTATACAATCTCTGTGAAAGTGGTATAATAAGAGTGGAGGTGATCAGGAAAATGGTAGACGAAGAAGAGAGACCAGACCTGATCCGAGACCAAGAAGACGACGATGTTGAGGAAGAGGAGAACGAAGATGACGACGATGACGAGAGTGAGTGAGGTAGTGAACGAGAAGGTAAGTGCAGAAGTAGCGAAGAAGATTCGCCATCTCTCAGTCTCGATTCAAGAGCTAGCACCGAACCTGCCGGATGAGGGTCAAAGCCAATACGGTCGCGTAGTCGATCTGTTGAGGATGGTTCGCGCGCAGGTAACGGAGTGTGGGGCGAGCGTTCTTCAAAAGCATATGCTGAGAATGCTCGACGCTGCGGCGAGTCTTAAACCTCGCGACTGGTGGCCGAAATCGCTGCAGGCGCATTGTAATAGTCTGCATGATGAGATGTGTCGTCTGGTCGGCATGGTGGATCTGATCGCCATGATCATCAAGGAGGAGAAGAAAGATGAAATCGACTACTCAGCAGAGTGATGGGAGTCAAGAGTATTTAGTTCGAGATGTAGTCGAACTGATTGGACAAAACGAAATCGATGAGTGGTTGAGACCCGAAGAGTTGGAGGGAATTCCCCTCCAGTTTATTGCTTGTGAAGTGCGTGAAGGCAAATATGGAGAGTTTCTCCTACTAACCGCGAAGCGGCTCGACACCGGTAGGACGGTGTCGATCATGACAGGCGGACGCTACGTCCGCAAAGTGTTCGACTTGATCATGGAGCACGGCATGTTTCCCATTAAAGGGACATTTGCCCGCCAGGGTCGGACGTGGGTGGTGAGGTGATAAAATGCCGATAAGTCATGCTGAACGATATCGTCGCACAATCAGCGGTCTAATGTCAACACTAAGGCGACTTAGTGTTTGGACAGAGAGAATCAAAGTGTGGGAAGATGCAGAAGAGCAAGACATAGCTAAGCTATGTCAGACTATAAATGCTGGCATAGCAGCGCTACAGGAGTTGATAGTGATGCTTGCATATCGACTTGAGGGGGTTGATATGCCAGACGTTGAGAGTGAAACAAACGACGAGACGAGCTCGTAGCAATCCCAACTCCCCGCAGGTAGAAAGTCTACCTGCGGGGAATAATTATTTTAGGTGGTAAAATGGCAGATCTAACCAGTATTCAACGCCGCCAGTTCAGCTGGCAGTACATAACGGCTGGGGTGAATGAGGGTCTCAACAAGACCCAGATTATAAATATACTAAAAGAGTCTGGGATCAGCTATCGCCGAGCCGACATGCTCCGCGATATTGATCTAGCCCGTGCGGGAGTGGAGCGCAGGGAGGAGAATGCATTTCTCCCATCATCCCATTATGTCAACATAGAAGAAGAGTACACTAGAGAAGTCAACACAATTAGCTCTGGTATTGCGCAAGTAAGTATAGTTGCACGTAACCCCACCACAGACGAGCTAGTCACTCACTACTGGGGCGTGCATCTCGATACCGACACATCGATAGAGGATATACTGAGTAAGGCCCGTCAGGAATGGGAAGAGTACGGATCGCGACAGGATCAGTCCACACCGTATGAGTATGTTTCATCGCAATATATCGAGGTCTGGAAGAGCAACCTGCTATGACCTCCACTCGCAAGTCACATTACCTCCGCCCTAACTGCAACAGCGAAACCCCATCACGTCTAATTGCCCTAGACGTAGAAACGTACCAGGACGCTGTTGACGACAGCACTGTATGTCATCGTCTCCGATTAGGATGGCTTGCCTTCTTTGAACGTAAACGGAATGGTGACTGGAGTGATCCAGTCTGGCACTACATCACCGACGCTAATCATGCAATTGATGTCATAGTTAGCTATTGCCGTGATCGGAAACCAGTCTGGGTAGTTGCACACAACGCCGATTTCGACTGGGGTGTGCTGGGAGGATATACAGAGCTCCCAAAACGCGGGTTCGAGTTGGTGAGATCGTGGGACTCGCACGGTCACATATTTCGTAAATACCGCAAGAACGGACAGACCGTCGTAGTTCATGATTCGATGCTGATCTGGCCGTTTGCGCTAGCAACGCTTGGTAAGAGCGTTGGGGTGGAGAAATTAGACCCAGCGTGGCAATCGGAGAGCGACGACGAGGTATCGCAATACTGCCACCGCGATGTAGAGGTACTAGTTCGATCATATCAGTGGTGGTTGGATTGGATTCGTAATGAGGACCTTGGCAACTTCGCCTCAACCATCGCTGCTCAGTCGTTTCACGCATTCCGGCACCGGTTTATGAAACACCGCATACTGATTCATTGCAACGAACGGGCGACCGCACTAGAGCGAGAATCATATCACGGCGGTCGAACAGAGTGCCGGTATATCGGACGTCATGAAGGCAAGATCTATGTACTAGATGTCAACAGCATGTACCCGTTCGTAATGAAGTGCAATGATTATCCACGGCAGTTAATTGGAGTATACAGAAACATATCGACTCAAGCACTTTCGAGAGCGGTGCAGAAATACTGCACTATCGCTCGTGTAGCGTTGAATACTGATGAAGATGCATACGCAACTAAACTGAACGATAAACTAGTATTCCCAGTCGGTCGGTTCGAAGCGTGTTTAACTACACCTGAGCTTGGGTATGCTCTCGATCATAATCACATAGAACGGGTTTTCGATGTTGCTGTCTACGAGAAAGCTCCGCTTTTCGTTGACTATGTTAACTATATGTACGAGGGCCGGGAAGAGGCTAAACGAGCTGGTGACACAGCGAGGGTGCTGGCGTATAAACTGCTGCTTAATAGTCTATACGGCAAATTCGGGCAACGGACTGTGAACTGGGAGGTAGTCGGAAAATCAGATGCGGATCAGTGCTATTCGATGACAGCTATTAACCCTGTCACTAAGCAGAGAGAGCTATATCGAATACACGAAGGTATAATCGAAAGAAGCGCAGGTAGCAAAGAAGCTTATGATGCTTTACCAGCTATTGCCGCTCACGTCACGGCGTACGCCCGGATGTATCTTTACTCACTGATCAAAGCAGCCGGAGATCATCACGTTTACTATATCGACACCGATTCGTTGTTCGTAGACCAGATTGGTCTAGCTAATCTAAGTGACTACATCGATGAATATGAACTCGGTAAGCTGAAAGTCGAGACGATATCGAACTACATCGATATACGATCACCAAAAGATTATACTCTCAGTGACAGAGAGAAAATAAAGGGTGTACGCAAAGATGCTGAGTCTATTGGACTCAACACGTACACCCATGAGACCTGGCCGCGTGTCGCGTCGAGAATCCGGGATGGAATTATCTCTTGCCCGGTCACACGACGCGGCATCAAGATATTGAAACGTGACTACACCGCGAGAGTTGTAAACGACGACGGTTTCACTTCTGCGATTGAGTTGACTTAGTCTCCTCTTCCTTCTTCAGTTGCTGAGCAGCCTCCTTTACACTTTGCTGTGTCTGAAGATACTTATCAATTCGCTGCTTCAGCAACTCGGCGGTCTTACTTAGATCCTGCGCCATTTATATTCACCTCCTAAAATCTGGTTGCTTTCAGGCCAGCCAACTGAACAAGCCATCCTCTGTATTTTTGATTATACCCTAATTTTGCTAATTCTTCGTCTAGTTGTTCTTTGCTGATTATATCGTTTTGGCGTAAATTGAACAGATCCGAGAGTGACAGTTTAGCTGATTTTGATGCGTACTCGAGACGCCATAGCGGCAGTAGTCGCTGAATCTCAGTTTGACTAAGTCCCTCGGCAGCTAGGTCAATCGATAACTGTTCTAGTGTTATATCTCCGTTAAGATATTGCGCCTTGTACGAGTTTAGAATCGCGGTTCGGTCACTCTTATGTAAATCATAATCAGCTTTAGCAGCCTGCAGCTCAGCTTCGTTCTTATCGAAACCAGCCAGCTCCAAGTTATACGTTAGCGTTTCTCTATCGATGATTCCATCTTTATACGCAGTTATCAGATCACTAGTCGATAGATCACGTTCATTAGTTGATGCTAGCGACACAGTGAACTGAGTTAATTTAGTGGCATGCTCATCATCATAACCAATATCTTTATATGCTTTAAACACCTCGTCGCGATTGAGCACACCAGTCTGAAACATTCTACGGATATCAACTCTGGTGTATGGGTTATACGATATTGCTATTAGTTTATCGCGCCAGAAACGCGGCCAGTCTGCTATACGTAGAAGTAGCTCTAGAGTGGGTTTATCAATCACCCCGCGGTGAAGCATCTCGTAACCCATTTGTGGACTAGGCAATTGCCAGTGGGCCCTCCAATATCTTCGTGCCCATTCGTCTGGCATACCCTGTTTCGCTGTCCACACTCCAACTTGTTCTGGATAGTCCTCGTCGTATCCGAATTTCTGCACTGCCTCTTCGTTCCAGGTGTCGCGCACCGCCATCACAATGAGGTCGGAGACTGATGGGATGATTTGGTATAGCTTTTTAATAATATCTATCTGAGACCAGTTAAATCCAAGCTGACCTAGAAGTTTATCGTGGACATCCCACTCAATAAGTCCACGCAGTGCGGCTTGCCGAATCGCGCCCGGATCGAGCGTTGGGTATCGTGCGAATATCATCGCACCGATATCTTCAGTTGTATAACCACGCCGAATTAGTTCAGTTTCTATATCAGCAAGTGTTATTTTGCCGCGGAAATGATTTGTCACTAGATCGTCGACTGTCGCCCTCGGTCTGGTGAGTTCCTCAACAGTTTGTGCGATCTCGAGTGGATACCCACTAGCTTTTAGATGCCAGTTCGCACCATCAGCAGTGAGAGTACCTCGCCAATATGCTCGAACCGCATCAGATGGTGGTAACGTCGGTCTTGATAGTTCAACTATATTATTTAGAGTCTGTGCATCATAACCCAGCTTGGCGGCAAAAAACTGCGCCGCACCTGGTGAGAGATATTCACGATATATTCCGGTCACGATGTTGTTGATTGAGAGAACATCAGTGATGCTCTCGAGCCATGACATCGCATCGAGGTCATTATATCCTTGCCAGTTGAGCTGTTGACGTGCTTCTATATCATTAACACGGTTAAGCAATAACTCATATCGTAGTGTGTTGACGTCTGGGTAAACCTTCGAGAGCTTAAATATAGTGTAAGCATCGTCAGGATTAAAACCCTGTTCACGCAATCTCGTTATTGTGTCTTCTAACTGGCGAGGATCACCCGAGGCGTAGCGAATTGCGAGATCGGGTGGCAACACCATCGGTGCGTGTCGCATCATATAATCCCGCTGCCACTCAGCTAACCAGGCCGTCATCAGTGTGCCCAATGGGGATGTTGCTAGAGTTGACGCGACGCTGTTCGCCACACCAGCCCAGAATTGCTGTGTGGGATTGAGAAGCGGATCGAGGGTCTCACGGACGAAGTCTGGAAAATCAACTGCTGCGGTGTCATATTGGGTGAGATTCTTTATAAATTTGGCGTGCTCTACTTCTTGCGGATGCAGCAATTGCTCTCTGAACCACTGCAGTGTCTTAAGCGCAGCCTCCTTAGTGGGAAAGACGACTTTCTTCAATGAGACGATAGCTGCGTCTGTTAGAACATCTATGAGCGTTGTTGCTTTTTCCTTATTATCGCTCATCGTCTATGACTCCGGCTTCAGGGCGGCAATTGCATCGTCCAGTGCAAGACCGATAATGCGATCTCGCCATCGTTGGTAGTCCTCAATCCATTGTTCCATCGAATATCCAGCTTTAGTCTCGGTGCCGATCTTCAAGAAATCTTCAATTTTCTTAAGTCTGATATCAAGATCGGAAGCGATCATGGTGGTGGCGAAATAAAAGCTCAGCTCCTTAACTAGCGTATCAAATTCATGCCACATTATAGCACCAGTCCAGCTAACTGATGTGCCAGATGGGAGAGTTATGACTGGTTCTTGTGGTGGTTCGCTCTTAAGTTTAGTGCCAGCACTCCCCCTCGCGGTGCTGGCACTCTTTGTTTCACGTGAAACAGTGGTCTTCTTGGTGCGTGGCATTGTCACATACCAAATAGTCGATCTACTGCCTGGCTCTCACTCTCCATCTGTCGTCTCGCCTCGTCGACGCTGAACTTCTCGACAGGGACGCGGAGGAAGAGCTCTGAGCCCTTATCGGTCTTGTAGTTGATCAAGTAGACTTCTTGGATGCCTTTGTCTGGAGTGATGTCGACTGACTTGCGAATTGACTGGATCGTATATCCCATGGCGCTACATTACCTCCTGATTTCAATTGTTGATATTTGTCATATACACTATTTGCCCAAACGTCCGGATTTCCTGGCTTCCAGTGCAGTTTTGAAAATTCAAGTATTTTATTGTATGTGTATGGAGGCTTCATGTAGCGACTAATGAATTTACTAGCGTAATAAACTTGATGGCACAATCCCTTTGTCTCTTCTGATATAGCTGACTTGGGATAATATCCATACCCCAAGTACCACCCGCGTTTCCCAGCTCCCAATCGACCCCATCTAGTTTCATGCCATCCGATTGCCGCTATCAGCAGGGGGTCGACTTTGAACTGAACAGTTATAGAACACACTATCTGCCAGTCCGAAAGTGGCATTAACTCATTCAGTTTCACTGTTTGGTGCTCTGATGTACTCGACCAATCAAATAGCCGACGAGCGCCGTGATGATCAACATCCCATCTTTAACACTCATGACGTTAACCGTCATCAGTGCTACTACTGAGACGATCACCACGGCCGAGGCTAAAAGTATCACAATGTTAGGTATGCTCATTAGATCTGCTCTCTGTAAAAGATAGTGTCTATGGAAAAGCCAGTGGCAGATAGAGTTGCATCAGTGTTATTATCAACTTGCCAACACCAGTCTATATTTATATCGAATCTCAAGTTGAATAATGCTTTTAACCAAGCCTCCTCGGGACCTGGATATATTATAACTCCGCTTCCCATAGGCTGCGATGCAACAATGGAAGGATTAACGTTGTAAGGCCATGAGGCGATAACCATGGGGAGCTGATATCCAAGCGGACGAATAGTAAAATCTACGCTACCTTGAGTTGCACCGTTGGGTTTTGTCCCGGTAAGGTTTATACTGATGATACGATAAATCCATCCTTCCTCAAATTGGTTAGTCCAGCTACCGGACGTATGGGCAGGTAGGTCACTCCACAGTCCTCCCGGTAGATAAAATACCTGTTTTAATGGACGTCCAGACGAGGGAATAGTTACCTGTAGAGATCCACTATCATCAACTGACAGCAACTTAGGTCCCTTATTACTCTGTGCCACCAGCTGAGCATTAACCGCTTGCACAACGTTCGAGGCGTAGACCCGACGAGGGAATTCGGGTGCCTCCAGGGTCCCATCAGGGAAGGGGTTGTTTTTCAGACGCAGCAGCTCTTCGACGTCTTCTCGACGCTCTGCCATAAAATCACCACCTAAATCACTTAGTTAGCTCGTACTCGATGACGAACGTCACGTTGGACGCAGTACTACCTGAGACGTGACCAACGTAGAGAGTTTGTCCAACAGGGAGGTCGAAATCGACCTCGAATACTCCAGCCGCTAGGGGGTATGTTGGAGTACTGGCCAGGTCGAGAAACATTCGGATCGGCGCGTCAACAATACGTTCACGCTCTACATATACCCTGACGATGGCATCGTTGTTTCGGGTGGCGGTGGATTCATATACGTAGATCTTGGAGACGTGCTTTGGTTCTACATCAGTTGAAGCCACCGAAGCCGACGTTGTTTCACCACCAGCTGCGCCAGTAACCGTTATGTATTTATAGTACTTAGCCATTATGTTCACCTCACCGCTTCTTCATGTTGATAATGGTGGCTATCATCTGCTGCGACGTAGTCAACGCTGGAGGGGTGCCGGCAACGATAACCTCTCCGTAAATAGTCAAATCGTCACCTTCATTGAACGTCATTGGGCTATCGAAGAACCATGGCTCCTTGAAGCTAACGCTGGTGTAGTCGCCGCTTGGACTGGTATCAAATCCAATATAGAACGTCGATATCACGCCGGGATTGGAGAAGTTACATGGTATATATGTTCGATCTTTGGCGAACAGCACCTGCCGCTGCGACATGAATTTGTAGCCAACTAGTGAAGTGGTGTATCCACTGGTGCCACCATTGAGCACGCGGCCGGAAAACATCAATGCCAGAACGTTTGCTTGGTATCCGGCAGGCACTGTGGCGCCGAAGGGGAAACTCATGAAACCAGTTGGCATGGATGCACTAGAATATTGATATTCACCTGCCGTGCTGATGCTGGCACCAGTGCTGCCATAACAAACATACGTCATCTCGCTGGCATCACTGCCGTTCACCATGTCTCGGCGAATGTCGGATGCGTCGTATTCGTCAACTACCAGCATGCCGTTAAAGTTAGCACCAACTGTGTTAGTCAACGTCACCGACTGACCACCCGCAACGGGGTAACCCGGCCAGATTCCTTTATTGAATAGGTATCGCGGAAGGGAGTCGGTGCCATAAGCTTGTGACGTGCATCCGAGATGGCTGCCGTAATCCTGGGCGAAATTGGCCCAACGTCCAACCACCCGACGATCGATGGTAACATCAATGGAGCGAACCGTCCAACTATCAAGCCGGATGTCTTTTACCCTCCACGCTCTCCCAGATGGCGGACCATCACTAAAGGATGATTTGCTAACAATCGGGATTATCAGATTAGGTGTCCTAAGCATTGTTTAATCCTCCGATCTATACAACTTATTAATAGTTACCCACAACCCACACATGTGCCACCAGTAATTGAGACTTATGCCCCCGCCTTTTGCTCCATAATCAACCGTTAACTCAAATGTGTCAGCTGGGTCGAAATGAATGGCTGGGTGGACAATTAGTGGCTCGATGGGTGAGACATTGGTGTACGTGCCGTAACCCTGCACTCCGAGATCGTAGAACCCTCCAGGGTTCACCGGATCAATGATTCCAACGGCGGCAATACCAGTATCGGTGTCGTTAATTAGATTCTGTCCGTTCTTGCGCCAGTAATGACGCAGGGAGATAACGTCGTTGACATCGTTAAGATCACATGTTGCTCGATCACCAAAAAAGATCGCATTGAGATCTACTGAGTAACCAGTTGGGACTGGACTGCCCCACGGGAAAGACATGAAGTTCACCGGCATCAGGCTCGTATCGTATTTGTACGACCCTGTGGTGTTGATCGAAGAATGGTAACAACCGTAAGTCATACACTGCAATGTGCCCGATTTACTACCATTGACGGAGTACTCATCGACTATCCCGGCTTCATATTCGTCATACACAATGTTACCGGTAATAGTCAATTTCGGCACGCACTGCAGCGCGAACTCCTGACTCTCACCAACGGGATATCCAAGAAACAATCCATGATTTGCCATGTATCGGTGTACTGGCTGCCAGGTATTCTGGTTCGTGTATCGAACTACATGTCCACCCATGTAGCCCTCGTTGCTTAGAAATCTACCTAAGAATACACCATCTATCGTTACATCTATAAACGTTTGATAGACGCCGTATACCTGAAAATATCTAACAATGTAGCATCGCCCGGTAGGGGGTTTGAGCGTTGGATGATCGTTGCTACCAAACCCCCGCACCTGGTTTTTTCGTATGGCGAGCATTGTCTATGCTCTTCTATCACGAAGTTCGCTTTGGTCTAGTGTAGGTAAAATTGTGCATGTCTGTTATCCACTGCGTGGCCCGATCTAGAGAGCGTTGAAATCCAGTAGACTTTATTTTATCGAGATTACCTTTTATGCTGTCTTGATAACTTAGCAACTGACTACCAAACTCTTGTATAGTTGGCCGCGCACTATCAAGTCCAGCAGCGATTCTGCCAATACCAACTTCTGTCATGCGCTTTTGCCAGTGGGCCTTCGATGAACTATCAAGCCCCTTCCGCCACTTATCTTTTGCAATGGCCTCTTGAATGCCATCTTGCCATCGAGCATACGCAGCCTTGGCATTCTCGATCGGGTCTTTGTCAGTCTTGTTTACTCCATCCGCGATGTACTTAGACGCAGACTTAAGATTTGAAATCAGTTTGTCTGCAAATTGATCTGGTGTCATCTTTGCCATGATAAATAACTTTCTCCTTTTTAAAGTTTATTAGCTGCTTTAAGTATTGCAGCAACTCTAATAGCATTATATCACATTAGTTTAGAAATTTAAACATTTTTAATATGACCATACTACCCTACTACCATTTCTCCAAAATTAATTTAAGATAAATATTTATAAAGTATGTGTGCTTGTATAAGTAACGTAACCATTTTCCTTAGATTATTGAATAAATTTCCTGCAACTACTCTTTCGATATCCATTGACAACCGAGCTGCGCGCTACGCCTTCACACA
>Ga0078972_1016986_pt1 | contig 10589 bp, 9 predicted proteins | sample YelNatPaOPGAMG01_FD_67568 | JGI IMG/M metagenome (GOLD analysis project Ga0078972, IMG submission 67568) | Hot spring thermophilic microbial communities from Obsidian Pool, Yellowstone National Park, USA - OP-RAMG-01 (SPADES assembly) (version 2) | ecosystem: Environmental > Aquatic > Thermal...
AGATTGTTCCATAATTTTATTCCATTTTTGTGCCATAAGCCTATGATTTAACCAAAAACCTAATAAGGGGATTTATAGTTTATATTTACCTTAGCAATAACTCAACAGTATTCAGTTAAAACAAACATAAACTATTAAGGTACGTTTTCAAGCAAAATTATAAGGATGCCCCATGAGTACCCATATTAAGATCTTGACCTCAAAGGATATTAAAATTTTTGATTGGCCTCCAGAGTTTAATGGAGAAGAAAGAAAATATTTTTTTAGTCTTCCAACGTGGGTGACAACAAAATTACTGGAAACATTCAGAACGCCAACTACTAAAGTGGGGTTTATATTACAGCTGGGGTATTTTAAAGCAGTTAATAAGTTTTTCAGCCCATCGAGGTTTTATCAAAGGGATATTCATTTTATAGCAAGGAAGATTGATATTTCCTTAGATGACATAAACTTATCTCAATACACCGGAACCACTCTCAAAAGACACAGAGAGATCATTCTTGAAAAATTAGGAGTTCGAAAATTTGACGAACCAGCTAAAGATCTCCTGCTGAAAGAGGCCCTATCTTTATGCTCCAAGCAAATGAAACCCCGACTGATATTTATGTCTCTTGTAGATTTTTTAAGAGAGAAAAAAGTAGAAATTCCCAACTACAACACCTTTGCCGAGATCATTTCCGATGCTTTGAGGGACTTTGAAAAATCCCTTATCACTACTATTGAAAAGCGTTTATCGATTGAAGATAAGCAGCTACTTGATGAGCTACTCAAATTTGGTGAGGAATACCTGGAGGGGGGAAAGCAGGATGCAAGAATTAAGAGGTATAAGATCACCCTTCTCAAAAAGACTAATCAATCGACAAGACCTTCGAGAATTAAAGAAAACATCCGTGATTTACAGTGCATACAATCTCTTTTTCAAAAGATCGAACCTGTTATTGAAGGACTCAACTTATCATCAGAATTGATTCAATATTATGCCCAGGTCGTGATCAAATCACGGGGATTTCAAATGAGTCGGCAAGAAAATAGAAGATACCTCCTGTTGATGGCTTTCATTGTCTACCAGTATTACTGGTTAAATGACATTCTAATAGAAGTACTGATGCAGTCTGTTCAAACCGTATTGAATACAAGTGAAAGAGAGCATAAGGAAAATTTTTATAATGAGCGAAAAGGAAAGTATCAGTCCCTCAATAACCTTGCTAAAAAAATGGATAATCATCTGATCGTCCTGAAACAGGTCAAGGAGATCGTCCATGATCAAAACTTATCCTCTGATGAAAAAGTCAATATCCTTCAATCCTTATTTATCAAGGAGGCCGAGCAAAATTACACGGAGCTTCAAAGGGAGTTTACTCAGCTTGGCAAAGAATCTAGCCGGATCAGCAAAAATGTAGACTTTTATGACCTTCTGGAAAAAAAGTCTCTTAAACTTCAAAATCGTGCTTCTGAAATTGTAAAAAATCTGCAACTTGATCAAAACACTTCTAATAAGCACTTGATCCAAGCTATTGATTATTACAAACAAAAGGATGGTAATCTGGGAAATAATTTACCAACAGATTTCCTAGAGGCTGATGAACAGGAAATTTTGTTTGATTCTAAAGGAAAATTGAGAACTTCGCTGTATAAGGTTCTGCTGTTCTTAAAAATTGCTGATGGCATCCGATCTGGAGCTTTAAATCTTAAATACTCCTACAGATATCGGGCCTTCGATGATTATCTGATTTCCAAAAAGCTTTGGGAATCCAATAAGAAAGAGTTATTGGAAAAAGCCGGATTATCAGAAATGGAGGATTTCTCAAGGTTAGAAATCAATCTCAAACAGGCCGTCCAGGATCAGTTTAAGATCACGAATGAAAATATTCGCAAAGGAGTTAATCAGTACGCAACTATCAGCAACGAAGGGTCTTTGAAGGTTCAGACTCCTAAGCAAGAGAAAGAAATTTCTGAGACTGCGGTGGAGCTTTTTCCCAAAAACCGCTTTATTTCTCTTTTTGAAGTTCTGTCAACAGTTAACAAGGTCTGCCATTTTATTGATTGTTTTGAACATTGGCAGATAAAACATAACCGAAATAAACCAACCGACCGAACATTTTTTGCAGGAATCATCGGTTATGGGTGCAATTTGGGAATCCGAAAAATTGCCAAAATATCTCGCAATATAAACCCGTATGAGCTGGAGAACACTACCAATTGGTACTTTACTTATGAAAATATCCTTCATGCTAATGACAAAATTTTAGAGTTACTGGATCAATTGCAGCTTCCAAACCTTTTCAAAAGAGATCAGAAAGTCACCCATACGAGCAGCGATGGGCAAAAGTTCAATATTAGTGTGGAATCCTTAAGTGCCAATTATTCCTATAAATATTTTGGCAAAGGGAGAGGAATAAGTGTCTACAGCTTCATTGATGAGGGCAACCGCTTGTTTTACTCTACAATCATGAACCCCTTAGAAAGAGAGGCCGCTTATGTTATTGATGGGCTTATGCATAATGATGTCGTCCAAAGTGATATTCATTCTACCGATACTCATGGGTATAGTGAGATGATCTTTGGAGTAACTCATTTACTTGGAATTTCATTTGCCCCAAGGATTAAGAGTTTCAAAAAGCAAAACCTGTATAGTTTTGAAAGCCCATCAACTTTAAAAGCTCTTGGCTATCAAGTCCTGCCAAGTAAGATTATTAAGGCCAAATTCATCCAAGAACATTGGGATGATATTCTCCGGTTGATTGCCACTATTAAACTCAAGGAAGCAATGGCATCCCAATTATTCAAACGGTTAACATCCTACTCAAAACAACATCCTCTCTATCGAGCCTTAAAACAGTTTGGGCGTATCATCAAAACCCTCTTTCTACTCAAATATATTGACGACGTAAGCCTGAGACAACTAATTGAAAAACAACTCAATAAAATAGAAAGCTCCAATAAGTTTGGAAAGGCTGTGTTTTATGGCAATAACCAGGAATTTCAGCAATCTACCAAAGAAGAGCAGTTAATTGCTGAGGGATGCAAGCGCCTTATTGAAAATGCTATTATCTGCTGGAATTACTTGTACCTTTCCAAACTGCTACATGACGCCGGTTCAGACTGTGAAAGGAAAATTTTGATTAACACGATCAAAAATGGATCAGTAGTTGTATGGCAGCACATCAATTTACAAGGCGAGTATGACTTTTCTGAGGAAACATTGAAAGATTCGATAGAGTTTAATATTACAACGAGACATTCAGTATTTTAGTTGAGTAAGAGTAACCGTTTTTTTCTATGAGACAAATATGCCAAGTAATTTCTCTTTTGGCGATAACCCAATATTTCCAGTACCCAGTGTACATCAAAGGATCGCTTTGGCAGTATACTGGTCAATAACAAGTGTACTTGAGGGATGGTAAGCATTGGGACTTTTTTTTTAACCTGAGCTGCATACGGACTAAAAAGAAATGATCCAGGATGCACAAAGTCATATGGTGGTGCCACCCTCTCCAGGTGCGCACTTCATAGTCACCCATACCAAGGGATTGTTTGCAATCTTCAAACGTGGTCTCAATAGGCCACCTCATACCACTCATCCGTACCAGAGTCTCAAAGGGGGTACGAATTGGTGCATTGCTCAGATAAGTTTTCAATTCATGGGTCAAGCAATTTCGGCGCAAGATCAGCCATACTTGTGGTCCTGGCAGACCATCACGTACTGTCACTACCCGCATGGCAGCAAAGTCTGCAATCAGAGGGCCTTTGCTCCCCTCCTTGATGATATGTCGGGACCATGCCTGATTGGGCACATTATCGGCTATCTCGGCTACCATTTGATTATGTGGTTCTCCCTTTTCCACTTGTTTCCTGGTCGGTTTTCGTCCATGCCCACCCCATTGGGGCACAAAGGTAGCAGGGGTAGTCTGCCATACTCTGGTATCATGGGGTACTTCTGCATAGTACCAGATGCCGATTCCACTCACCTTATCCAGAAAGCCAGTGTCTCGGCCAAAGAATTCATCACAGCTCAGCCAGCGATACCGCAATACCCGCTCTGTGTGGAGTGCCTCGATCATATCCCAGGCCAACTCCTGCTTGGTTTTGAATTTGATATCCTCTGGGAGTTTGCACTTTTTCCTCTGCTGGGCATACTCTTGCTCATTGAGCCACTCCAGGGGCAGGTAGAGTCGTCGATCAAGCAGTGTATAGCCCTTCTCACTTATATAGCCCAGGAACACTCCAGCCTGGCAGTTTGCTCTCTTGCCTACCTCTCCGCAGTACTGGCGCTTTACTCCTGCCGACTCTTTGCCCTGCTTGAGAAAATCACTGCCATCCAGCACCAGTATCCCGTGGTCTTCTCCAAGAGACTTGTCCACCTCTTTCCAGTGCTGCCTCAAAATCGGATCATCATCCCAACTGCCCTCACTGATGAACTGTTGCATAGCCCGCACTGCGTTTTGATCTGCTCCCTGCAAGGCCAACACCATCGGCTCTACAGACTTACGATCTATGTCCAACATAAGCCCCTGCAAATACTTCTGGCTCCATTCTCGGTGCTCACTCCGGTAAAACAGTGGGCTGTATATAGCGTGATACTCACGCAGCTCTTCCAGAAGGTTTTGTACTTCCTCTGGCTTCAAATCTATCTTTGGTATCGTTTCTATTGCTTGTATCATCTTGTCCCCCCTTTTTGGTATGAACAAGATTATACCATATTTAACGTATTATTGCCGCAAAATGAATGTCTCGTTGTAATATTAATAAGACGAATCTAATTCCTGACTATAAGGATAAAACCAAATCGCTACTTCCAGTAATTGTGGAAACACCATCATCTTTTCACTGTATTGATGGATGGGAACTGATTGAAGAATCCATGACGAAAAATGAAAGTGAGGTTAAATGTCACATTTATACTCTATCACATATTTCAGAAATCGAATTGGCTATTCGCAAAGTAGTTATCAGAACCCTTCCTAAAGGAGGATGTGCTACTTATCCTGAACGGGTAAGAAATGTCAGTTTGTTATTACACTTTCTCACTGAATCCAAGGAAAACCCGCTGATTTATTCACATGGTGGGGCACGAAGAGGGGAGGATTTCGTAAATAACCGTGAAGAAAATATTCGCATGGTCTTGGCTGATAGATTGGGAAGAGCTGTGAAAACAATCAGCAAGTATCTTAACCATGCTGAGTATCTGGATGAAAAAACCTTTAACCATTTGATAGAATTAGAAGCAGACAAGAAATTTTTTGAGAAAGCGCAAAAAATTAAGATAATTATTATTAAGAACTTAAAACACCAGGGAGAATCTGAAGAAAGTATTACAAACACCGTGTCTGATGCAATGAGAAAAATGTTTGAAGAATATCTTAAGACTGGATCTATTAAAATTGAGGAGGAAGATAATGACACTCAAGAAGAATTGGTAAAAGATAGACCCAAACAAGATTTACCCAAGGTCTTTAAACATTGGGCCGGTAATGGTGATTCTCACGAAGATACAAAGACTAAAGAAGTTATTGACAATAAACTTATTGAAATTGGGAGTAAATTGATCGAATATGCCAAAGATTCCAAAATATCCTTAGCTCAATATGTCGAAAGTATTAAAAGAGAAATATCCGAACTTTTAATAACTTATCAAAACCTTTTAACTATGTTAAATACCTCTGGAAATCTTGCACCTTAGAAAATATTTAATTTTAGAGGGCGGGGCTTCTTGTCCCGCCTTTCTTTTTCTCAATGCTCATGAGGAATTAAAATTCTTAAAATCGATGACCAAGGAGCCATCTCCAATGGGAAAGCTGGTAATTTTTTGTGCAGGTACGAGTATAGAAACTCTTCCAGGGGAGCATACCGATGCCATCTTGATAAACGTGGTTAATAACGGATCTAATGATAAATCTATAAAAAAAACAAAAGAATTATTACGGAAATCAAAAGCGAAGATAGTCATGCTGGACTCAGGCGGGTATCAACTGCTTGTAGCAGAAGAAGGTGGCACAGAAATAATCTGTGATAAAGATAAACCGATAGATTATTCCGGCAAACTCAATCTTACACCCTGGCATGTCATTAATGCGGCAAAGAAAATTTGTCCAGACGTTATGATGAGTTTAGACTTTCCAATTCGTAAGTTTTCTCATCAAGAAGAACAAGAAGTTGAATTTAGGAAAAAATTAGGGTTCAATGTAACCTGGACCAAGGAAGTATCAGAATTAAGACAGAAACATTGCCCTCAGATATCCCTTTTTGTGCCAATTCAATGTTATACGATGGAACAATTAGATATCTTTCAAAATCTTATAAAAGATATTCATTTCGACGGTTTCAGTATGCCTGTTAGAAATATGACCTTAAAAGAAATTACTCTTTTTCTAATTAGATTTTATCAAATGGGGATAAGACAGGTACATCTTTTAGGAACGTTTTCATTTTTTACCATTGCCTTAGCAGCGTATATGGCAAGGCATGTTTTTGATTGGGTTTCTTTAGATGCGACTACCTGGCGTATTATGGCAGAGAGAAATATCTATTTGAATCTGCATAATCTATCAGCCGAAACAGTCTCCTTTAATTCGATAATTAACGAAAATATTAAAAATGATTGTACATGCCCCTGGTGTAAAGGAAAAACATTTACCTATATCAAACACTTAGATTATGATGATAAGGTTTCGTTTTTAAGATGTCATAACTTTTGGGTTATCGAAAATATAAGTAAAAAACTATATGATAATTCGGATAGAATCAATAAGTTAGATGCTTATCTTAGAAGTCAATGTAAAAATATGAATAAGGTTGAAAAATTATATAATATTTTATCTTTAATGGATGTATCGAAAGACTGTGATATAAATTTTCTCAAAACCATAATAAGTTAAGTATTTGTGACATCAAAGGGTCAATTCCATCTTGGAGTTGGCCTTTTTTTATCCGCATTTTTTAATCCAAACTGCTTTTTTAAGAAAACTACTTTGGTGATTGGAACATATATTAAAAATCACTTAGGCAGATTGAACCTAAATCTCATTGAAACTATAAACATTAAACCATATAGGAGGTAAGAGTATGAATAGCAATCAGAGTCAAAATCAGGTTCCCTTGATGTTAACGGTACCAAAAGAAGTCAGGGATACACTGCGCACTTTGGCAGCGAAACAGAACCTGGAGAATCCGGATAGGGTGACTTCAGCAGCTACGCTTAGTAAGGAAATAATCTGTAACTTTCTGAAAAATTTGGAAGAGAAAGGAGATAAAAAATAAGGAATAAAAAACGATGGATATTTACCAATTGTTAGCACTTATTTATGGAGAATGAAATTAATCGTACAAAGATGAATAAAAACAAGGACTAAAATAAAAATGGAAGATATTGAGAGATCTTTAGAAACAGAAATGAATGAAAAAGAGGATAGTGTTTTGTTCGTGGTTGAAGCTCTAAAAATTGAAGATGGAAAATATATTACAATTCAAGCATATCAATCATTAGTTAAGAAAAATGTGGAACTTAATGCCATGTTGAAAAAGAAAAATAATGACGTTTTAGAATTTATAGATGAACTTAGTGATTTAGTTGGTACAGTTCATGGAATTACTACCAGTTCTCTGTCAGATAGAGAGATGAGAAAAAAGATGTTAGATTATATAACTGAACAGGTTGATAAATAATTTGGTATCGAGTTTCTTTTACTAATTATTATCGTTTAAACTAAAAAATTGACAAAAAGTAAAGCCTCCTATAATTAGCGTTATAGGAGGCTATATTAAAAGCATTTTTCAGCTTTAACAAAATATTGTATTATTATCTAATAATATGTTCTATAGATCAATTAAATGTCCTTTTAGAGGAATTTCTGAAAGATTTATAGTATAAAGTGATACCATGAAAAAGAATCTAAAAGTAGTATGCGAAATATGCAAAAAGAAATTTGAATCAGTACACTTTTTATCTTTACACCTAAAATTTCATAAGGTGACCTCCAAAGAATACTATGATCAATATCTGAAAAAAGACAAACATGAGGGAATATGTAAGATTTGTGGAGAAGAAACAAAATTTATAGATCTTTCAAATGGCTATAGGGTATTCTGTAGTAAGAGATGTGCCAACTTTGATTATGAAGTACAAAATAAAATACAAGAAACGAAAATGGCTAATCAAACAACTGCCTGGCAATTAAGTTTGAAAAAAGAAAAGAAGCAGAAAGAATTTGAATGTCCTCACTGTCATCGTAAATTTGAAATTTATTTAGGATTAAGCCATCATTTAACATTAATGCATGATAGAAAGAAAGTGAGAGTTTCTTTTGCTAACTCTAAAGTAGAAGTTATTGATTATAAAGAAAAAGCCCAGAAGAAATTAATTGATAAAGAGATTGCCGAAAATAGAAGATATTGGGAAAAAATTGAAAAAGAAAATATTAAGAATGGAAAATCAAAACCGAAACGTAAGTCCAATTGGTTTTACCTATCTAAAATATTTGGAAAATCAAATAGTTAATTACATTAAGAAACAAAAAAACCAAAAAAATGCAATAACTGGTTTATTATCAAGACCTTATGGATCAATAACATTTAGTATCTTTCAGTAACATAGAACATATTATTGTATTTATGTAAGTAATAAAAATATAAGAAATAAAAAACATTAAATAAATTGGAGAAAGGGACATGAAGAAGGTTATAGAAAATCAGACTGTCTGTATTACGGAAGTCATAAGGGCTGCCCTGTCTGGGCATGTCAGACCAGCCACCCGGCTGTGGAGGGCAGAAGAAGAAATTCTGCGATAGCAGATGTATTAGTAAAAGATGAAGTCAACTTAAAGAAATCTTCATAAAACTTCTCTGTTTTACTAACAGAATTACTAAATATTTTAATAATTTAACTCAGTTTTGACTGAATCAATTCATTAAGATATTTAGTAAACTTTTTAGTATTTCTTCATAATCAAGACTACTCTTCATGTGACATTCTGCAAGGCAGGATTTCTTCTTCTGCCCTCCAGAGCCGGGTGGCTCCAATACCCATATAACTTCAGAGTGCTTTGAGTATGTCTTGATTTTTTGAAGTATTAAATCTACGTACTCTCCCTCACCGCCAATGATACATTTATCTCTTGATTATTTGTGCATGACTACATGTACTTATTGTCAAGGTCTGAAAGTTTTTCTCACCAAACAAAATCTCACCATCTGTACTTTTAGTAAATCCAATTCAAAATATATTAAACAAGATCTAATTGAGCATAACTATAACTTGTTAAATAAAAGAAGAGAATTACACAATAAATAGCCATTTCGGTTTTGACTGTTTTTGTAAAAAAGAAAATTTCAGTCATGATAGTGTAACCATCTTTCAGTCTATTCTTAACGTTCAATCTTAACTTCCACTATCACTTAAAATTTCAGTGTCTGATGGTGCTTCGTCTGAAACTCGCACCATCTAAAAGACTTTTACTAAACCATCTTGTTATTTCCAGCTTGTTAAATTAGATAATTTCAGATCTCAAAGAAATATCATTCCGGTCTATCTCTATGTAATTTGACTCTCTATTTGAAACAACTTTGACTTGTTAAATAAGAGAAGAGAATTTCAGTCATAGACGGTAGTTTCGGTTTTGACATATTTAATAAGCACTTGAACTCGGTGTCACAGATATTACGTTTCGCTGCGGACGAGCGGCGGCGACGGCGACGGCGACGGCCAGCAATGGTCTCCTTTTATATACCAACAGATTCTTCCTAAATTTTTATCGATCATCGGAATGAACATAATATAAAAATAATATATTATGAAAAGGAAGGAGATGATAAAAGATTAAAAAGAGATTTTTTACCAGATCAGTCTGCGTAATGCTTTCTGAGGAGATGTTCAAAGAAATTAAAGAGATCACTGATAAGCGAAATATAGGGATTTCTGATTACATCCGCGAGCAACTTTCTGGTTCCTTGGCAGTAGAAAAAATAGAAAAAAATAATAACAAGAAGGATATAGCAACATGAAAGATAAAAACAATAAAGAAAATGCTAAAAAAAGAGACCATGAAAAAGAAATGGAAGAGTTTAAGAAAAGAATATTTGAAGATCTAAATGAACAGACAAGGCGTATAAGAGATTTAGAAGCAAGAGAAGCTGCGGGTGAAAAGCCGTTTTTTTCTTTTGCTGAACAGAAGAAACTATCTTTCAGTGGTGATTTCATTTCAAAAAAAGTAAACGATTAATTAACCCCTCTTTTCGTTTCTCAATTTAATTTTGGAAATAGTTTTTTTGCATATCCCCCGAAGAGAAAAAATCACCGAGATCTTTACAAAGATAAAAAGCCTCCCAAGAATCATAAAGACTCTCAGGAGGCCATCTTTCAATCACATCCTCAGTCTATCCTACTTAACCAATTCCAATATATCTCCCCCTACTTTCTGCAATTTGTAACTACTCTGAGCCGGTAGTTCTGGATTCTGGGCAGCCCTGGTATAGATATTAATCACATGCCACATACTCTCTATTGATCCGGCCTCCAATACGGCCCACTCAACACTGGAAACCTCCTGCGCATTGAGTTGGAATTGCCGGTTAAACCTTGAAAGTGTCTCTCCAGG
>Ga0078972_1016988_pt1 | contig 10589 bp, 16 predicted proteins | sample YelNatPaOPGAMG01_FD_67568 | JGI IMG/M metagenome (GOLD analysis project Ga0078972, IMG submission 67568) | Hot spring thermophilic microbial communities from Obsidian Pool, Yellowstone National Park, USA - OP-RAMG-01 (SPADES assembly) (version 2) | ecosystem: Environmental > Aquatic > Thermal...
ATTCCCTTTCCTTCTTCAATGGAGGCAAAAGCAATGCCATCTCCCTGTACGACATACCTTTTCCCGTTTCAGCATATCTCTTATTTCGCAGATCAAGGAAATAGTTCCACACAAACCTGCACGATCCGATGTGCTTCTCAATGAGTGTTTCTTGATCCTCATCGGGATACATCCGGAATTTGTAGGCTCTGAACATGGTATTTAGTTAAACACGTTAGTGTTATTAAGCTTTCTGTTCGCTCTCATCCCACCCCTGAAGAGGTGGGTTTTCACGCTCGATGTGATAATCGGATTCTATGACTCCCGTCCAATCGATGCACATCTTTGCAATCTTTGTCTTTAGGTCATCCAAGTTTCCCAGATAATCTTCCATTTTATTTTTCATTTTTTTCGCTTGTTCCTCTTATTTATCGCAACAAGATACCCTTTTTCACCATCTATTTCTATTGGTATATATACATCATCTGGTTTCAATTCCTCTTTTTTCCCCACTCTTTTCTTCTTGTTTTCTGTATTCATTTTAATCCACCTCTTCAATATAACCTATGATATCTTCTTCGTATTCAATAAAATACAGCGTATCAGTTACATCTGATTTGGTAATACTAAATTTTGGATAATGTGATTTTAGCATATCTATTGTTCCGTGTTCTCTAATATTGATTTCATATGTCTTTTCCGTTTCCTTCTTGTTTTCTGTTTCCATTTTTACTCCATCTCCTCTGCATCAATCCATTTCTGGAAATAGTTTAAAAAACTTTCCCAATGTTGGTTAAACCCGTTAAAATTACTCTTTACCATATCATCAATTAAATCGTTCTTGAGATCGTTCTTATCGATCTTCTGGACGAATTTTTCGTTTTCGTCAACAAGATAATAATTCCCGTTCTTGGTTTCCCGCACGAGATGTCCAGAAGGCATGTCCCTGTAAAAATAAACAGGAAATCCATACAAAAACCTTTTACTGTCGTAATACCCGTCATGAACATACTGATAATATTCAAGTGAGAAACTGCCTCCTCTGTTCACACGAACCATTACTCTTTTATTCACCATACTTCCCGTCATGTCGACACACATCTTTGCAATCTTTTCTTTCAGCTCATCCAAAGGACCCAGATAATTTTCCATTTTATTTTCCATTCTCACCCTCTCCCGTGTGAAGTTCGTCCCAACAGCTATAGCAGATGTGTCCTTTGCCCTCGCTTTTGCCACATGAAATCGAGAGGCAAACATCAGCCTTAACGCCACATTTGTCACATGCACGAACAAGATCATTACAAACCGGGCAGGCACCAAAAAACTCCTCAGGCGGTTTGAAATCCCCTATGTCCCATTTATTTTCCATCTTGTTTTCCATTTTTTCACGCCACCCTCACTTGATTCAGGTGCTTAATTGCCTCAACTGCCATCCAATTACGATCATCTTTATCGTTAATCTGACTGATCAACTCCTCAACGACAACCATCAAGGCAGATATTGTTATGAAAATGTTATTTCCATTGATTAGGTCAAAAATTTTTTCTGCTAATTCATACGTCATCTTATTGTATTCATTATCTTCTTTGTTTTCCATTTTTTCACCTGTTCCTCTCATTCACCGCAACGATATACCACCTTATTTTACCACCTTTTTTTATTGGTATATATACATCATCTGGTTTCAATTCCTCTTTTTTCTTCACATTCACAATTTTAATATATTTGCTTCTCTCAATGATTTTTAATTTTTCAATATTGGTGTATTTCTTGGCGTATTCTTTTCCATTTTCACTCGCCTCACTTTCCGTTTTTCCAACCTCCTTCTGGCACACATCCACTACATTGACATCCACTACATTGCAGAGTGGAACGATGACAAGAAGGCGACCATCGAAAAGCTCTGCATATTCTACGCCATTGATCCTCTTTATGGCGTAGCCACTGGCTTCTATGGTGAACCCTGTGCAGATCACCTGTACATTGTATACTGACAGTTGATCCAGCTTTCCCTCCTGTAAGAGTTCACCGCACGCTTTCTTGTATTCCTGCCACTTCTTTTCAAACTCTTCTCTTTCCATCTCTTTCACCAGTTTCCTCTTTTTCCCTGAGTGCGTTGACCGCTGCATTGAACAAACCGCTCTTAGTGTACTCTGGATGCTGTTTTAGCCACCTTTCGTTTTCGGGTTTGATGATGATCATCGCCCGAATGCCTTTTTGCTTTTTTTCCATTTTTTCACCTTATCTTTGTTCCTCTAATAGTTTTACAAACTCATCAATTATACTGTTACGAATAAAATTGTTCTCAATACTGCTAAGTGCCCTCTCAGTGAAAACCGATAAAACGGATATTATGAGAAGGACCTCATAACCATCAAACAATTTATCAGTTTTTCTTATTAATTTTTGCAAATCCTCTTCGAAACCTGTTTCAAGAACTTTTTCCATTTTGTTTTTCATTTTTTCACCTTATCTTTCTTCGTCCAATTGTTTTTTTGCCTCGTCAACTATCCTACTGCGAATATCCTTATCGTCAATCTGACTGATTGCCTCCTCAACGGCGATCATCAAGGCAGATATTATGAGAAAGATATCGTTTCCATCAATTACCGTGTAAATCTTTTCTATTAACCTGTGCGTTTTTTCCTTGAATTCCGAATCATAAACTTTTTCCGTTTTGTCTTCCATTTTCATCACTTAAACAACACATTGGGATATATAAAATCTTTCATAGTGTAACAAGGTGCAACTGCCAACAAATGATACTACAGTATCATATTATTAGCCTACTGAATTTATTGATTTCGTTTCAGTTGCTCACATTGCCTTTTTTGGTTTCATTTCCTTCATTGCTCACACATATTCATTTGGTTTCACGAAGCGACTTGTTCACACCCAATTTTTTGGTTTCATCCACGAAATTGTTCACACGGCTTCTATTGGTTTCACCGGAGGCATTGTTCACACCCGTAAACTTGGTTTCATTCCAGAGATTGTTCACATATACGTTATTGGTTTCACTACAGATGTTGTTCACACTCCATTTTTTGGTTTTATCGGCTTCATTGTTCACACAGCCACATTTGGTTTCACGATTTCCGTTGTTCACACCGACCTGATTGGATTCATTCATCCATTTGTTCACACCTGAACCTTTGGTTTCACAGCCCGTTTTGTTCACACTTTCATCATTGGTTTCATTCGCCACTTTGTTCACACTATTTAAATTGGTTTCACAACCGAAATTGCTCACACACGCCCAGTTGGTTTCATTCCGTGGCTTGTTCACACTTAATCCCTTGGTTTCAAATCCTAAATTGCTCACATTTTTATACTTGGTTTCACCTTGAGCATTGTTCACACGTTTTTATTTGGTTTCACTTCAGCAGTTGTTCACATCTTCCGTTTTGGTTTCATTTCCTTCATTGTTCACACAGCCACATTTGGTTTCACGATTTCCGTTGTTCACACGCACTCACTTGGTTTCACTTAAGCAGTTGTTCACATCTTCCGTTTTGGTTTCATTTCCTTCATTGTTCACACAGCCACATTTGGTTTCACGATTTCCGTTGTTCACACGCACTCACTTGGTTTCACGGGATTTCTTGCTCACACACTCTATCTTGGTTTCACTACGATTTTTGTTCACACTATTTAAATTGGTTTCATTAGGATTTTTGTTCACACCCATCCACTTGGTTTTATTCATTGGTTTGTTCACACGTTTAAATTTGGTTTCACTTCAGCAGTTGTTCACACTTCTTGCATTGGTTTCATTGTACGAATTGTTCACACTTTATGCGTTGGTTTCATTTCGTTCATTGTTCACACCCTCGGATTTGGTTTCACACATTATGTTGTTCACATTTATGTTATTGGGTTCAAAGTTAATATTGTTCACATCTATCATATTGATTTTACGGGTATTTTTGCTCGTTGGATTTATTCCACCTCACTGTTCTCTGTCTCTTCACTATCCTTGGACTTCGGAGGCAGTGGCGGGAGAATATCCCTGTGTTCCTTGCACCATGCCACGATGTTGTTGAATGCCGCTATCCTCAGCTTCTGGATATCGTAATAGAAACCAACGCTCTGCTTGATTGAATACATGTGATCCTCATCTATGGGTGCAATTGCCCCTTTGAATGGCAGCGGGGCGACGTCATCAAGTTTCAGGGGAATCATTGTATGCCCCACCATTGTGGACTGGTAGGGCGTTACATCGTACCCCAGACCGTGCATCCAGTTGACGTGCAGGTCAATTAAAAAACGGGATGAGACTTTGCGTATGGCTGTCAGGCGTGCATGCATTTTCCTCCCTTTCTCCTCCGGCAGCTTTGCAAGTGCGTTCATCTTGAAGTCCACGTATAATCTGCGGTAGAAAGATTTTTCTGTGCTCTGTTTCTCGAATGAATTGCATATCTTGAACATCAGGGTTTTAAGGTCGCTGTTTATCATCAGAATATATCCTGCCTTTCTTCTCGGTGCACCGTCCACTTCTTTTATATCTATGAGCTTTGCACCGCATGGCTCCCTCTTCTCCCCGAAGCTCTTCCCCTCGTCCGTCGTTATCCTGACATTGCAAATGCCGGTCTTTGGAACGGCAGCATATATTATTTTATGCCCTTTCTCACATTGTGCCTCGTAGTGTTTTCCCGTGAAACCCCCGTATGCAGTGACTGCTGACGGTTTGGCAAACCTTTCTATTGGATTCAGCATTGCGATCAGGTTCGCAGCGAACATGGGTCCTATGCCCTGAATATGCGACAGATACTTGGTGTATATGTCATAGTTGTTCATGATCCCCTGTATCTGCTTCTCGATATCCTTCTCCAAACGCTTCAGTGCCTTGCTGTTTGCAACCAGTTCCGTTAACGGTACGGGTACAGGTATCTTCTCTTCAAGAATCCCCGTTGCATACCGTGCAAAGAGCTTTTCATTTATGCTGTCCTCTTTCCTCTCTTCTTCTGTTTTTTCCATGAATCAACAACACATTGGGATATATAAAATCTTTCATAGTGTAACATGGTGCAACTGTTGATAAGATGATACTACAGTATCATTCTTTCAAATTGTCAATTTCGAAGTCACTCGCTGGCAAAAGTTCCTCTGGACTGACATCGACCCAGATGCCCTTTTTGAAAAATACGCCCTCGAACTGCCACGTCTTGGAGTCGTGAAAGCCTTTCCTCTCCTGTACCCTGAACCTGAACTCCTTGTGCCTTGTTTCCCCCGGAATGTGAACCCAATCCTTCCAGACCTGCCAGACCTGTATCCTCTGGTACGGGAACTGGTGAGGGTACTCCCGGTCTATATGGGATTCTGCCCTGCTCATGTTTGCCTTGCCACGTGCAAGTTCGACCTTGACCTGAGCGTAGATCATGCAGTCATGACGTTCCCCCTTCACATCAAAGCAGTTGTGGAAGTCGTTGTCAATGGAGATGTAAAATGATTGCCCGGATTTGTTCCTGACCATCCTCATAGTTCGGGGGTGAATTTCTGTTAAAAATCCAAGCGATTTAAGGTAGTCCGCAACAAAATGCTCCCCCTCATCCCCTTTTTTCCTTGCTGATTTGCCTTTTTGCAATTAGTTCACCACGACCTCTGAATGAGTCCTGAACCTTCTGTCGAATTCATTCTTGATGAGGTTTTCATATTGTGAGAGACCTACGATTTCAAGGGTGTATGTTCTACCTACCTGCTTCCTTATTGTCGTAAAAAGACCACGAACTTCAATGGCATGGAAAATATTGAAAAACTGCTTTTTCGACACCGAATAACCCCCAAAAATTACGTTCATGTAACTTACAGCGTAACCGTACGCCTTGTTCGTATCCGGGTCTTGAAGAAGCGACCTGAGAACTATGAGTTCTTTGTCCTTCATTTCCCTGATGGTGGACGATTCAACATCTTCAGCTGCTTTCTTCAGTATGCCATCCACATCTTCGATCTGCCAAGAATTGTTATGTGCCGCTAAGAGCAGACAGCGTATGCCGATCCTGATATCACTGTTATATTCACGGTATAGTCTTGTATTCAGCAGGTTCAAGAAACCCTCGTTGTATTCGTAAAGCCCTTCTTTTGCCCTCATTTCCAGTATTGTTTTGATCTCAGCGATCTCGTATGTCGGAAAATGCACAAAAATAGGCAAAAGTGATGATTTGATGTCGCCCTCAAGATCGGATACCCATTGCATGTTCCTTGTCAAGATAACCATGTTGATATCCGTCTGGCGAGATATGAATTTGTATATCTCACTGTCTTTCAAAGAATCGGCTTCATCAATGACGACAACATATCTTTCAATTCCATTAATCTTTAGTTCCTGATAATGTTTAAGGAACTTCTTGAACATATCTTCTGTTCCATATCCAGTAGTGAAATCACCGAGTAAATTCCTTAAAAGTGTGGATGTTGTGGCATTTTTCCCTGCATTAATATATGCATAATCCATTTTTCCATTTTCACTTTGCTTCACGGTTTCCAGAAGATTAAGAATAGATGTGGTTTTCCCAGACCCTTGATGTCCATAAACAATAATATTATTGGGAACACCTGTCACGAAATATTCAGCGAGATTAGTTGCGACTTCTTCTAACTCTTTTCTGATATATATTTCATCGGGAACAAAAGAAATATCAAAAAACTTAGGGTTTTTGATGTTCTCCACCATCTTTCTCTTGATATTCAACAGGTTTTCCCATAATTCTCTACTACCAAAATTCATTTGCTCACATGTCGATTAAACATTTGCCAATATATATGTCTTTACGTGTGTAATAAACTAATCATTGTTATCACGTGTAATGAAGTCAACGTGTGTAATGAAGATGACCCTCTCAACAGGAAACACGTGGGATTTATTACACACGTGAAAAATGTTAAAATTGTGAAACATAGTAAAATGGCTTTTTATTATGATAGATGAATTTTTCAAGTGTTAAAAAATAATGTCAAAAGAGAAAGTGTTAAATATGAAACCCTCCCCCCTCATTACACACGTAAAAAAAAAATGAGTATGCCCTATATCCTTTTTTATATCACGTAATTTAAATTTTTCGTAATTGTTTTATATGTAATAATAATACATTAATAATAATCAATAATAACAATAATAATAATAAATAATAAATAATAATAGGTAATAGAAAAATGAATATTATAATAGAATAAAAATATCAAAATCATCAGATCGATATGCTCTTTTTTTTTTTACGTGTGTAATGAGGGGGGAGGGTTTCATATTTAAGCGTATCGGTTTTTCTGACCATACTAATATTCAAACATCTTTATAAATAAGTGAATTAGCGAGTTTGACGATTTTAACATTTTTCACGTGTGTAATAAATCCCACGTGTTTCCTGTTGAGAGGTCAACTTCATTCATCTTTATTACACACGTTGACTTCATTACACACGTAAAACCTGTAATGAGAGGGGTGTGTGCCTTTATTTGCTTTACCCCATCCTTCTGAAGAATGGATAGAGTAGAGATAATGTGATTAACAAATGGTCAAAAACGAAGAAAAATCACAAAAAGAAAAAATGATACTATAGTATCAAATAATTATTTCTCCATTTCAATAGATGGTGTTAATTTTTTCAGCGATATTGAGTCACACAAGTTGAAGCGTTCCGTAGGATGGTTCATAGAGGTCACCAGTCTTTTTCATGCTCTCTATGGCTTCAACAATGTCAAGCGACTTGATCCCCAGACCTTCGAGATTATGTATGAGGTCACTTACCTTAACGGATGTGCCGAGGGTTTTCATCATAGTCCGAATCTGATCTATGATGGCTCTCATGGAGCTTCCAGTCCCAGAAAGCCGGTCAAGGTCATAGCCAATGGGCTTTATCGCTTCAATTATCAGACTCTTGGCATTCTCTATGTCAATCTCTTCTACCACATTGGAGAACCGTATCTTCGCCGATGCTTCCGATAGTCTTCTGATTGCGTGCATTGTTCTCATTCCTATCGACGCACTGTTTGCCGATGCTTCCTTGAGATTGGCGAATGTCTCTGATATAGCCTCAGCAGACCTCACAGTAAGCTCAGGTTTGTAGTAAGAGGCAATCTTGATGTATTTCTTCAAGAAATCACTCTTCTCGTTATTCTGCTTGGGCATAAGCACTTTCATAGCCATCTGCATTAGCTCATCTCTGGTCTGTGGTCTATCGATGAACCAGAATATCAGATCGAATCTGTCAAGGAGCGAAGCTTCAATCTTAAGCTGTTCCGGAATGTTCCTCTCAAGATCGAACCTGCCATACTCAGGGTTCGCAGCGGCAAGAACTGAGGTATTGGCTTTGAAAATCCCTCTCATACCTGCCTTACTCTTTGAAATAGTCCCCTGCTCCATCGCAGTGTGCAGCCCTTCCCTGTCCTCTTTTTGCATTTTGTCAAGCTCGTCAATGCAAGCCGTTCCGTTATTGGCAAGAACCATTATTCCCGGAACCAGAGCTTTCTTTGTTCCAACAATGCTCACAGCAACTGTAAGACCTGCCTTTGAGGTATCCGATATATAAAACGACCTTTCCTGAATGGTTTTACAAGCCATCAGGAATTGGCTTTTCGCCTTTCCCGGATCACCCGCAAGGAGAATGTGTATCCTTCCCCTCTCTTTACGATCACTGTAGTCAAGTTCTACCCCTGAAGCTGCTTGAAGGATCATGGCTTTTTTGACCTCCATGTATCCTACAATTCCGGGTACGAACATCTCTGCAAGGGCTTGGAGCGGGTCTGGATTCTTTTTTCTGAACTCTTCTATCTCCTTGAGATCATTTTCCGTAACTTTCACAATGTCATCGTCGAGATTTGTGCAGGATATAACGTTGAGCCAGTAATAATAAGAGTTCTGTTTAGGTATCTTTTCCAATGTTATGGTGCCAGTGACTCTGACACGATCCCCCGGTGTGAACTGATTTATCAGCCCATCATAAAATTTGATGTTGATAGTCGCAGCAGAACGGGCAAGGTCTTCTACATTTTCCTGAAGAACCGCCTTCTGGAAATTACGTCCAACTGTGTTGGGATCATCCTCAAGAAATTCAACAGATTCCTTGCCACAGTCAAAACACTTCTTAGTGGCTTCTGGCGATTCAAACACACTGGAACAGCTGTTGCACTGATATACTCTATTTGTGTATTCCATCTCCGGTGGATCGGATAGGTAAACCAGTGTCCCCACCAACTGCACCACGTTGCCGTTGTGTTCAGGTGTAACTGCATTAATGGGGACGCTATACCTGTTGGCGTTGACAACCTTGAACTCAGGGAAATGGAAATCCTCATACTTATCGTCGTTCACATCAACGACAGCAACGGCAAGGGCATCATTGAGGGTTTTTAACGTCTCTGCAAAGTTTTTATCAAGCATTTGCAGGAACATCTGAACTCTCATTCCCCATTGGTTCTCATGGTACCGCTCAGCAATATAGTCAGCATATTCCTTTACCTGTGCCGGTGTCATCATTAAGGACTGTTGCTGAAATTCAGCTTTGTCTGGAATATGGCGATCACTCTTAGCCAGTGTTTCAAGTTCTTCTATGTCCAGCAGGTACTCATCACTGTATATCCAGCGTTTCCAACTCCTCTTGCCGTTTTCGGTTAGCAGGTCTCTGACAAAATCGTACATCCATTTGTTCTCATTCGGCAGCGTTAGCGTCATCTGTTTCCCTCCTTATTCTCCCTTTTGCTTGGCGTATTTTGCTCTTCGAAGCCTTCCAGCTTTGACTGTATCCGATCCTTTCTCACAACTTTCAAAAGCTTCAGAATGTCTGTGTTCATAGAAACACCTGCTCAGAAAGTTCATGATCAAAAAGATCGAATTTGTGTATCCCGGTGTGCTTTGCGATCCGACCTATAGCTTGTTCCACATAATGTTGCTCCTTCTCTATTCCCACAAATTTCCTGTCCAGCATGACCGATGCCACGCCAGTCGAACCTGATCCCATGAATGGATCAAGGACGACATCATCTTTCAGGGTCGTTGGGAGTATGAGCTTCTTCAGGAGTTCCACCGGTTTCTCATTAGGGTGATCGGTCTCACCGTATGCCGTCTTATTCGGTGATAAGAAGTAATTGTACATGTCACGCTGTGGTTGGTAGTTCTTCATTTTCCTGTTTCCTTTCTCTCCACCCCAGATGAGTTCAGTTGCGGACACAAAGTTCATTTTGCGGAAATGCGGGGTAGGATTCGTTTTGCACCAAGTATATATCAGCTTCGGTGTTATCCCTATCCTCTCGCCGATCTCTTGCAGGATATGCATTTTCATCTTATCAAAAAAGATGAATATCCACCCGCCTTCCTTCAGCTTGGAAAATGACTTTGTTAGCCAGCTGTCTGTGAATTCAATGTAATCCTCTATGGTCTCAAAGTGATCCCATTCTCCATAGTCAAGGCTTATGTCCATCGACCTTTTATACGCACCAAAACGCATGTTGTTGCGTGTTATTTTTCCCCCGTCCTGCGAAATCATATATGGCGGGTCTGTGAGAATGAGGTCAACACTGTTATCCGGGATTTTATCCAGCATGTCGTTGACATCGCCAAGCATGAGGTTTATTCTTGATTCTGGGTCAAATTCAGTACGTACCCTCATTTCCATTC
>Ga0078972_1016989_pt1 | contig 10588 bp, 9 predicted proteins | sample YelNatPaOPGAMG01_FD_67568 | JGI IMG/M metagenome (GOLD analysis project Ga0078972, IMG submission 67568) | Hot spring thermophilic microbial communities from Obsidian Pool, Yellowstone National Park, USA - OP-RAMG-01 (SPADES assembly) (version 2) | ecosystem: Environmental > Aquatic > Thermal...
GTGAAGATGGAATAAGTGTTGGTTACCCCTCACCCCAGCCCTCTCCCACAAGGGGAGAGGGGGGGGAAATCTTATTTTCACACTATTATTTTTATTCTTGTATAGGGAACATTATAGATTCTAACTTGGACAGGACATCTAAGATTCTAAATAACACATTTTTTTATCCCTCTTGACAAGTTTTAAAATTTAATGTATATTATTGTGGTGTAAGGTGGTTAATTGTGGTAATAAATGGTGATTTATGATTTTTATTGGAAAATACGAACATATCTTAGATAATAAAAATAGAATTTTCTTACCCGCCCGTTTAAGAAAAGGAATAAAAGATTTTGTAGTAACCCCTGGTTTGGATGGATGCCTCTATATCTATCCAATTGATGTATGGAAAAACAATGTCCAAAAATTTAATCAACTCTCCTTGAAAGATAAATCAGAAGAAAGGGCATTTAAGAGATTTTTCCTATCTGTTGCAAGTGAAGTTCATGTTGACAATCTTGGAAGAATTCTTATACCTCAGAATTTAAGAAAAGAAGCAAAGATCAGAAAAAAAGTTATAGTAGTTGGATTATGGAATAGAATTGAATTATGGGCAAAAGAAAAATGGGAAATATATTATAAAAAAGCGAAAAATACTTTTTCTAAAATTGGTTCTAAGTTAGAAATATAATATGTATGAAAACTTACACAAACCCGTTCTTTTAAAGGAAACAATTGAATATCTAAAAATAAAACCCAATGGAATATATATTGACGCTACAATTGGAACCGGGGGTCATGCTGAAGAAATTCTAAAAAGATTAGATAAGGGCATTTTAATAGGAATTGATTGTGATATTTCAGCAATAGAAATTTCAAAAAAGAGATTAGAAAAATATAAAAAAAATTTGAAACTTTTCAATTCAAATTTTGTCGATATAAGAAAAATTTTATCAGATTTGAAAATTAAATCAGTAGATGGAATTTTATTTGATTTAGGTGTGTCTTACATTCAACTTTCAAATTCTGAAAGAGGTTTTAGCTTTTTAAGAGATGGTCCTCTTGATATGCGTATGGACAAAAATATAAAAATTACAGCAGAAATGATTGTGAATACTTACCCAGAAAATGAACTCTTCAGAATTTTCAGAGAATACGGGGAAGAAAGATGGGCAAAAAGAATTTCTAAGATTATAGTTGATTACCGCTCAAAGAAAAAAATTGAAACAACTACTCAATTGTCAGAGATAGTATTATCTGCAATTCCCAGAAAATTTCATTTTCAAAGAATACATCCTGCAACGAGAATTTTTCAGGCATTGAGGATAGAAGTCAATAATGAATTAGACAATATTAAAGTTGCTTTATCTGAAGCAGTAAAAATTTTAAGGACTTCTGGAAAAATTGCTGTTATATCTTTTCATTCTCTTGAAGATAGAATTACAAAACATTTCTTTAAAGAAAACTCAAGTATTCTTAAAATAATTACAAAAAAGCCAGTTCAACCAGATAATAATGAAATAAAGGAAAACCCAAATTCAAGAAGCGCAAAACTTCGTGTAGCAGAAAAAATATGAAAAAGTTCCAAAAAAATTTTTTTCTCTTTGTGATATTGATTTTTTCTATTGCTTTGATTTATGCATGTGAACAGGTTGAATCAAAGAGAATGTTAAGACGGATAGAGAAAATCAAAGATGAAGAAAATAAAGAAATGGAAATCTATTCAAAATTACAGGTAGAATATGCAAAATTGGTTTATCCTGAACGTCTTTATGAAATATCAAAAAAACAGGGATTTTTCATTCCTTCAGAAAAAAATATTGTAAACATCAAAGAAGATGAAATTGACAAACAATAGATTACAGGCAGTTGTTATATTTTTTAGTTTTGCAGTTGTTTCATTAATTACTCGTATGTTTTATTTACAGGTCTGGGAGTATAAAAAATATATTTTTTTGGTCAACAAGCAGATAACTAATAAAAAAATATTAAAACCCGAAAGAGGAATAATTTTTGACCGCCATTATAGGATACTTGCTATGAATATAAATTCATTATCTATAGGTGCATCGCCAAAATATATAGAAAATAAAGATTCTTTTTCAAAGTTGGTTAGTCAATACATAAATGAACCGTCTACAGAAATTTTTAAGAAAGTAGATAACAATGAAAATTTTATCTGGATTAAAAGGCAGATTGATATTAAAAATTCTGAAAAATTGCAGAATTTGAATGTAGATGGTTTAATTATTCTTAATGAAAAAAAGAGATATTATCCTTTAAATAAAATATCTGCACATATAGTTGGAGTTACAAATATTGATGGTGAAGGACTATCAGGCATAGAATATGTTTATAATAATCTTATAAAAGAAATTAACAAAAAAGATTTTAGTAATAAAATATTTAATAGCTCTATTGATAAAGATTTAAAGATGCCAAATATTGTGCTTACAATTGATTCTACATTGCAGTATATTGCAAATAAGGAAATTGAGAAAGCAGTTGAAAAATATCATCCTAAAAAAGCATTTGTTGTTATGCAAAATCCAAACAATGGAGAAATTCTTGCACTTGTATGTTATCCAAGTTTTGACCCTAATTCATATAATTTTAATTCTAAAGATTTGTTAAATCCCGTGATACACGAAGTTTTTGAACCAGGCTCAACTTTCAAGATAGTTCCATTGTCTGCTGCACTTTCAGAAAATTATTTTAAACCGGAAGATGTAATATATTGTGAAAATGGAGCATTTAAATTTGCAGATATAGAAATAAATGACCATATAAAACACGGATATTTAACTTTAGAGGGAATCACCGCCTATTCTTCAAACATTGGTTTTGCAAAAGTTGGTTTGAAACTTGGGAAAGAAAATCTCTATAGATGGATAAGAAAATTTGGATTTGGCAGTTTTACTGGTTGTATTCTTGCTGGAGAACAGTCAGGTTTATTATTTACTCCTTATTCAAAAAAATGGTCTGCTGTAACATTGCCAAATATATCCTATGGTCAGGGAATAGGCGTAACAGGGCTTCAGTTGATAAATGCCTACTCTTCTATAGCAAACGGCGGGTTGCTTCTTGAACCAGTTGTAATAAAGGAACTTATAGATGAAGATGGAAAAGTATTGTGGTCATATCAGCCGAGAGTTATCAGGAGAGTGATTACAGAAGATGTAGCAAATCAAGTAAAGAATATGCTTCTCAAAGTAGTTGAATATGGAACAGGAAAACTTGCACAGGTTCAAGGATATAATGTCTGTGGAAAGACAGGAACTGCTCAAAAAATTGACCCTTTAACAAGAAAATATTCAAAAAGTAAATACATATCTTCTTTTTGTGGATTCCTTCCTTATGAAAATCCGCAGATTGTAATCTTAGTTGTTTTAGATGAACCCGAGACAAATTATTGGGCAAGCGAGGTTGCCTGCCCTGTTTTTTCTAACATAGCAAAAGAAGCGATGAACTATTTGAATATTCCTCAGAAAGAAAAAAATTATGCCCTTACTAAACTCACTTATTAAAGATACTAACTGGGAAATAATAGGTAAAAAAGATGTAAATGTTACAGGAATATCTTATGATTCCAGAAGAACAAAATCCGGTGATATTTTTTTCTGCATGCATGGTCAGCATACAGATGGAGAAAAATTTGTTAATTCTGCTATTGAGAATGGTGCTGTTGCAATATTTTCAGATAAAAAATTAGAATTAAATAACAGAGCTACACTTGTCGTTGTTCCTGACATAACATTGGCTCTGGCTTATGTTTCATCAAAATTTTATAATTTTCCTTCAGAAAAACTTCAGATTATAGGTGTTACCGGAACAAATGGCAAAACAACTATTACATATTTGCTTGAGTCAATATTTAATACTGCTGGTATTTCCTGTGGAGTTATAGGAACCATTAATTATAGAATTGGCAAGGAGATATTTCCTGCAGAAAACACAACTCCCCAGGCACCTGACCTTCAGGAATTTCTTTCCAGAGCGGTTGAAAAAAATATTAAAGTTGTTGTTATGGAAGTTTCATCACACAGTTTAGCACTTAATCGTGTTGCATATACTAAATTCAATACAGGCATTTTTACAAATTTAACAAGAGACCATCTTGATTTTCATAAGACATTTGAAGAATATTTTAAAGCAAAGGCAAAACTTTTTGAGTCAGTTGAAAAATTTGCTATAATAAATATTGATGACCCATGGGGAGAAAAACTTCTGAATATTATAAAATGTCCTGTTATTACTTATGGTATATCAAATAAGAAAAGTGACTTTACTATTACTGAATTAAAGCAAAATCTGGTTAGTTCATTTTATATATTGAATCCAAAAAAGAAAGAAAAAATTAAAATTAACACTTCCTTGATAGGCGAACATAATTTATATAATATACTTGCATCAGTTATTTGTGCCTTTAATTTTGGTATTCAACCAGAAGATATAAGAAAAGGAATAGAAAATGTCAAAAAAATTCCTGGAAGATTAGAAAAAGTTGAATGTGGTCAGAAGTTTACAGTTCTTGTTGACTATGCTCATACCGATGATGCGCTTAAGAATGTTTTAACTACATTAAATAAATTGCCACACAGAAGAATTTTTACTGTTTTTGGTTGTGGTGGAGATAGAGATAGGTCAAAAAGGTCATTGATGGGCGAAGTTGCTGTTACATTAAGTGACTATGTTATAATTACAAGTGATAATCCAAGGTCTGAGGACCCTGAAAAAATTGCACTTGATATTGAGGTCGGTATTCATAGAGTAGGAAAAACCAATTATGAGATAATAATTGATAGAGAATTGGCAATAAAAAAAGCATTATCTATAGCAAATGAATCAGATATAGTCCTTCTAGCAGGAAAAGGTCATGAGAATTATCAGATTATAGGTGACCAAAAAATTCATTTTGATGATACAGAAATTGCAAAAAATTTTCTTTTAAGTAAAATAAACAAAAATGGAAAAAGTTGTCCTTAAGGATTTAGTAAAAGCAACTAAAGGTAAGTTTATCTTTGGGAATCCCAACCAGCCAATTAAATCTATTTCTACTGATTCAAGAAGAATTTGTAAAGGAGATATATTTTTTGCATTAAAAGGTAAAAGATATGATGCTCATCAGTTTGTTAAAAGAGCAATTGAAGAAGGTGCAAGTGGCGTTGTTGTTACAAGAATTGACGATGAAATAAATAGTTTTTTTCCAAATTTACCTGCGATAGTCCTTGTCAGAGATACAATAAAAGCACTTGGAGATTTTGCAGGTTATTATAGAAGTTTGTTTTCTCCTAAAGTAATAGGTGTAACTGGTTCAAACGGAAAGACAACAACAAAAGAAATGATATTTTCAATTTTAAAAAATTGTGGAGAAACTCTTGCCAATTTTGGCAGTTATAATAATTTTATAGGGCTGCCTATAACAATTTTTAATTTAGAGAGCAAACATAAATTCTGTGTGTTTGAACTTGGAATATCTTTAAAAGAAGAAATGGATAGATTGATTGAGATATCTAGACCAGAAATAGGAGTGATAACAAATATAGGAAAAACTCATCTGGAATTTTTAGAGACCAAAGAAGATGTCTTTGAAGAAAAAATTAAATTAATAAATTCTTTACCTGATGATGGTATAGCGGTCTTAAATAGAGACGACCCTATGCTTTTAAGTGCAATTGGTAAAGTTAAGTCAAAAGTTGTTACATTTGGTATGAGTTCATCAAGTGATGTTTATGCAAGAAATATAAATGTAACAGAAAATAGCACAAGTTTTGATTTATGTTTTCATAACAAAGAAAAAATAGAAGTTCATTTACCTTTAATTGGAAGATTTAATGTAGAAAATGCTCTTGCTGCTTCTGCTGTTTGTTATTCTATGAATATTTCACCTGAAATTATTAAAAAATCACTTGAAAATTTTATTCCTCCTTCAATGAGAATGGAAAAAATCAAAAACCCATTTGGGGCAGTTATAATAAACGATGCTTATAATGCAAATCCTGACTCAATGAGACAGTCAATATCAAGTTTCATAAAGACATATAAGGATAAAAAGAAAATTCTGGTTCTTGGAGACATGTTAGAATTAGGAGAACATTCTCAAGAAGAGCATATTTCCCTTGGAGAATTTTTAAGTGATTTACCTGTTGAAGAAATTTACTTATTTGGTAATGAAATAAAAATCATAAAAGAGAAACTAAAACTTGAAAACTCCAGTTCCTTTGATAATCCTGTAGAGATTGTTGCAAAACTTAGAAACAAATTAAACGAAGAATATGCAGTGCTTTTTAAAGCTTCAAGAGCAATTGGTCTGGAAAAAATTATACTGGAACTAATAAATTATTAAATATGTTTTATCACATATTCTATCCACTTAAAAGTTTTTTCTCTCCATTTAATGTTTTTGGATATATCACTTTTCGTTCAATGATGGCAATTTTAACATCTCTTGTTTTGAGTTTCATTATTGGAAAGAAATTCATTTCTTATTTCAAAAAAACACAAATAATTCAAAGTATCAGGTCTGATGGCCCGGCAACTCATCAAAAAAAAGAAGGAACACCTACAATGGGCGGGGTAATCATACTTTTAACTCTTATTACTTCAACTTTATTGTGGGCACGTCTGGATAATAGATTTATTCTTTGGACTATTGTTGCAGTAATATGGTTTGGCATACTTGGATTTTTAGATGACTATTTAAAAGTAATTAAAAAAAATCCAGGTGGCATTAAACCCAGCACAAAACTAATAGGTCAGATTATATTTGCTCTTTCAGTAAGTATATATTTGTATTTTAAACCCTCAAATCCACAATTTTCAACTGTTATAAACATACCTTACTTAAAAGATGTTTACATTGATATTGGAATTTTTTATATTGTTTTCAGCACTCTGGTTATAGTTGGCTCATCAAATGCAGTAAATCTTACTGATGGTCTGGATGGACTTGCAATAGGTAATATAATAATTGCAGCATTTTCTTATGTTATTTTTTCTTATCTAGCAGGACATGCCAGATTTTCTCAATATTTGAAGATTATTCCAGTTCCTGGGGCTGGAGAACTCGCTGTCTTTCTTTCAGCAATGATTGGCTCTGGACTTGGTTTTTTGTGGTTTAATGGATATCCTGCTGAAATTTTTATGGGAGATACTGGTTCACTTTTTTTAGGTGGTGCTATTGGCTTAATAGCTGTATTTACAAAACAGGAACTTATACTTATTGTAGTTGGTGGTATTTTTGTAATAGAAGTTCTTTCAGTTATTATTCAGGTTAGTTATTTTAAGAGAACAAAAAAAAGAATCTTTAAGATGTCACCTCTCCATCATCATTTTGAGTTGTCTGGCTGGGCAGAACCAAAAGTTACTATTAGATTCTGGATAATAGCAATTGTTCTTTCTTTAATATCTTTAACTTCTCTGAAATTGAGATGAACATGCCAAAAAAATGTCTGGATAAAAAAAAAGTATCTGTTCTTGGAATTGGCAAAACAGGTGTATCTGTAGCAAATCTTTTATTTGAATTGGGTTATGATGTTTTTGTTTCTGAAATCCTGCCTTTAGAAAAAGTCAAAAATAATATACAATCGCTAAAATCTGGCATAAAATATGAAACAGGAATCCATTCAGATAAAGTTTTAGATGCAGATTTAATTGTAAAAAGTCCTGGTATTCCTAAAAATATTCCTGTTCTAGTAGAAGCAAGAAAAAGAAAAATAGAAATTTTAAGTGAATTAGAAGTAGCATTTAATTATATCTCTCCAAAACTAATTATTGCTATAACAGGGACGAATGGTAAAACAACAGTTACAACATTGACAGGAGAAATTTTTAAGAACGCCGGATTTGATACAATTGTTGCAGGCAACATAGGGACTCCATTGAGTGATTTCGTGAAAAAAATTACAAAAGAATCTATAGTTGTTCTTGAAGTTTCAAGTTATCAACTTGAAAATATAAAAAAATTTAAACCTGATATTTCTTGTATATTGAATATTACATCTGACCATCTTGAACACCATTCTACAATGGATGAATACATAAAAGCAAAAAAAAATATATTTGTAAATCAGAACAAAAATGACTATTGTGTGCTAAATTTTGACGATGAGATAACTTGCGGACTTGGCAATTCCTGTAATGCAAAGGTTATTTACTTTAGTTATAAAAACAAGTTAAAAAAAGGGATTTTCTTTGATGGAAAAAGTTTTAATATAAATCTCAATAACAAAAAAATAAAATTTGATGTAAATCTTAAAATCCCAGGAAGACACAATATTGAAAATGCTCTATCATCTACCGCTATTGCTTTTGTTTGCAATATACCCCTTGAGATTATCAAATCTACATTGAATAGTTTTAATGGTGTAGAACATCGTCTTGAGTTTGTAAAAGAGATAGATGGCGTTAGATATATAAATGACTCAAAGTCAACAAATGTAGATTCAACTCTGGTTGCTCTTGAATCATTTCAAAAAAATAAAAATATAATACTCATTATGGGAGGAAGAGATAAAGGATTTCCATACACACCACTTAGACCACTTGTTGAAGAAAAAGTAAAATATCTTCTACTTATAGGAGAATCAGCAAAAAAAATTGAAAATGACTTAAAAGGAACAACTGAAATTATAAATTGTGGAGATATTTCTAATGCTGTAAAATATGCAAAAAAAATTGCAAAAAGAGGGGATGTGGTGTTACTTTCCCCGGGGTGTAGTTCATTTGACCAGTTTGAAAATTTTGAACATAGAGGGAGAGAGTTCAAAAAGTTAATTTAATAACATGCTCAACAAAATCTATAATTCTGACCGCGGACTTATAGTTATTTCATTTATTCTATTATGTTTTGGTCTTGTTATGGTATATTCCTCAAGTGCTATTTTTATAGGAGAAAAAAAAGACGACCCTTTCTTTTTTCTAAAAAAACAGTTTCTCTGGGTATGCATAAGTTTAATTTTTTTTATGTTTTTTCTCTCATTTGATTATAGGTATCTCCAGAAAATTTCATGGCCCTCTTTTATATTTATATCTATACTTTTGATTTTATTACTTTTTTTTGGGAAACAGGTCAGGGGTGCAAGAAGATGGTTTGACTTAGGACCTTTTGATTTTCAGCCATCAGAATTAGCTAAGTTTGTTGTTGTGCTTGCCCTTGCGAATTATTTTGATACTCATAAGAGTAAGTTGAAAAAAATATCCTACGGTCTTATTTTCCCTATGATGATTTCAGGGTTTATATCTATTTTGATATTGGTAGAACCGGATATGGGTACACCCGTAGTTATAATTTTAAGTTCATATATTTTATTTTTTGTAGCAGGAACAAAAATTGAACATTTACTTCTGGCTGTATTACTTTTTATTCCATTTGTTATTCTTGCAATTCTTATAGAACCATACAGAGTTGAAAGATTTATTGCATTCCTTAATCCCTGGAAATATGCAAAATCAGTTGGATATCAATTATGCCAGTCACTTATTTCAATTGGCTCCGGTGGAATCTTTGGTAAGGGACTTGGTAAAAGCGAGATAAAGGAATTTTTTTTACCTGATGCGCATACTGATTTTATTTTCTCTATAATAGGAGAAGAGTTGGGCTTTTTTGGAACAACTTTTATAATACTGGCTTTTGGTTATTTGCTTTTAAGAGGATATAAAATATCTAAAAACGCAGATAATTTTTTTGGAACACTTCTTGCTATTGGAATTACTTTGACAATAGTGATTCAGGCATATATAAATATAGCTGTGTGTTCCGGGTGTCTGCCAACAAAAGGAATTCCTCTGCCATTTTTTTCTTATGGAGGTTCATCTCTTATTTTTACATTAAGTGCTATAGGAGTTCTGGCAAATATTTCTCAATATAGAAGAAAAACTGTGCACCTCTTTTTTAGATAATTTAAAAATGGAAACCAGATTGTTTGAAAAAATAAATAATAGAGTCATAATTGCTGCTGGTGGAACAGGTGGTCACATATATCCGGGGATTTGTTTAGCAAAAGAACTGAAAAAAAGAGGATATAATCCTGTTTTTATTGTTAAAAAAAATGACCTTGGAATAAAGATTGTAAAAAGTGAAGGATATCAATATTTTGAATTAAATTTTATAGGGTTTCCCAGAGAATTTTGTTTAAGAAGTTTTGTGTTTTTTTTCAAATTATTTTTTTCGGTTCTAAAGGTAATTTTTTTGATAGTTAAAATTAAGCCAGTTTTTGTAATAGGTTTGGGAAGTTATATTTCTTTTCCAGTTGTTTTTGTATCAAAAATATTCTCAATAAAGACATTTATTCACGAACAAAATGTAGTACCTGGGCTGGCTAATAGATTTCTTTCAAAATTTGCAGATAGAATTGCAGTTAGTTTTCCTGAGACAAAAAGATATTTTCCTGAAGATAAAACATTTTATACTGGAAATTTCATAAGAGAAGAATTGTTTAAGGCAAATCCTGAGGATGCGTTAAGAAAGTTTAATTTTGACAAAAGTAGATTTACTGTTCTGATTTTTGGTGGAAGTCAGGGTGCACATATAATAAATTTGACAATCTTAAAAGCACTAAAACTGATTCTGGATTTAAAGGATAGAATACAATTTCTTCACCTGACAGGG
>Ga0078972_1016993_pt1 | contig 10587 bp, 11 predicted proteins | sample YelNatPaOPGAMG01_FD_67568 | JGI IMG/M metagenome (GOLD analysis project Ga0078972, IMG submission 67568) | Hot spring thermophilic microbial communities from Obsidian Pool, Yellowstone National Park, USA - OP-RAMG-01 (SPADES assembly) (version 2) | ecosystem: Environmental > Aquatic > Thermal...
TACTTGACACATCTTTGGAGCGTCTTGCGGATTTGTGGGACAGGTCGCTTGACTTTACTCTAAAGAATCTTGCATCAAGAATAGAGCCTGCTTTGATTGTGATTCTTGGCGTTATTGTGGGCTTTATAGCTGTTGCAATGTATCTTCCGATGTTTACTCTTCCGAGCCTCATCGGAAAGTAGAGTGAAACAGGGATTCCTTTACAATTTTTCACAAAAACAAAGTTTGGAATAAGCCGTGTCAATGTAGGAAATATTTTCTTGTTTAATTGAAAGGTGATTATTTCCTTTTTTATTAAGTATAATTCCGAGCAGGCTTTAAAAGGAACTCATTCCTTTCTCCTTCGTCACCCCGAAATGCCGTTCTGAGGGGTCTCCTGTTCTGTTGAGGGGGTGAGAAGGATCCCCCTCAAAACTCCCCCTAGAAAGGTTATGATTATTTTGGGGTAAGTTCGAAAGGGGGATTTTTACCCCTTTCGATTGAATAGGAGATGTCTCACTTCGTTCGACATGACAATTAATGGAGGAGGGCTATGCCCTCCTCCAACTCCACCCGAAAACATAAACGGAGGAGATTCCTCACTTCGTTCGGAATGACCGACCGGGGGAGTTAAAAAAGGAGTTTGTTTGAAATGAGAGACAATGTTTACAATATGGAACATAGTTATAAGGACAAGGGATTTTGAGTTTGGTGATTTTTCAAAGCTATTTTTAGGAGTTGGTATTTTTTGAATTTTGACTCTGAAAATCAAGGCAAATATTTATAAATTTATTAAAAACTCTCTCTTGATATCTTAGTATTCCCCAACAGGTTTTGAATACTTAGCATCGTGCCTGTGGAAATTTCTTCGAGTTTGTCTTGCGTGTCCTTTTCCAAGTGTAGTTTTAGCGTGCTTGACATAAAGGCAATAAGCCCTTCGTTTTCAAGCAAATATGCCTTGTAATAGTCTTTCTTTCCTTTAAAGAAAACAGTAATTATCGAATCGACATTATTTCCATCCGCAAAAAACGAAATTGTATTGAATCCACTATTATCTTTTACAAAATCCTTTCCGCTTTTTAGAAATTCTTTTGCTTTTAAAAAGCTCTCAAGGTTTCTTGACATTGCATACGAAAAGGTAAATGAGTCAGAAAGATTATCATCCACTTTGACTTTGAATTTTTCTTCAACTTTATCCTTGTGAAGAGTGCCGTTATGCATAAAGAAGAAATTCATTCCGTTTGGGAGAGAAAACATATACGGGTGAATATTTGCGATATCTTTTGAGCCTGCCGACGCAAGCCTTACATGGATTGCAAAAGCGAATCTGTCAAAGTCCTTTAAGGTATTCTTTAGTGTTAAAATTTCTCCATCACTTTCAAATATGGGCTTTGTTGACCTGAAATAGATATTGGTAATTTTGCCGTTGTCTAATCCGTAAAGCACATAACCAAAACCATCCTTATGGCTTATAACTTCATTCCCATAGGTTGGGTCTTTGAGGGATGCCTTAACCAGTGCATCGACAAGGGACGAAACACTATCAATATTATCTTTTGTTCCGCTTACAAAAAACAACCTGCACATACTCAATTATATGTAAATGCACCTGTTTTAAAAACCTCAATGCAAGATATAATTTAAATATGGAAACAGGTTCTCAAAAATTAAATATCTATTTCGACTTGCTTAAAAATGCACCTAAAAGGGTTGTCCTGATGAGCCCCAAGGAAGACGAAGTTACTCTTTACAAAAAGCACATTGATGAAGCAAGGCTCTATATGCCTTATGTTTCTAAATGCACTCAGGTTTTAGACCTTGGAAGTGGCTCGGGATTCCCCGGCATTCCTCTTGCAATAGAACTTCCTTATGTGAAATTCTATCTACTCGATAAAAGGAAGGTTCACATAGAGTTTTTGAGAATGGTAAAAGGTAATCTTCATCTTGATAATGTGGAGTTAATTCATATGGATGCAGCGCTCTTGAAGAGAACAGATTATAATTTTGATTGCGTTGTTGCACGGGCGGTAAATAGGATTGGGACAATTCTTGACTGGGTTTCTTCAAATATTGTAAGTGGCGGTCAAATTATCCTCGGAAAGAAAAAAGATATAGAAAAGGAATTAAAAGATATTAAATATCCATTCGAACTTTCGGAACTCAAAGAAACTACCTTTGGCTATATTGTTGTAATTAGAAAATTACAGGTTAGAGATGCGCCTCAATAAACTCCTTCGCGTATTGATTAATGAGGTCTTTGTCGTAGTCCATTGTTGCAACATGGTATGAATTCTCAAGGTAGATAACCTTTACATCCTTTGACTTCACATTTTTCAAGGTGTAATCAACATTTTCAAGAGGCACAACATGGTCTTCCTTTGACTTCAGTATCAAAAGAGGCTGTGTAATTTTATCGAGGTCCTTTTGTATCACATTGAGCAGCTTTATCATTTCATATGCGCCACGGGTTGGTGTTCTATCGTATGCAGGTTCTTTTACATTCGGGTCTTTTATGTCTGATCCAATTGCAGGCATTGATTTAACAAAAAGGCTTAGAATCGGAAGTAATTTTACCTTTGGGTCGTTCATAATAACTATATGATTTATGAGAACCCCGCCTTTAAGTTCTGGGTGGTGTTCGAGCATATAAAGGGTAAGAGCGCCTCCCATAGAGAGACCTGCCATAAACACATTCCTGGTTCTCTTGCGAAGTTTCTCATATGCAGTTTCGATGTCGTTAATCCAGTCGGTGTATCTTACCTTATTTAGGTCTTCCCATTTTGTTGCATGCCCGCTTAGACGAGGTGCTTCAACATGATAGCCCTGACTTTCAAGGTATTTTGCAAGGTATATAATACTTCCAACAGTTCCAGTGAACCCTTGTAAGACCTGAACGCCAATATCTTTACTTCCAACAGCACTAAAAGGCTCACCTTCCGGCCATACATTTGTCATTGTTTTCTCCTTGTTGGTAACAATATAAATAGACCTCCAATTATAAGAAGAATTGGCACTATATATCTTCTTACAGTTACCCAGAAAATGTCCTCAATTGCAAGGGCTTTCGGAAGGAAAATGAGAAATGCAATCACAATAAATATAATACCTGTCCATATCGAGCGCATAGAAAAACGAATTACGCTTCCATATATAAGATAGCCAAGACCAATGGAAAGGAAAAGCAAGAAAAAGAAGTTTAAAGTCGTAAAAGGAAGAAGGTAGAATTCAAGGGCAAGTAGGGATAATCCAAAGAAGAGGGTTATAAGGAAGCCGAGGGTTTCGTTTTTATGAGTGTGGCTTCTCAATGCAAGAAGTGCAATGCCCATAAGGATAAAGAAAATTGCAACAAAAAGCCCAAATAAATCATGGATGGTTGTAAATTCTTTTAAAAGAAGTGTAATCCCCAGAGAAATTACAAGGAGTCCTGAAAAGACTTTTGACTCTGTTAGGCTCATTTTTTACCTCCTATATTCTTTCTGTATAGAAATGAATTGAAAGGACATCAGGGCCTGTATGTGTTCCAATAATCGGACCAAGTTGTGTAAGAGAAATAGACCTATTAAACTCTCTTTCGAGGAAGTCTTTGTATTGTTCTGCCTCTTCGAGATTGTCTCCGTAGGCAACAGTGATGTATTTTAGGCCCAATTTTGAAACTTTGTCTTTTGTTAACTCAAACATCCTTTCTTTTCCTCTTTCAAGGGTTCTTGGTTGCTCAAGAGCATTTACAACACCTTCATCGAAGAATAGGATTGGCTTAATTTTTACAACTGTTCCTAAGAGTGCTCTTGCCTTTCCAATTCTTCCAAGTCTTGCAAGCCAGAATAGATCTTTTACAAGGAAATAGATATTCATATGCTTGTAAAGTGTAGGGATTATGTTGAGTACCTCATCAAGAGGTCTTTTCTCATTATAAAGCATGTTTGCAATTTCAAGGATCTGAAATCCTAACCCCATAGAAGTGAATTTTGAGTCAAAAATGTGGATTTTATCGCTTTTAAGTGCTTCTTTTGCGGCATTTGCAGAGTTGACTGTGCCAGATAATCCTGCAGAAATATGGATGGAGATAATTTCGTATCCGTCGTCTAAAAGTGGTTTGTAGACTCTTTCAAAGTCTTCAGGTGCAGGTTGAGTTGTTTCTGGGAGTTCTCTCCCGCTTCTTACCTCTTTGTAAAACTCATCGGGAGTAACATCGATTCCTTCTCTATACATCTTTTCTCCAAACCGTACATAAAGTGGTATAACCTCGATATTGTACATATCAAGATATACTTTTCCCATGTAACATGTTGAATCTGTTACGATTTTTACTTTTTCCATTATTATACCTCCTTATTTTTACAAACTACAGCAATGCCTAAAAACTCGGGCCCCAGATGTGCACCTAACACTGGCCCAATTCTGTACTTTGTTACAGGCTTTCCGAAAGTGTCTTCTACATACTTTCTAAATTCCTCGCCTTCTTCAACATTTGCCCCATATATTGTATCAATGTATTCAAAATCCTCAAACTTGTTTTTTATCCCTTTTACTATGTTTATGAGTTCCTCAGTTGCGCCTTTTCTTGTTCTTCCAAACTTGTAAAAGTCGATACGCCCTTCGTTTAGGTGAACAATAAAATATAGTTTTAAAGCAGTTACAATCCTTTCCTGAAAGTGGCTCACACGACCGCCTTTAACAAGGTAATTTATATCCATAGGAAGGAAAAATCCAAAAATCCTGTTGTATGACTTTTCGACTTCGTTTGCAATTTCTTCCCTTGAATAGCCTTTATTTGCAAGGTCGTATGCTAAAAGGACCTTTCTTAAAAGATTTGCAGAAGACGATTTTGAATCTATAACAGTAATTTTGTTGCTCTCAAGGATTGTTTTTGCAGCATTTGCTGAATTTACCGTTCCTGATAAACCCGTTGAAATGTGAATTGAAACAATCTCATGCCCTTCCTCAAGAAGTGGCTTATACACATCGACAAAATCCTGAGGTGAAGGTTGTGAAGTTTCAAACATCTCTCCCTTTTTGAGCCTTTCGTAAAACTCGTCATCAGAAATCTCTACACGCTCTTTCCACTGCCCTTTTTCATTCTTCACATACAGCGGCACAACCTTTATGTCGTACTTTTTTAATTCATCCTCATTAAAGTAAGCAGTTGTGTCTGTTACAATTTTAATCATTAAACACCTCCCTATTTTCCTTCATCCTTAACCACCCTGGGAAGCACTATCCCTTTCTGGCTTTGATATTTACCGTGTCTGTCTGCGTAGGAGATTTCGCATGGTTCGTCGCCTTCAAAGAACAAAACCTGTGCAATGCCTTCATTTGCGTAAACTTTTACAGGAAGCGGCGTTGCGTTTGATATTTCGATCGTGACGGTGCCCTGCCATCCGGCTTCTAAAGGCGTTATATTAACTATTATTCCACTTCTTGCGTATGTGCTTTTTCCCAGGACAATACAGTGGACATTTCTTGGAATTCTAAAATATTCAACGCTTCTTCCAAGGACATATGAATTTGGAGGTATGATGACAAAATCGCCAGCGTAATCCTGGAGAAGGTCTTTATCAAATCTTTTAGGGTCAACGATTGCATTCTCCTTTGAATACGACCCTGTAAAGACTTTAAATTCATTTGCAATGCGCATATCGTAGCCATAGGAAGAAAGACCATACGAAATGACACCGCCTGTTACAAGATGGTCAACAAAAGGTTCTATCATGCCCTTTAAAGCCATTTCCCTGATCCATCTGTCATTTTTTAATCCCATAAGACTCTCTTTCCGTTTATATTATATGAGACGAGCGTATTTTGTCAAAAATTCTAAAAAACTCTTCGGGTTATTATAATTTGGAAAATTCGGTCAATTGGTTTACAATATAAGGGTGTATTTTATGAAAAGTGGGTAGTGAGCCCACTTTTTATTTTAGCATATGGAAAGAATAGAGGCAATTGTAAGAAAAAATGCTGAACGGTTTAATATGTTAGTTATAGGGTATTCTATTACTTCTGATACAATTGAGGCAGTTGTATATAGAAGGGAGAAGGGGATAACTATTTCTGATCTTGAGGAACTTACAAGGCTTATACAGCGGGACCTGAGGCAGATTGGTATGGCAGATCTTTATAATATAAATCTTTCTACACCTGGACTTGATAGGGTACTAAAGGATAGAATAGAGGTAGATATTTTTGAAGGAAGAGAGGCGCGCCTCACTTATCTTGACGGAGGAAAAGAGACTGTGTTAGAAGGTATTTTACGAGGAAACGAGGAAGATATGGTGAAATTTGAAGTAGAGGGAGAAGTGCGAAGAATACCTTTTAAGTCAATTTTGAAGATTACACTTTTGGAAAGAATGTTTGAGAAAAGAAAAGGGGGTAAAAAGTGATAGACATAGAGACTCTAAGAAACCTTGAGAAAGAGGAAGGTATTCCCAAAGAGGAAGTCATTGAAATTATTATTACTGCAATAAAGGAAGCCTACAAAAAGCAGTTTGGGGAGGAAAATGCAGTCGTAAAAGTGAATCTTGCGAGGGGAGAGATGAGGCTCTATGCTGAGAAAACTATTGTGGAACATGTGACTAACCCTGTAAATGAAATCTCTCAAAAAGAAGCCTTGAGTTTTACTGAAAATCCAAAAGTAGGAGAGTCTGTCCTCATCGAAATCCCTATAAGAACTCTTTCTTCCTCTGCAGTAATGGCTGCAAGACAGGTTTTTATGCAACGAATTGCAGAGAGAAAGAAGGAGCATCTTGTCAACCTTTTTGCAAATGATGTCGGGCATATAGTAAGAGGAAGGGTGACACGTTTCAAGGGCAGAGGTAGTATAGGAGTGAGCCTCGAAAAAGGGAATCAGACAGTCGAAGCAACACTTCCTTTTGAGGAACAAATTCCAGATGAACACCTCATAAGGGGAAAAGAGTACGATTTTTATGTAAAAGAAGTGCGCGCAGGAGATCGCTCTCCTGTTATTATCCTTTCAAGGGCAGCGCCGGATTTTGTTGCGAAACTTATGGAAAGAGAGATACCAGAAATCTCCCAGAAGATAGTTGAGATTAAAGTCATTGTAAGAGCACCAGGGGAAAGAGCGAAGGTTGCAGTTTTTAGCAAAGACTTGCATGTTGACCCTGTTGGAGCCTGTATCGGGCAAAGAGGAACGCGCATAAACAGTGTTTCAAAGGCCATTAATTTCGAGAAAATTGACATTGTGAGGTTTAGCCAAAATCCAGAGATTTTTATTGCAAATGCGCTTAGTCCTGCGGAAGTAAAAAAGGTTGAGATTATTTTAGATACAAAAGAAGCAAATGTATATGTGGAGAAGAAGGAAGCCCCTGTTGCAATGGGAAAAGATGGAATAAATATATCACTTGCATCCAAACTTACAGGATACAATCTCCATCTTGTAGAGATAGAAGAAGGTGAGCATAATGAAAAAGGAAAATAAGCAAGGCAAAAGGGTTTACGAACTTGCAAAGGAACTCGGAGTAAAGTCTCAAATGATTATTGAGATAATGAACGAACTGGGGATAGGGGTTAAGAGTAATCTATCCTTGGTAGATGGGGATTCAGCCGGTTTGATAACGGATTATGTGAATGAACTAAAGAGGAAGACAAAAGAGCAAAAAGAGGCGCTTGAGAGTATTCCTCACAATATTACGCTTGAAGAGATTTCGAAACACTACTCGCTCCCCTTTGAAGAAATAAGAGAAAAGATAATGAAGTTTGGACTTCCCTACAAACCTTCCTATAGATATTCAAGGAAGGAGGTCCACTATCTTGCAGTAGAATTGGGACTTAAAGTGCCTCCATTCCTTGACGAGGAGTTCAGAAAGCAGTTTGTAAAAAGGGCGCCTGTTGTGACAGTGATGGGGCATGTAGACCATGGTAAGACAACCCTTCTTGATGCAATAAGAAAAACAAATGTTGCGGAAAAAGAGAAGGGACAGATAACACAGGCAATTGGTGCTTCAACCGTAGAGATCCACGGCGAAAAAATCATCTTTATTGATACACCAGGACACGAAGCATTTACCGAGATGAGATTGAGAGGGTCCCTGGTCACCGATATTGTTATCCTCGTTGTTGCAGGGGACGAAGGCGTGAAAGAGCAGACAATAGAATCTTTAAACCACGCAAAGTCAGCAAAAGTGCCTATAATTGTTGCTATTAATAAAATTGACAAGCCTGGTGCGGATCCCGAAATGGTAAAACACCAACTTGCTGATAGAGGATTATTGCCCGAGGAGTGGGGAGGTCAAACGGTTTATGTGCATGTGTCCGCAAAGACCGGCCAGGGTATCCAGGATTTGCTTGAAATTATAAGGCTTCAAGCAGACCTTCTTGATCTCAAGACTAATCCCAACACAATTGCATCAGGAACTGTAATCGAGTCAAGGATTGATAAGAATGTTGGTCCTCTTGCAACCGTGATTGTTCAAACAGGAACTTTAAAGGTAGGAACTTATCTCAGGGCTGGAAACACTGTTGGTAAGATAAGATTTTTAAAAGATACCTTTGGGAAAAATGTTAACTCAAGCCCTGCGGTTTCTGCAGTAGAGATAGCAGGGCTTGAAGAAATACCAGAAGCAGGCGAGATTTTCTATGAACTCTCTTCTATTGAAGAAATGCGGCAGGAGAAAGAAAAAATAGAAGAGGCAAAGAAGAAGGCTAAGGAAGAGGGAAGGATTCCAAAGACACTTGAAGAACTCCTCAAGGAGATGGAGGAGCGTGAAGAAAAGAAACTGTATGTTATTTTAAAGGCAGACACACAAGGTTCCCTTGAAGCGGTTAAAAGGGCAATTAGCGAGATTAAGTCTCCTGTTCCTATAGAAATAGTTCATGAGGGCGTTGGTGGTATCGTTAAAAGCGATGTCCTTCTTGCATCTGCATCAAAAGGATTTATTTTAGGGTTTAATGTAAGACCGGTTCAAGAAGCGTCAAGCGAGGCAAAATCAAGGGGTATAGAGATAAGAACTTACGACATCATATTTGAACTTGTTGACGAAATTGAGAGGCTCCTGAAAGGTGCAGAAACAAAGGAGACAAAAGAAGTTGTTGTAGGCCGTGTTACGGTAAAGCAGACATTTAAGGTGCCCAATGTTGGAACTGTTGCAGGTTGCCTTGTAACTGATGGAAAGGTTTATAGAGGGGCAAGGGTAAAGGTCATTAGAAACAATGCCGTTATCTACACGGGAGAAGTATCATCTCTTAAGAGATTTAAGGAAGATGTAAGGGAAGTTGTAAAGGGATACGAATGCGGTATAGGTCTTAAGAACTTTAACGACATAAAAGTTGGTGACGAATTTGAAGTTGTCGAGGTGCAACAAGTACCATAATGCCTCTTTATATTTGCCCAACGCCAATTGGAAACCTGAAAGACATTACTTTAAGAGTTATAGAAACTCTACAAAGCGTTGATTATATTCTTGCAGAGGACACAAGAGTTACACATGTCCTTTTAAATAAATATGAAATAAAGACTCCCTTAAAGAGTTTTCACTCATACTCAAACAAAAGAGTTCTGGAAAACATCATAGATGACCTTAAGGAAGGTAAGTCTATTGCGCTTGTTACTGATGCAGGCACACCCTGTATATCAGACCCTGGCTATGAAATCGTAAAAAGATGTGTTGAAGAAGGTATACACTTTGAAGCATTGCCAGGACCAAATGCAGTGCTTCCAGCAATAATCTTGTCGGGCTTCCCTCCGGATAGATTCTTTTTCTATGGATTCTTGAAGAGGAGTGAGGGAAAGACAAAAAAGACACTTGAGGCATTTAAGGATTTTGAGTATCCTGTTATTATTTACGAATCTCCATACAGGGTTGTTAAAGTGCTTTCAATAATTAACGAGGTTTTGCCTGATAGATATATTGCAGTTGTCCGGGAAATCTCAAAAATTCACGAAAGTGTAGTAAGAGGAAGCGTAAAAGAAGTTTTAGATTACTTCGAAAATAATCCTCCAAAAGGTGAAATTGTAATTGTCCTTGGTGGAAAAGGAATGAAAATATAAAAAGGGGGCAAGAGCCCCCCTTATATTAATATATAGGATTTATATTTATGGTTTCCAGTTTACTGCACCGTAAGCATTTACAAGACCATATCCAAAATATTTATCCCATCCCTTTGTCCCAAGGTCTTTTGCTGTTGATTGCAATGCTGTCCTCACCTGCTCGTTTGTGAATTCTGGATGCACAGATAAGACTAATGCCGCAACTCCTGCAACATGTGGCGTTGCCATTGAAGTTCCCTGGTAGAAGTAGTAGCCAAAGTTTGTCGGGCTTCCTGAGAAGGTTTGCTGTAAAATTCCATCTCCGTATCCATCTTTATTCTGGTCAACAGAGGTGTCTCCACCAGGAGCAACCAAATCAAGCGCACTTCCATAGTTAGAGTATCTTGCTCTTTTGCCATCAAAACGAGTTGCACCTACTGCAATACATTCAGTATATGCTGCAGGGTAACTTACATTTGGTGTCCCATTGTTTCCGGCTGCACAGACAATAACAACTCCTTTGTTATATGCGTATTTGATTGCATTATAAAGTGTTGTAGATCCCTGGCTTCCACCTAAACTCATATTTATAACTCTTGCACCATGATCTGCAGCCCATATTATGCCGT
>Ga0078972_1003026_pt1 | contig 10586 bp, 11 predicted proteins | sample YelNatPaOPGAMG01_FD_67568 | JGI IMG/M metagenome (GOLD analysis project Ga0078972, IMG submission 67568) | Hot spring thermophilic microbial communities from Obsidian Pool, Yellowstone National Park, USA - OP-RAMG-01 (SPADES assembly) (version 2) | ecosystem: Environmental > Aquatic > Thermal...
GTTCACAGTTGTCACTGGTATGGTCTGGAAACTCGGTCGCTTACGGTGCCAGTTTGGCTCCATAGCTGGGTACCATCGGACAAAGTGCTTCCAGCATATTTCCAAGTCACAAGGTTAGCATCTGTGAGGTCTCTATTCACACCATCGTAATTAATACCACCTACTAACCATCTAAGACCATCCGGAGTCCAAGTAATGTGAGAAGTGTTGCCAAATGTTGAGTAGGCTGCGTTGTAACGCCAGCTAGATCCGTTATAATAAGATATTTGGCTATTCGATTCGTACCAAGTGGTCTCCGTTACCCTTTCATTACTTTCCACACCAAATTGTAAGTGCTTAATTAGAAAGCCGTCATAGTACTGGGTACCTACCACAAAATTCTGACTCTTAGTTGTGTTACTCCAAGTATAAATTGCTGGTTGATCCGAATTGAATGCTTCTTCAGATGGATATGCATACATCTTATAAGTTGCATTGCCAGACCCGATATCTATCCTCCCATAAAATGCTACATAATATCCAGAACCAACTGATCTCGAGTAATAATGGTGTTGTGAACCACCATAATATGCTTGCGGAGCCCAAGTGACGCCGTCATTATTCCATAGCACTATGAGGCTTTGATATACGTACCCAGTTACTGAGGTATTATTGGCACCCGCCACACTGAGCACGCCGCCCAACCACTTTGAGCTAGGAATTTCACTTGAAGTAGTGCCCGCAAAGTCAACGTTAAATAATACCTTACTGGCGGTAGTGAGGCTACCGCTCTCGTACCCACCATAATAAGGTTGATCCGCCCTGACCTGTGCAGGCAATATGATGAAGATTGCAACGAAAGTCAGTACAATAGTAAGATTTGTTCTACCCAATCATGAAAGCTTCCGTGTTGTCGATTATAGGAACGTTTGCCATTATCCCGACAGGCCCTGCCGGGAAAGAGATCCCATGTGGAAAGCTTTCGGGCTTGTGGATTGTCAGGGTTACGGGCACAACCTCACCAGACTTTATGGTTATCGTCCTGCTCACATTATAGCTGACAATATCGTTGACGTTGATTGTCCCACCGCTGTAGACCTGTTGTATCGAGAGCCCCAGACCGCTACTAGGATCTAAGGTTACTTGAGTCTCCGTGACGTTGGGAAGGTACGATACGAAGTGTAAAAGGAAAGTTATGCTCGTCTCATTTCCTGTAATTGTTAAAGATGAGGGAGTATCGGGGGCGCTGTTGATCTCCAGATACCCTGTGATGCCGTATTTTGTGGCAACTTCAGGGTTGCGGATCTCCAGGGGAGTAAGGGCAGGCACACTCCCTTCCCTTGCGTTTGCTGTATCGATAGATGAGGCAATATATACTGCCAGCGAAAGTACTGCCAAGGCAAAGGCAATTGTAGGTATCAAAAATCTCCTTTCCATTTTTTTCTCTTCATCTCCTGATTTCTTCACAACGATCATCGAGAATAGCCCTTTTATAAAGCCGTAACATGTTCAATAAAATTGAACGAAGAAATTCGTGACATAGATTCGGCGATAAAGTCCCAGATCTCAATGTGGAGATACATTGTGTAAAGTTCATTTTATCAAAACTATCAGTATCCCTTCCCGAAAGGTAGCTCACCTGAATGAGCTCCTTCACCGTTGCTCCCTCCTTAACAACGAAGTCCACCTCGTTCCCACCGTGATCCTTCCAGTAAAAGACTTCCCAGTTGTTGTACCAGTAGCTCCTCCTTCTGAAGAGCTCCACAGCCACCATGTTCTCCATGAGCCTGCCGAAGTCGCCGCCCACCCTCAAGGAGATGGAGTTTACTATCCCAGTATCGAGGCAGTACACCTTCTTAGGTGCCAGAAGCTGCTCCTTCAGCTTCGGTGAGAACCTCTCGATCATCAGAAAGAGGTACGCGTCCTTGAGGTAATTGAAGAAGTTTCTGACGGTCTCAACCCTCTTTATACCAGTGACCTTCCTCAGCCTGCTGAAGGTGAACTCGTTGGAGTAATTGCTCATTAGGTATTTTGCCATGTTCTCCAGTTCTGCGATGGCTCTTATTCTGTGCCTCTTTATGATGTCCTTTGTTAATATGTCCCTGTACACAACTTCGAGGAACCTCCTCCCAAATCTGTATGCCTCCGGAAGGCCGCCAAGTTCGATGTAGTCTAACAGGCACCGCTCCATCCCCGCGACCACCTCAGTGGCGTACTCGTACCGCCCCTCTGTCTTAACGCCCCTGTAATTCAGGTATTCCCGGAAGGAGAAAGGGAAGAGCGTCACGTCGACGTATCTGCCGGTCAGGTGGGTCGAGAGCTCGCCGGAGAGGAGCCGCGAGTTGCTGCCTGTGATTATGACTTTCTTACTCCTCTTGAGTCTGTTTGCAAAAAGCTCCCACCCTTCCACATTCTGGACCTCGTCCAGAATGACGTATTCGAGATCTGAGCCGTAAAGCTCGTAAAAGGTTTTCAATATCACATTCAGGTCTTCTGCGCCGATCTTGTACAGCCTCTCGTCATCGAAGTTTATATATGCAAACTTTCTCCCCTCCAGGAGAAGCCAGGAGAAGACTGATTTTCCAGCCCTCCTGATGCCGAGGACTGCGAGGATGTTTGGGTGCGCCAGGTACCGTTCATCAATTTTGAGTTCTCTCGGCACTATCCTCTGTGTTGCATGCCCAGTAGAGGTCTTCAACTGGGAGCATCTTGAACATTACCTTTTCCCCTTCCATCCTGGCGATGTATCCCCTCAGCTCCTTGTAAGGGTAGCCAGTCTCCTCGTGCTTTTCCTCTAGAAAGCTCCTCACGATTATGCCGACTGATCCGTAGTCTCCCAACATTCTGAGGATGCGGACCTTAATGAAGGGTTCATGTAGAGGCTCGTATCCGTACTTGACTTTTTCGTTTCCGCTCCTGCTCATATCAAATGTGAAGACCTCCTTCCCGCCACTTATTGTGACGATGGCCGTGGTATAGCAGTGTTTCTCAAACTCCTCGAGCAGGTCCTCGAGCCCGTTTATCTGTTTTACCTTGAATCCTTCTCTGTCTCTTTCCTTTCCTTTTCCTTCTCCTTTTCCTTTTCCTTTCCCCATTTTCATTCTAATTATCCTTCCCTTTTTCTGATTCTTTTACCCTCTCCTCTTCATTCTTCTTATCCTTCTCTGCTTTCTTTTTTATTTCTCTTCTTGTCTTTTTCTAATTCTTTTCTCCATTTTCTCAGACATGTATTTTGTCTAAACATTCTCGTTCGGAGCGTTGGCGGCTTCTTCAATCCGCCTGCTATACGGGTCAGCCGCTCATCGGCAGTCAAAACTGAGATTCTGGAAGGGACGCAACGACCCGGCAGGGCAGAGGCACCGTGACCTCATACTGTTGATCATTGAGAGAGGATAGGGCATTGCCATAGTTGTGATGGAAAGGCACACAGAAAATCCGTTATTTTATTCTATTATTTTCACATCAAGATCAAAAGTTGAAGAGCGTTAAACAGGAACCAAAGAGAGAACGCTATCAAAAGGGCTGTCGAGGCGTAGCCCACGATCTTGTACAGCCTGGGGACCCTGCTCTGAGCAAAGTGTATCGCCATGGGAAATGAGACTATCCAGACGAGTATACCGCTGAAGAAGCCAAGTATTATGATCAAGCCTATACTCGAGATCAGGGATAGACCCACGCTCATCCACCAGGCGATCTGGAATGGGTTGGTCAGACCTATGGAGAGTCCTGTGAGGTAGGGTATGGCAGTAGCCTTCTCTTCTCGTCCGCCTCTTCCATCCAATTTCCTGACAGACCTGAGGGTCAGGTACGCCAGGTAAGCCAATAAAGCAGAACTTGCCAACGATAGAGCCCCCTTGACCGGGCCCTCGATTGTGAAGATCTGCCGCAGGTGGTAAGTTATTACAAGGAAAGTAGCGTCTGAAGTCATGGCGCCAAGACCGACCAGGAAGCCCCTCAGCGTGGACCTGGTCGACTGGACCGCGATCATGGCGTTCACCGGGCCAGGCGGCGCCGCTATGGATAAGCCCAAAGCGATGCCAGCCAGGAATACGCCGAAGATCTCACCGAATTGCATGCCACCATTTTTGCCTGTCCAAATATTTAATATGATAACTTCTGACAGGGGAGAGATACTCTTCGATACAGGTCAGACTGGAAGAGTGGTAGTAAACAACCTTGAGGTAATGAGGAGGGGAGATATAAGAACGGTCGTTCTCAGCCACGGGCACTACGACCACACCGGCGGGCTCCTGAGCGTCGTGAGGAGGACGGCGAACAGATGCGAGATATACGCGCACCCAATGGTGTTCTACAGGAGGTTCAAGAGGGTTAGGGGCGAGATTAAGGAGATAGGGATGCCATTCCCTAGGTCGGAGCTCGAGGACGCAGGTGCGGTCTTCAGAGTCTCAAACGAGGCGCAGGTGATAAACCAATGGCTGATCACAACGGGAACGATAGAGAGGAGCAATGATTTCGAGAAGCCCGAGAGCGAGTTTTACATAGAGGTGGACGGAAAGCTAGAGGCTGATCCTTTCCTCGACGACCAGGCTGTTGCCTTTGATGTGAAGGGCAAGGGCACGGTTGTTGTCACAGGGTGTGCCCATTCAGGGGTTGTGAACACGCTGGAGTACGTCAAAAAGGTCCTCGGAAGGGACGAGATCTACGCCGTGATCGGGGGCTTCCATCTAAACGACGCCTCCAAAGAGAAGTTGGAGAAGACCGTTGACGCGCTCAGGGCAGCTAACCCAAAGGTGATAGTACCATGCCACTGCACCGGCAGGGATGCTGTATACCTCTTGAAGGAAAGGTTCGGGAGCGCCGTCATGTATGGGGATGCAGGGCTGGCTCTGGAGCTCTGAAGTCGAGTGTTGACCATTAATCCATAAGGTTCAAGGGTCCGGCTATCCCTCAGCCAAGAAGCCAGATTCCTTAGCAGGCGGCAATTGAAACATTCCCGTGAGCGCGCAGCCGTCTCTTAGCCAGGGAAATAATAGCCTTGCAAGGGGCCGAGTCCTGATAGCTTTGAGTTAAAAGCCCAACACAGTTCACGGGCGAATAATTCATCGGCTCATGCCAAATTAAGCGGGTTTTGGAATCCCATGGGGCGATAGCCTGTTACAAAAGTTAAGCGGGGGTGGACCGGGAACAGCCCGGAGCCTGAATCCCACACACGGATGCTCATGCCATCAGAGAGAATATTTTAGCGAGGACTTCCTGACCGATCATGACCCCAAGGGACCCCTTTGCGCATTGGGACTCGCCAAAGGCGTCTGTCCCGTCATTTTTTATGTTGCCCCCCGAGACGATGAGCGGCACCGGGTCGCCAGAGTGTGCCTTCAGGGAGCACGGGGTTGCATGATCCGATGTAACAGCCACAACGTTCTCTGAGAGGTCCAAGTCCAGGTTGCCGAAGAAGTGTTTGTCTATCATCTCTATCGCCCTCTTCTTGCCCTCACAGTTTCCATCGTGGGCTGGCTCGTCTGGACCCTTTATGTGCACGTAGACCGCGCCGTAGGCTTCCACGAGCTCGCTAGCAAGCTCGGCCCTCTTCTTGTAGTCCCAGGCCTGGTCCCCGGTTGGCGGCGGGAGTTCCACCAGATCCATACCGCAGAGGAGCGCTATGCCCCGCTCCACTGGCATCTCCACCATGGATGCGAATTCCCTGCCGTACTTGTCCTTAATGTGCTGGAAGTCGGGCAACCTGGAGCCTGCGTCCCTCGATAGGACAACGTTCGCCGGGGGCTTTCCCTCCCTCCGCCTTATGAGGTTCACCGGGTGATCTTTGAGGACCTCGTGGCTCTTCCTGGTGAACTCCTCCAGGAGTTCGGCTGCGCGCCTTGCCTCTTCTGAGCTGTCGAGCGGCTCGCATCTCATCACCTTATTCACGAAGTTTGCCGAGGCTATGCCGAGCCCCTCCATCCGCTGGTACGCGGGGTCGGTGTTGGTTATATTCCCAGACAGAGGACCTTCCTCAGACTTTATCAGGAGTACCGCCCTGTGCCCGACTGTGCTCCTGAACTCGAAGGTGGCGGGGTGCGACTCTAAGGTGACTGTCTGGTTTATTGTCTCAGCCAAGACCCTTGCCTCTCCGGTGGAGAGGGACCTTCCAACCCTCCTGTCTATGATATTCATGTTGTCATCAACAGTTGCAAAGTTGCACCTGACTGCGAGGTCGCCGTTGTCCATCACCATCCCGGACCCGAAGACCTCGATAGGTCCCCTCCCTGTGTAGGTCTTGGCAGGATCGTACCCAAGCATGCTTATCACCGCCACGTCTGACTCCGGCGCTATGCCCCTCCCCACTGTGTAGACTATCCCCGAAATGCCCTTCCTAGCCAGCGAGTCCATATTTGGGTGGTCTGCCGCCTCCAGCGGGGTCCTGTCGCCCAGAGACTTCACCGGCAGGTCGCCGAGACCATCAAGGAGAACATAAAGGAGGTGCTTCATCTTGCATCATCTCGACCCAATATTAAGGGCTCATATTTATCGGTTTGGTCTTTTGGCGGGAAGATATTGAGGAGGCAACCATCTCCTTCGATTTTCATCATGCGCACTTCACGCCGTCATAATGTTATCCCTTCGTCATGGCTTTTTTGCGGTTGACGGTGTTCCACAGGGATCTCCTTGTGGTGGTCTCCGACGTCTTTATTCAACGGTCAACCCAGCCTCTCAGCTTAGGACGTTGCCCAGCGGAATATCTCGTCCTGGACTGTGGCTGGCGGCTCCGAGGTGTTCGCGACGTAGATCTCCACCATGCTCAGCAGCCGCCTGAAGAAGTCCCTCCTGAGTGCTACCTTCCGATCGTCCCTCACGAGCTGGTGCGGGTTGTAAAAGTTGTTGGCCACCAGCGTTTCGACTGCTTCGTCCACGCTCGCCTCCCTCACTACTGTGGGATCGTTGCTGTCCCTCTTCAGGAGGAAGACCTTCTTCATCTTCGTGAGGGGCACGACCCCGTCTATCCCTACTACCCACCTCGCGTTCACTACGGCGCGCCCCCTCTTGTCGATGACGACCCTCTCCAGGACCTCCCTGTACTTTGACCATATCTTGCCGAGCTCAGCGTCAACGTAGCAGTTCTTCTCCGACCCGTACGCCAGGGCGCTCCTGTCGTAAACCCTGACAAAAAACCAGTCGTCTGCGACGAGCCTCACACCGTTATTCCTGAGCATGCCCCAGCTGTGGGTTGTCTTGCCTACGCCGCTCGGAGCTATCAGCGCAACTCCGGCGCCGTCAACGTCCAGTACGGCCCCGTGGACCGAGTGTATCTCGTGCGCGTCCTCAAGTATGTCGCCGGCTATCGCAAGGGCTATGCTCTTTATCCACCCGTAGTAGTCGAAGTTGAAGGCGAAGCCTGTCTTGGTCAACGGGTCGTACTTCATGTGAAGTGGCTGGCTCGGATCCTGGACCGCTATCAGCCTCCCGTGGGACCGGATATTCTCGTCGGCGGTGTAAAAGTTGTCGGACCATATGTCTGCAAATGGTCTGTTGTCGGTGAGAAACTTTATGCAGCACCCGTAGATGTTCGCCTTCCTCGTGTAAAGGGGGAGCCTTATCAGCTCAGAGTACAGCCTCCGCTTCTCCTCCGGGGATATCAACTCGATGGGGTAGGGCATGGGCAATCACCTAACCAGAGATGTAGGCGAGGCCGTCGGCGACCGCCACGAGCCTGCCCTCCTCGTCTGTGACTCTTATCCGGTACAGGCCGGTGGTCCTTCCCCTGCTCTCCTCCCGCGCCTCGGCATAAAGGCGCACGCCCACGCCAACTGGCCTCCGGTAGTGTATGGTTACGTTCAGGGCGACCGCCTTCTGCCCATGGGAGTTGCAGGCGACCGCAAATGCCACATCCGAGAGGGCGTAGAGGGCAGCCCCATGGGTGGCGTCGTAGGCGTTCAGGGCGTCTTCCTTGACAACCATTGATGTCTTTGCCCAGCCTCTCCCACAGTCCTCGAGCGTTATGCCCAGGAGGCGGGCTATACGGTCATTCTTCACGAGCTCATGCATGTCGGTGTAAGGGTTCTCCCTAAACAAAAATCAGACACCCCTCAGTCCAAAGAATCCTCCGCTAAGTTATATTAAGGCTAACCCGATATAAAGTCACTTCAAAAATTGGGGTGATATGATGGACGGGGAGCGACTCCTAGATCTACTCACCAAAGAGGGCGCAGATTACGCCGAGGTCAGGTTTCACAGGAGTGTGGAGGTGAGCGCCCTTCTGAAGAATGGCGAGGCAGAGCCCCCGGAGTACTCTGAGGTTTACGGGGTCGGCGTGAGGGTCCTGAAGGGCGGCTCTCTTGCGTTTGCGTCCACGAACATTCTGGACTGGGAATCCCTCAAATCCACAGGTCTGAGGGCTCTGAGGATGGCGGAGGCATGCGCGAGGCACTCAGCGAGGACCGGCATGTCGGAGGAGCCCGCGGTGAAGAGGGATTGGGGCGTGGATTTCAAGGAGGACCCGACAGAGGTCGAGGCTTCCACCATACTCGAGGTCCTCAGGTCGGTGGACTCTTCCCTGCTGGAGGTTAAGGGCGTGAGCTTCCCCAACAGGCTGCTTGTGTTCGGCGGGTCCCTTGAAGAGAAGGAGTACCTCAACAGCGAGGGGACCAGGATGCGCTCCATAGTCCCTAGGGTCGGGGGGTACTTCATACTAACGGCGTCTATTGGTGGGAGAGGGACCGTCCAGAGGACCCTTCAGTTTGGCGAGTCCGGCGGCTGGGAGAGGGTCTGGTCCATGAGGCTTTCAGAGGTCGCCAGGGAGGAGGGGGAGGCGATGGCCAGGATACTCATGGAGGGCAGGGCAGTCCTTCCAGGCAGGTACGACGTGGTGGTGGGAGGGGAGGTATCAGGGATCATTGCGCACGAGGGGTGCGGCCACCCCCAGGAGGCGGACAGGATCATGGGAAGGGAGGGGGCGCAGGCAGGCGAGTCGTACGTGAAGAGGGACATGCTGGGCAGGAGGATAGGTAGCCCCGCGGTCAACATATCGGACCTGCCTTCGTTGCCAAACTCCTACGGATTCTACCTTTACGACGACGAGGGTGTCGAGGTGAGGAAGAAGAGGTTGATAGTGGGAGGCGTGATAAACGAGTTCCTGCACAACAGGGAGACCGCGAGGGAGTTTGGGGTTAAGAGCAACGGAGCCGCGCGGGCGACAATGTACAGCAGGGAGCCAATAATCAGGATGTCGAACACCTTCGTTGAGCCTGGAGATCACTCCCTCGAGGAGCTTCTGGAGGGCGTCAAACACGGAATTTACATAAAGAGCTTCAGGGAGTGGAACATAGACGACATCAGGTGGAACAACAGGTACGTGGGCTTCGAGTCATACCTGGTGGAGGGTGGCGAGATAGGTCAGCCGGTGGTCGCCCCGGTCATAGAGGCAACAACTGAGGTGATATTTTCGAGCATCGACGCCGTAGGGGATGACCTGATCTTCAAGGCGGCAACATGCGGCAAGGGGCAGCCAGATCAGGGGGCGCCCGTCTGGACCGGCGGACCATCCATGAGGATGAGGGGCCTTTATATAAAAGGGAGGTGATGGACCGCCGGCAGTCATAATCGTTTGTTCATTTTGCGGCATCTACGTATGAGGGCGGGTGAGGGGGCACCGAGAGACCGAATGAAAATGAAAATCATGGGAATTATTACTATTAGTAATATATAGATAAGTTAAAATACAAAATATGCATAATTCAGTTGGGACCTGTATTGAAGAGAGGGAAGAATGCCAGGGGCCTTGCAACTAAGGCCATACACGAAGGCAACTCTGAGGGGATAGACATCATCCCCCCAATTTACCAGACAGCCATATTCAAGCACCCATTTGGTGCGCAGATAAGGGGGAGGGAGCTGAAGTACTCCCGCGAGGACAACCCAACAGTCAATCTTCTGGAGAAGAGGATGGCTGCGCTTGAGGGGGGAGAGGACTGCCTAGCCTTCTCTTCGGGGATGGCAGCGATCTCGACACTGGTCATGGGAACGCTCTCCAAGGGGGATACAATACTCACCTCGAAGGAGATCTACGGGGCGACTCTGATACTATTCAGGTCTCTTGAAAAGTTCGGGATAAAGGTTGAGGCAGTGCTGAATGAGAGTGTTCAAGATCACATAAGAAAAGGCACGAAGATGGTCTTTGTCGAGACTATAACAAACCCCGTATTGAAGGTCTCCGACATACCCTCGCTCATAAAGACCTGCAAGGAAGAAGGAGCGATAATGGTTGTTGACAACACCTTCGCGACGCCGGTGAACTTCAGACCCCTCGAGTTCGGCGCAGACTATGTGGTGGAGAGTGCCACCAAGTATCTTGGCGGGCACAACGACGTGATTGCGGGCATACTCGCAGGGTCTGGTCTGGACCAGATATGGGAGTGGAGGAGGAACCTGGGAGGATCGCTCGATCCATTTGCGGCGTACCTGGTCTTGAGGGGGCTCAAGACGCTGAAGCTGAGGGTCCAGGAGCACAACAGGAGGGCCCAGGAGGTAGCGGAGTACCTGGAGGGCCACAGGAAGGTGAAGAGGGTCCACTACCCGGGGCTTAGATCGAGCCGGTATTTCGAAGTGGCCAGCAGGTTCATGAAAGGGTTCGGCGGCGTGGTCGCCTTCGAGGT
>Ga0078972_1016994_pt1:0-5000 | contig 10586 bp, 8 predicted proteins | sample YelNatPaOPGAMG01_FD_67568 | JGI IMG/M metagenome (GOLD analysis project Ga0078972, IMG submission 67568) | Hot spring thermophilic microbial communities from Obsidian Pool, Yellowstone National Park, USA - OP-RAMG-01 (SPADES assembly) (version 2) | ecosystem: Environmental > Aquatic >...
TTCTTGAGCAAATTCTTGATAAAAATCTTGCACCTATTCGCTATGTTGATGATGAGGGGAATATAACTGAAACATATCCATTTAATCCAAATGGTTCTCCAATGGGAATTACAGCTCTTTGTACAGAGGATGGAAGACATCTCGCAATGATGCCCCATCCAGAAAGAGCATTCCTGCTGTGGCAGTGGCCATGGATACCAGAAAAATGGAAAAAATTAAAAGCATCCCCATGGCTTAAACTTTTTCAGAATGCCCGTTTTTGGTGTGATAGTCTATAGCTTCCTGCATTAAGTAATTCCCATCTGTTTTTCCTTTTCGGCAATAATAATCCTTGTCTTAAGCACTGTATCAGGGATGAGGCTTATGGAGTCAATGCCACATTCAACAAGGAACTCTGCAAATTCAGGGAAATCACTCGGTGCCTGACCACATATGCCTATTTTTCTTCCATATTTCCCAGCAATTTCAATAACTTTTCTTACAAGCCTTTTTACAGCTTCATTTCTTTCATCATAAATATGTGAAACAAGTGCGCTGTCACGGTCAAGTCCCAGAGTGAGCTGAGTTAAATCATTTGAGCCTATTGAAAATCCATCAAAAATCTTTGCAAACTCTTCCGCCAAAATTACATTACTTGGAATTTCACACATTACATATACTTCAAGACCCCCTTCAGCCTGTTTAAGTCCGTATTTGTTCATTACTTCAATGACTTTCTTTCCCTCTTCAACCGTTCTGCAGAAAGGAACCATGACTTTAATATTTTTAAGTCCCATTTCATCTCTCACCTTTTTAATTGCCAGACATTCAAGAGCAAAGGCTGGCTCAAATTTTGGATCATAATATCTGCTTGCACCCCTCCATCCGATCATTGGATTTGACTCAACAGGCTCATAAAGCTTGCCACCGATCAGATTCGCATACTCATTTGTCTTAAAGTCAGAAAATCTCACGATAACATCATTTGGATAAAATGCTGCACCTATCATAGCAATACCCTGAGCAAGTTTATCAATATAAAAATCTGGCTTATAATCATACACTGGTGTTTTTTTATCAATTTTTTTAACAATTTTTGCAATTTTTGGGTCTTCCTTTGCCTTTTCTTTTAATTTTTGATATTCAATCAATGCCAGAGGATGCACTCCTATGTGTGAGCTTATTACAAATTCAATTCTTGCGAGACCTACACCATCATTTGGGATCTGCCCTTGAAGAAATGCCTGTTCAGGAATTCCTACATTCATCATTATTTTTGTTTTTGTCTTTGGCAAAGTTGCGAGATCCATTCTTTTTACTTCATATGGAATTATTCCTTCAAGAACCCGACCTTCTTCACCTCTGGAGCAATCTATAGTAATTTCCTGCTCTGATTTTATAATCTCGGTTGCATTGCCTGTTCCAACAATACATGGAATTCCAAGCTCACGTGAGACAATAGCAGCATGACATGTCCTTCCACCACGATTTGTAACAATTGCACCAGCAGTTTTCATTATTGGTTCCCAGTCAGGGTCTGTCATGTCTGTAACAAGAACCTGTCCTGGTTTAAAAAGATGGATTTCTGAAGATTCTTTTATTATGCACGCTTTCCCCTGCCCTATTTTATTTCCCACTGCAAGTCCTGTGCATATAACCTTTCCATCATCTCTTAGCTGATAAACTTCGTAGAAGTTTTCTCTCTTTAATGAATGGACAGTTTCAGGCCTTGCTTGCACAATGAAAAGCTCACCAGTGCCTACAGTTACTCCGTCTCCGTCCTTTGCCCATTCTATATCCATTGGTTTACCATAATGCTCCTCTATTAGAATTCCCCATCTGGCAAGTTTTAGAATTTCTTCATCATTTAAAATGAACTGCTGTCTTTCCTGGAGAGGCGTTCTTATTCCCTTTGTTGGTTTTGAAGGGCTATTTCCATAAACAAGTTTTTGTTGTTTTAATCCCAGCTTTTTTGAAATAATAGATTTGAATCCTTTGTTCAGTGTTGGTTTAAAAACATAAAACTCATCAGGATTTACCTTTCCTTGAACAACATACTCTCCAAGCCCCCATGAACCTGTTATATATACAACATTTTTGAATCCGGTTTCTGTATCAATTGTGAACATCACTCCCGATGAAGCTCTGTCTGAACGAATCATTTTCTGAACAGCTGCAGAAAGATAAACAGAAAAATGGTCAAATCCTTTATCTATCCTGTAAGATATTGCCCTATCTGTAAAAAGTGAGGCAAAACAACTTTTAACTGCATTTACTACTCTTTTACTTCCTTGTATATTTAAATATGTTTCCTGTTGTCCAGCAAATGAAGCATCTGGCAGATCCTCAGCAGTTGCAGATGAACGAACAGCAACATCAACATTTTTGCTATATTTTTCTTCCATTTCAGAATATGCCTTAATAATTGCTTCTTCAAGATCCTTTGGCATTTTCCCATTAAGGATTAAAGTTCTTATTTTCTTACCTTTTCTTTTTAAATCTGATACGTTGGATTTATCAAGTTCAGAAAGAATTTTTTGGATAGGTGTCCATAAGTCATTTGACCTTATAAAATATTTATATGCTTCTGCTGTGACCGCAAATCCGTCAGGAATATTAATTCCCTTCGGAGTTAAGTTTCTCAGCATTTCTCCAAGAGATGCGTTTTTACCACCTACCACAGGAATATCCTTAATACCTATTTGATTAAACCATAAAATCAGAGACATCTATCTCCCCCCTGTTTAAGTTTTTATTAAGTATATCAAAAATTTTCATTTACAGCAAATCATACTGGGGTATTACCTTTAAAACTTTCTATCTGGAGAAATTTTATTTTGTGGAAAAACTTATTGCATAAAGGAGTTATTACTTGACTTTAGAATCTGTGATATTGTTAAATACCTTTTATGGTTAATAAAACAGAAAAAATATGGATGGATGGTAAGTTTATTGACTGGGATGAGGCAAAAATTCATGTTCTTACTCATTCTCTTCACTATGGATTAGCTGTATTTGAAGGGATAAGATGTTACAGAACTGATCAAGGCTCAGCTGTTTTCAGATTAAAAGAGCATATTGAAAGACTTTTTAAGTCCGCCCATATTTTTACAATAAAGATTCCATTTACTGAACAAGAAATAGCAGAAGCAATAAAGGAGACTATAAGGGTTAATAAATTAGATTCCTGCTATATAAGACCTATTGTTTTTATTGGTTACGGAAATATGGGAGTTTATCCTAAAAACAATCCTGTTCATGTAGCAATTGCTGTCTGGAGGTGGGGTGCATATCTTGGTGAAGAAAGTTTACATAAGGGAATAAGAGTTAAAATCTCTTCTTTTATTCGGAATCATGTTAATTCAAACATGTCAAGGGGCAAAATTTCAGGTTACTATGTTAACAGTCAGCTTGCAAAGATGGAAGCAATTTCATGTGGATACGATGAAGCAATATTGCTTGATACAGAAGGATATATATCTGAAGGAAGCGGAGAAAATATTTTTATAGTTCGCAGGGGTATTTTAAAAACTACACCATTGACTTCAATACTTGAAGGAATAACAAGAGATACAGTAATCACAATTGCAAAGGATTTAGGAATTGAAGTTAAAGAGGAAAGATTTACCAGAGACGAGCTTTATATTTCAGATGAGGCATTTTTTACAGGAACAGCTGCTGAGATAACGCCTATAATAGAGGTTGATGGAAGGATTATTGGCAGTGGGAATCGTGCTCCAATTACAGAAAAGATACAAACTATTTTTTTTGATATTGTAAAAGGTAAAAATCAAAGATATATTCACTGGCTTGATTTCGTATAGAATTATTTTAAGTTCATTTGTTTGACAGCCTCATTAATTTCTTCATCTGTAAGGTGTTGATGTAACTTTGCTTTCTGACCATTTTTTAGTTTATAAAGTAGTTCTTCTTTATTTTTTACTCCTCTTTCCAGAAAAATTTTATCAAGAGATTTATCATTCCTGTGGCATTTGTCACATTTTAAAGCAAAGGCAGGACTAAGTAAAAACAAAACAATGATAAAACTTATAAAAATATACATTTTTTTCTCCTGCAAAAATTTCATTATCATTTTACCATATATGTGAGATTTTTATATTGTAACCACAAATAAGTTAAACTCTGTTTGACAATTTAAATGTTTTTGTGATATACATTTAAAGGGTTTTGGGGAGTCGTCTAACGGCAGGACGGCAGACTCTGGATCTGCTTGTAGGGGTTCGAATCCTCTCTCCCCAGTTTAATTTATTAAAATATGGTCCCATCGTCTAGGCAGGTCAAGGACGTAGCCCTCTCAAGGCTAAAGCACGGGTTCAAATCCCGTTGGGACCGTTATTTTTATGAAATCTATTCTTAATTCAAAACAAATGAAGAAGTGGGTTAGTTTAATATTTTTTTTAAATTTAATATTTTATTTGGACATTTTATATGGAGAAAGCTTTCCTCTTTCAAGCAATACTGAAATTATAGGGGCATTAAAAAAACATATTATAAAGAAAAATGAATCACTTATAGAAATAGCTCGTTTATATGATTTGGGTTATAATGAAATTGTAGATGCAAACCCCCAATTAGATCCATTTGTTCCGGGAGAAAATAAAGTTGCAATTATCCCAACTTTCTGGATTATCCCTGATAAACCAAATAACTTTCAGGGAATTATCATAAATCTTTCTGAAATGAGGCTTTACTATTTTTACAAAAAAGGTAAAAAGCAATTTGTGGTTACTTATCCTATAGGGATAGGTGATGATGGCGTTGAAACACCAATGGGTAAATATAAGATTTCTCATAAAGTTGTTAATCCTCCATGGTATGTCCCTGAATCAATAAGACAGGAAAGACCGGAACTTCCAGCAGTTGTTCCTCCAGGTCCTGAAAATCCATTGGGAACTCATGCAATGAGGCTCTCTAATTTAAGTTACTTAATTCATGGGACAAATAGACCATGGGCTGTTGGTAGAAAAGTTACACACGGATGCATAAGACTTTATCCTGAG
>Ga0078972_1016996_pt1 | contig 10583 bp, 6 predicted proteins | sample YelNatPaOPGAMG01_FD_67568 | JGI IMG/M metagenome (GOLD analysis project Ga0078972, IMG submission 67568) | Hot spring thermophilic microbial communities from Obsidian Pool, Yellowstone National Park, USA - OP-RAMG-01 (SPADES assembly) (version 2) | ecosystem: Environmental > Aquatic > Thermal...
CAGCATTGTTCATCAGCTTGAAAAAGTTTTTCTCAAACTCATTCTTGCTCTTGGCCCTCTTGTTGGTATTAAAGTTGATATAGGGCTTCATTCACTGTCTCTGTCTGAACTGTAAAACTTTGTGGACCTTAACTAGCTTTAGTCCCAGTCTTATGGCAGTCTGTAGGTATCTGTGATGGATTATATAGTTCCTCTTATTGGACAGATTTGGTATCAGTTTTTGAACTTTGTCATCAGCCAGATTATGTCTTTCTTTAATCTCTCTCTGGCATCTGCTCAGCATATCAGATGTAACAATCTTCTTCTCTGGCAAAAGGGGATAGTCATTATGCTCCATATGTAACTCAGCCGGGTAATCAATGTCAACCTCCAAAAAGTATCCCAGTGGTGAGTCATCAGCAATGGCCATTATAGAGTGCTCATCAAACTGCTCTGGGTCTACCCATTGGAATCCATGTGTTGGCATTTGGTAGCTCATGGCCCACCCATATAGATTGTTTGCATCCAAATACTGAATGTAGCTTGTTGGCTTGTCTTTGTCATAGTCAGTCATATATGGGTTATTGGCCTGAGCAAATCTTTTTGTTATCATGCAAATTCCACCCCTGACTGCTGATTCAACAAACTGGTACATATCAATGTCAGTCAGCAACTCCAGCTGTACTCCAGTCAGCTTAAGGAGGGCATCCCAAGCCATACCTGGGGCTGTGAAATAATTGGCTGGATCAAGTCCATAGTATCTGAGAGATGTTCTCCTGAATGACTCAAATACATCAGCCAGCAGCAAAACATCAGATTTGAGGTAGATGTCATGATAGTCACCAAGTGTTTGGCAGCCAAATGTGGTCCAGATTTTTTGGGCTGTTTGGTAATCCTTGTCTGAAATCTTTTCTTCTGATAGGTCATTATAGAAGGCCGATTTTGGTGGAAGTTCAGTCTCATTAAATCTCTCCCAGCTGTCCATGTAGCTGTATGGATATATTCCCTTCTGGGTCATCAGCTCCAATTGCTCACCTCTATAATATCTTCCAGTGATTTTGAACTCCCCTATTCCACCCCTTTTTAGATTCCCTACCAATGTCTCAAGGCTGTCTGACATAAATTGGAATGAGTCAATGAACTGTAGATTGTTGATTGCCAGGGCCATATACTTCTCCATATTGTTTGGAATGCAGCTAATGTTGGCACTTCTGTCATGGAAATGTTTGATGATCAAATGGCTGTCATAGCCCCTTAGGTTATGGATGATCACTGGCACTTTAACTTTCCTGTTCAGTGACTGGCAGAACTTGTAGTTAAGATTGCAGGCTTCATGTGCCGGTCCTCTGAACTTTCCAGTTATATGGCAATGGTCTCTGACTTTGGTAAACAGAGTTTTTCCTTTGGTGCTGTTGGCCTTAAATTTTTGGCTGCAGATGTGACATCTCTTTCTGTTTCTGAACTTTCTCTCATCAGCCGGCCCATAGATCATTGGAGCTGGGTTAGACAATATTTGCTGGATTCTATTGTTTTCATTGGTAAGGGCTTGGTAAAATCTGTTCATACAGTCTGGTCCTCTGTAGATGATTGGCTGTGAGTTTTTGGTTGGGTCATCAAAGCATACTGTGTAAATATGAAAGCCACAGGGTATGTGCTCTTGGGTTTTGGTTGTGGCTGGCTGATCTCCATTAGTCTCTTTACCAATAATAATATTTTCCATTCTATTAAGCCCAAGGCCATCATCAAGCTTTACCAAAATGCTTTCAAAGTCACAATATATTACAAATGGACTTGGAAGGCCCTTTTGATAGTTGGTGAACTTTAGAGTATTTTTTCCAGCAGCCGGCAATTCAGTTCTCTGTATACCAAATTCAGCACATCTGTCTTTGTGTTTGATGAGTAGGTCTTCTCTTGAGAATGCATGTAGACATCTTTTGCAAAACCATTTTCTGTTACCATTTTTGTTATAGTCCGCCATAAGTTTGTTGAGGTCCTTAATCCAGCAATAATGTTTGTTACCATTCTCTGATAGCAATAGTAAGTCAATTTGGTGTGGTCTTCTCTGGCAGTTGCTTATGTACAATGGGTAGACTTTGCTGTCATCACTATCATAACCAAACAGATTTACTGATATTGTTGGGTTTAGGTCCTCAAATTTTTTCTGGTCATTTACTGTTATTGGGAACACAAGGCCAGTATAGTTCAGCTCATTTGCAAACCTTTGATAGTTTGCCACTCTGTCTACATGGTCTGGAGCCAGATGAATAGCTGAAAGTACTGCCCACATATGGCACCTATTGTCATTATTCTTGACATTAATTATGGCCTTTTTGCTTGCTAGTTTTGCTGGGAGCTTAATGTATGATCTACCGGCCATTGGTTTGTAGGCTGATGTTATGACAGTAAGATCAACAATATGGTCAAACTTCCAGCCTGATCCCTTGTTTGTCTCATTGTCAAGCTGATGGTTTACCTGACTGAATGCTTCCTCAATTGCTGCTGGTGCCATATCAGCTGACAATAATGGGATGGTTTTTGAGTTCCCTATCATCAAGTCTCTTACTACCTCATCTGGTCCATTCATCTTCTCAAAAATTGTGCTGAGTTTGACTGAGAACTTGATGCCCTTGAATTTGGCAAGATCACTAGTTAGCAGGTTAACAATTTTGCCGGCATTGTTGTATAGATACCTTATTGGTTTGGTATCCCTTATTGATGGGCTTATTTGGTAAGTTTTTGTGTAACCCTTGTGAGCTGTCTCAGTCAGAGTGAATGGTTTGTCAATGTCAGAAAGTTTGACAAGCCTTCTTTCATATTTTCTTCTTGCTTCTTCCAGTTCAGCTTGCTCCTCTCTTCTCCTGATTTCCTCTGCCACTCTCTTCTCAGCCTGATACTGATCCCAATAGTGGTCCAGTAAAATGTCTCTGAGATCTATATTGGTAAGCCTTTGGTTGGCTTTCAAGTTTGCCTCTCTAAGTAACTGGTTGATTTGAGGTCTCTTTGTGGCTTGGAATATTTGGGTTTGTTTTTGTAAGTACTTTTGGGCTGGTTGCATTTTTGTTTGTTGGTGTGTGTGTATATAGTATGTGAGACAAAATATTTAGATGGAAAATTAATATTCCCTAATAAGTATAACAAAGTTAACTGATAGTAATGGTAAGTTTTGTTCAAAGTGTTAGGTTTGATAGACGGCATTGGAAACTTGCTGATGCCAAAAAGTGGTTGATTGAAAAGGGATACTTGACAAGCTTTAGGGGAAAGGGAGTTGACACAACAATCCATCAGTTCAGATTTAGGCAAACAGACCCGTTTACAAAAAATGGTAGGTATAAGGTTGGAACACTTAGACTTCCAAACCATGTCCAGCTGATAATATACTATGGTTATTGAGTTACCATTTTGGTAGGCCTTGCTTTACCATTTTGGTAGGCCTGGCTGTGCAAGCCCATTTTGCTAAAAAAATTTTTTACCCTTTTGGTCAATTTAATGGGGAGGTCTAAAGATGAAATTAAAAAAGATTTTATTCTCAACATTACTAAAAATATTTTTGGCTTGCCCATTTGGGTATGATTTGCCATGCAAGCCCATTTTGATAGCTTTACTATTCAAGCCCATTTTACTAAAAAATATTTTTTCCTTTTGGCTTGCTTGGTCTGCTTACCAAAGTCAGTCAAAAAATTTTTCCCTCCTATGACAGTGAAGAAGTCCCTTAGCCGGTCAAAAAAAAAAGTTACTCATCCTATGGATTATCCTATGGATCATCTGTCCATTTACTGGGGAGGTCTAAAGATGAAATTAAAAAAAATTTTATTCTCAAGATTTCTGAAATTTATTTTAATTCTGTTCTCCAAAGAGTAACTAAGCTGGTCCAGAGCTCCTTTCAGGCCAGGAATCAAGTCTGACACCTTTTCTTAAACTAACTTGGTCTAGATCTCCTTTTAAGCTGGCAATCAATTCTGACTATCTCTATCAACTCTATTGGTCTAGAGGCTCTTTTGGTCTGGGAAGTTGATCTGAGGAGTTTGGTCTAGAGTAAGTACCCTAAAGTAACTCAGTTGGTCTAGAAGCTATTTTGGTCTGGGAGTTGATTCTGACTATTACTTGAACTCATATCGCAATTAAGGTTTTAGGGTGTGTAGAGGCAATATGATGAGACTGGTCAGGATCATCATTTTGCTATACACACAACTTTGGAATACAAGAATTAACTATGACAATGAAACAATTGAATTTAATTACACAACAAGAGTACCAATGAACATTCGTAAAGAGAGAGAAGAAGGAAAAATAAAACTTAAAGAATTGATAGTTTTACAACCAAACTCAGTCTGTCAAGTCACTGTAAAGGTAGATCAAAAACCTGTTGGATCTGTCCAAACTGTGTACACTCTTCCACAACTACGATATAAAGGAATGGTCTATGTAAGGGAAGGAATAATTGGAGAAGAACAAGAAGCTCAAGTGTGGTTAGTTAATCAAGCACCCTACAAGGTTACAGTGACAGGAGGAACTACAATTGGGCAAGTAATCATAGATTCAGATGTGAGAGTTCAGGCAGAAGAAATGCAAGTATTACATACAATGTCCATAGAGAATAACAACCAATCAAATGACAATCCAAGAGAAGAGCTCACTGATAAAATAAATCAAAATACAAAGTTAATCAGTGATCCACAAATTGAACAAAGTATTAGGACAATGGATTTGACAGTAGACACCAATCTTAATACAGAACAACAAGAACAATTGAGGCAACTCTTATTGAAATATGCCAATGTGTTTGCTAGCAATCCACAAAGTCCAGCTGTCACACATGAAATACAACATACCATCAACACTGGTGAGCAGCAACCAATTAAACAGTATCCTCAAAGAGTTAGTCCAGCTATGGAAGAGCTAATCCAAAAAGAAGTAAAACAGATGGCACAAAACGGTATCATACAAAGGTCATCTAGCCCATGGTCCTCACCTGTTGTCATTGTTAAGAAGCCAGATGGGTCAGCAAGATTTTGTGTGGATTACAGGAAATTAAACAGAGTAACAAAGAAGGATGTATATCCACTACCACGAATTGATGACATTTTGGATCAATTGGGGAACAAATCTTACTTCACAACTTTAGACATGGCAAGTGGTTATTGGCAAATTGCCATCAAGGAAGAAGATAAAGAAAAGACTGCATTCATCAGTTGTGCTGGTCTATGGGAGTTTAATGTCATGCCTTTTGGTCTGTGTAATGCACCTGCTACATTCCAATGGATGATGGATCGGGTATTAGAAGATATGGGATGGAAAGTTGGTAGAGACTACATTGATGACTTAATTATAGGATCCACAACTTTTGAGGAACACTTAAAAGACTTAGATCTGATGTTTGCAAGCTTGCAAAATGTCAAACTTCAAGTCAAGCTCTCCAAATGTAAGTTTGGTCGTAATAAAGTTATCTTTCTTGGACATACAGTGTCAAGAGAAGGTGTACAACCAAATATTGGCAAAGTAGAAGCTATTGTAAAAATGCAACCACCAGTAGATCTCAATGGTCTTCGAAGATTCTTAGGGATGACTTCCTATTATAGAAGATTCATCCAAGGATATGCAAGAATGGCAGAACCACTAAACAAATTACTGAAGGTTGGATCAATGTTTCGATGGAATCAACAATGTCAGCAAGCCTTTAATGATCTCAAAGAGAAACTAATGACAGCACCTATTTTAGTCTTCCCAGACTTCAAAAAACCTTTTGAGTTAATAACAGATGCTTCAGATTATGCTCTAGGTGCAGTATTGACACAAAGAGATGACAACAATCAAGAGAGAGTTGTTGCCTATGCAAGTAGAACTTTACAAGCTCCAGAAAGGAAATACACTGTCACAGAGAAAGAAGCATTAGCAGTGGTATGGTCAACAGGACTATTTCGACCATACATCTATGGACATCACTTCAAGGTATTCACAGATCACAAAGCATTAGAATTTTTGGACAGTATCAAGAACATGGAAGGAAGGTTAGGTCGATGGTCAATGTCCCTCTCAGAGTTGGATATGGAAGTGGTGGCAAGACCAGGAAAACAGAATCAGAGTGCAGATGCACTGTCCAGAATTGACAACATGAATGTCATTAGAGTAGTAGATATTCCAGTTGGTCATAATAGTCAACAACAGTGAAGGAACAACCTACAAGAAGCACAGAGATCAGAACCCAAATTAGAAGCAATTATCAAATTCTTGAGTCAAGACATTTTGCCAGAGGACACTAAGCAAGCAGAATGGACACTAAAGGTGGCACCATATTATGAAATGGTGGAACAAATACTTTATAGGAAGGCAAATACATTTCAGTATGCACATAGACAGGAAAAAAAATTGAGGATAGTCCTTCCTCAAAAATTACGAGCAATTATACTAGAAGAATGTCATGACACTTCTGCAAGTGGTCACTTGGGGATAAAAAGAACATTGGCACAAATTGAGGAGAACTATTTCTGGGAAGGCATGTATGAAGATGTTAGGAAGTATGTCACAAGTTGCATTGCATGTGTAACTAAGAAGATGACTCCTAACAAGAAAATAGGAGAACTAGGGACAATAATAGCCACAAGGCCATGGGAAATAATTGGCTCAGACATGTTAGGCCCCCTTCCACTGACAGCAAAAGGAAATCGATATATACTCACTTTCACAGACCATTTCACAAAGTGGGTAGAAGCATTTGCAATAAAATCCTGCACAGCAGGAGAAGTAGCTCAACACTTTGTAGAAGCAATTATATGTCGATTTGGAACTCCAGATAAACTATTAACTGATAGAGGGAAAGCATTCATTGGAGAACTAATGACAGAAGTCAACAAGTTGTTACAAATTCGGTTTTTAAGAACTTCACCTTACCACCCACAAACAAATGGACTCACAGAACGATTTAATAAGACCCTAACTACAATGTTATCAATGTATGTAGGAGCACATCAGAAAGATTGGGATATCTACATTCCCTATGTTATGCTGGCATATAGGAGCAGTGTACATGCTAGTACTGCTGACACTCCATATTTTCTAATGCATGGACATGACATACAATTGCCTTCAATGTTAAGTGAGTTTCAACAACAGCAAGAATGGGATTCAACAGAGGATTACAGACACTACCTTACAAATAATATGAAACAAATATGGGATGAAGTTTTATATTACAATTCAGTTATCAAACAACAACGAGAAGTAGCAGCAGAAAAAGATAGAATACCTCCAAACTTCCATATTGGCAATTTGGTATGGCTTTACACACGACAGAAGAAGAAAGGTCTATCTTTAAAACTAATGCATTTGTGGCATGGACCTTATCAAATTGTAGAACTCACCTCTCCTGTCAATGTCAAATTACAGACTATGAACAGCAAGAAGATGAAGCAGATTGTACATGTGTCAAGATTACGAAAGTATGTGACACCAATGAGACCTTCAGAGGAACCAGTACTTCAGGAGTCAGATGATTTTGATTGGGAAAAGGAAATGGAACAGCTTAAAGATAATCAATTACAACAAACATCAAAGCAACCAACAAGTCAACATTCATCACAAATGGATGATGAAATGATGGAGAGTGAGAAAGATGGAGGGAGGTGTGCAATACTTGGTAAGATGGAAGGGATATTCAGCCAGCGAAGATTCTTGGGAACCAGCAGAAAACTTAAATTGTAATCAACTAATTGACATGTATCACCAGAACACTAAAACTTTGTGTAACAAATGTGGGTTCAGAGCATTCACAGCTCATGGATTGGCAACCCACACAAAGAGACATAAATGAGATAAAGGGAAACCCATTCCCAATAATGGTAATGAACAGTGATATTGATTTAGGGTAATTAATGGTGTACACTGCACGCTATTCCAGCTGCAGGAGTAACAAAGTACAGTGCACACTATTCCAGCTGCAAGTGTAACAGATTAAGTGCATGCAGCTGATTAACAACAATAGAATAAATACTAACATACTGACACAAAACTAGGCGAGACAGATAAGAGACTGGCCATCTCAAATCTGTGCTCAATGGAGTTGATCAATGCAGAGAAGGAGGAAAGGAGTGGGAAAATGAATCAATGAATCACACAAAGTGGAAATGGAAAAATGAATGGACAAAGAAGGAATGGGTTTTACAAATAAGAAGAAAACAATCAAAGACAAAACAACAGAACAAGTGACTAAACCAAAAACAACAGAACAAGTGACATAAATATTTTAAACTTTAAATTAGATATACAATATATAATAGAGGGTTTTCTTGGATGCTTCTTTCCCTCATGGAATCAATCAATTGGCAGAAGCTCCCAGGAAGCAATTCCTGATTGCCAACAGTAGAGAAAGACAGAAGGTACTGCTCTGCCCAGAGTGCAGAGTTTAGAGAAGGAGGATTGTGGAGAAGTGGAAATAACATAAGATAGATATTCAACTTGAAGGTTACCAGTGACCCCCTGATAGTATTAGTTGCCCCCTGTTAGTTGGTTGAAAAACTTAATAAACACTACTCTCTGTCTCTCACATTTATTTGTATTACATAAGCACATTAACCAAGATTCAGGAGAGATCCTGGAATAAGAAATATCACAATTGGTAGCAGAGCACTCCTGGATCAAAGAATAGAATAAGATGAGAAGGGGAGGAAGGAAAACAACTAGAAACAATTCAGGTAACCAAACTAACTTACCAAATAGGGAAAACTCAAGCTCGGCAATTCCGCATGCCGAATCGGCGATTTTCGGTCCAAATTTCGGCTCAAATGTGGCTGAAATAGGTCCTATTTTGAATCCTGCACAGGTAGGTAACATTCTGAATGGAGGGAGTCCAAATTCAGGAAGTTTAAATGAGGTAAGTGTTAATATGATCCCTGCACAGAGGTCCATAAACCCTGTGGGTATTATTACTCCTGCTAGATCAAACATACAAGGTCCCCAGATACAGCAGAGCCAAGGAGGAGCTTCCCACAGCATTCCTGGAACTCAATACCCATCAAGTGTCAATCCTACATTCTCTATGGGATCAATGCCCCTTTTGACAAACATTGGAACTATCAACCCTTTTAGAGGAGCCCCTACAGAGGATATACAGGAGTGGATAACACAATTTAATTGGATTGCAAATATTAATCAATGGACAGAAGATGTCAGATGTGCTTTACTCCCTGGTTATTTGGAAGATGTAGCAAAAATTTGGTACTCTACTCTCTCAGTGAGAGATAGAGGGAACTATCAAACCATACAGGACAAATTGCTACAAGCCTTTCAACAAGTTATATCCCCAGTTCAACATCTCAACCAATTGCTATTAAGGACTCAATCAGAACAAGAGTCAGTGGAGACTTATGCTTATAACAAATTAAAATTGTGTGAAGACTTAAATAAAGAGATGGCTGAAACTGATAGAGTTACTTATTTAATTCAGGGAATGAAACCCCAGATAAGGTCCTACCTCTTAGATAAGAAGCCAATTACAGTATCTCAGGCCATTCATCTGGCTTGGGAGAAACAAAATAATATTAATCTCAACATGGAGTTAAGAAATACCACATCTTTGGCTATCCCCACAGCTGTGGTTAATCAGGTCTCTACTTCTTTGACAAATTCTACTATCCCTACACCTGTCAATCTAGTGACACCTTCAACAACCTCTACAGAGTTAGGTGAAACTATAAACCAATTACGTCAACTCCAAGAGAATATAAAGGAGGTCAATCAGTCACAATTAGAAGTCATCAGAAAGCTAGAAAATAATCAAATCACATCATCAAGTTACCATAATAGTCCCAATAATCAACAGCCTTATGGTGCCCAAAGGATTAATCAATGGAATGAAGAAGGGAAACCTATCTGTAGGAGGTGCTCTAGAGTTGGACACATAGCTCAAAACTGCAGAAGTGACCAGCCTTATCAGAAATCACACAATGGTCCTAATTACAATAGGTATCAACAGAGCACACAAAGACAAGGAAGAATACAATGGTCCACAAATCAAGGTACTAACACAATGCAACATAGGTCTATGAACACTCGTCAAACTAGTCAGCATCCTTTTCATAGCATGAATCATAACTCACAACAACAACACACAAATAACACTGACTTTAGTTCAAGCACACAACAACCCCATACTTATCAATCAATAAAACAACAGCACTTATCTGTTGGACAATCTCAGGTTAAACAGATCTGAGGAACTACCCAGTATCAGAGTTTGTGGGTAAATGGTTCCATCAACAACATACAATACCATTTTATTTTAGACTCTGGTGCTGGGATAACAGTGATGGGAAGTACATTTTTTAACTCTTACTTAATAAAAGACTTTACACTTACTTCATGTACAATAAATGTTAGTGCAGCAAACAAGCAACAAATGACAGTCAATGGATTAACAACTGTTGGTATTCAAATTGGAACTTTGACTGACAATGTCAAATTCTTGGTTGTTAATGAATTGGGCATGGACATCATTATTGGAAATGATCAACTAAAACTTTGGAATACAAGAATTAACTATGACAATGAAACAATTGAATTTAATTACACAACAAGAGTACCAATGAACATTCGTAAAGAGAGAGAAGAAGGAA
>Ga0078972_1016997_pt1 | contig 10583 bp, 6 predicted proteins | sample YelNatPaOPGAMG01_FD_67568 | JGI IMG/M metagenome (GOLD analysis project Ga0078972, IMG submission 67568) | Hot spring thermophilic microbial communities from Obsidian Pool, Yellowstone National Park, USA - OP-RAMG-01 (SPADES assembly) (version 2) | ecosystem: Environmental > Aquatic > Thermal...
GCGCGATCGCCGAGGCGATCGCGCGCGCCAGCCCAGACCGCTTCACCGCCAGCGCCTCTCGCAGCGAGCGCACCGGCAAGATCTACATCGACTACCTGCGCAACAGCCGCGGGGCGACTTCCGTCGCGCCCTTCTCGACTCGCCGCCACGCCGGCGCACCGGTGTCGATGCCCCTGCGCTGGGATGAGCTCACGCCACGCCTGCGCGCCAACCGCTACACCGCCAGCAACGCCCGCCAGCGCCTGGCTGCGCTCAGGGGCGACCCGTGGGAGGGCTTCGCCGAGATTCGCCAGTCGATCGCCGGCTAGGCGATACTCCCGGGGGTATAATGGACGCATGGTCATCACCATTGACAAAGCTGCCTGCCAGGGCGAGGGGAAGTGCACGATGATCTGTCCGCAGGTCTTCGCCATGGACGACGATGACGACAAGGCCTTCGTCATGGACGAGAGCCCCGAGCCGTCGCTGCACGACCTCGTGCGCACCGCACAGAAGATGTGCCCCGGCAAAGCAATCACGATCTCCTACTAGACGCGCCCCGCCGCGCCTTAGAGCGATTCGGCAATCGTCCAGGTGGTCGTCGCGACCCTACCGGGCCTCGCTCCCTAGGGCTATCTCCCGATGCTCGCGCCGCTCGCGCACAGACAAGTGCATCTCGATTGGCGTGCGCTTGAGCACCGCTTCGACCAACGTGGCCAAGAAGTGACCCGCGGTGAGGTCGGGCGGTACGGCATCGAGGCGAAGGTGAACGCCGTCGAAGGCGGTGTCGCGCCACTCCGCCAGGATGAGACCGGTAGCGTCGTAGCCGTCGGGTTCGTCGCGGAGCTTTCGCAGCATATCGAGGGCTCGTTCGAGTGTCCCGCGCTCCTGAAGAACCGTCGAGCGCAAGACGAAGAGAAAGCCCATGGCAGCCAAGGGATAGCGCCCGCGAAGGTTCTTGGCGTCGCCATACGCCTCCTCAAAACGGTTGGACAAGTTATTGCGAAATGACGACACCATGCTCTTCGTTGAAATGAGGAGCTCCGGCCCCCGGGACCACTGCGACACGATGACATCGACCTGCTTGACGTAGGCACGCCCCAGCACACGGGCATCCGACGGAGCGACCTGCATATTGCGGAGCAACTGTTCCTCCGCTAGCCCTCGCAGACGGCGGGGCAGACCGCTGAGGAATAGGCCCACCTCGCGCGGCAAAACGCGCGGCTTATGTAGACGCGGCCATACTTCGTCCGGTGGAAAGCCGCAGCGGCGTAACTCGTGCGCAACCCAAGCGTCGATCGCTTTGGCGAGACGGCCCGAAGCGGATTGTCGCCGTTCACCAATAGGGATGGCCATCAGCCGCTCAAGAAGCTCATAATCCGGTAGGTAGCGTTCGTCGACGGATGCCGGGCGCACCTGCCACGGGTTGGTCAGGGAAGCCTTTGCCAGAGCCTCCTCGAAGGAATCGAAAACGTCTTGGCGCTCACTCACGGACAGTTCCTCGACCCGCACTGCAGACAGTCGCAGGTATCGCCACGGCGTCTGTCGTCAGCTCGTCTGCCGTTTATAACGGCTGACCCTTTGGCTTAGAACCCCTCGCCACTCGCCGGGCAAGCAGGTCCGCGCGAGCCTGGCTCAGCCTTTCCACCTCGCTCCACGACAACCCAAGCAGTCCGACCAGGAAAACCTCGTCGATTAAGCGCACCGCCGCCAGCAGCCGAGAGGCACGCAGGTGCGCAAGCACCTCACCGCGCCGGTCGTCGAGGGCAGCGGCTACGCCTGCGATGGTGTTTGGCGAAGGCACCGGCAGCACGTCGGCCTCGCGCGGCTCGAGTTTGAGCAAGCCGCCACCGTAAGCGCGGCCCACGAGCTCGGCAGCAAGCAACGTCAACGAGTTGAGAGCGGCGAGTGGCAGAAACCGCATACCATACTCGCGCAGCTCAGGGCGCAGGTAGAGACCGTGCACGGAGTTAAGGTGTGTCACGCCAGCCTCGTTCGCACACAGGCGCGGCGTGTCGGCGTTCATATAGGTGACGAGCACATCGGCCGGGGGGAGCAGCGGGACTCGCCACCAAGGCGAACGCACACGGCATTTGTAGGCTTTGGGCACACCTTTCGTTTCGCCGGCCACGATGTAGCGCAGGGCGGCCGCCGAAGGTTGCTCCGCAGGGCGAAAGAGAAGCGTCTGTCGACCAGCTTCACCGAGAGTTCGCCAATCGGCTGCCGTGAAGGTGAGCGAGCGCAGATGGTGAGAGCCAGGCGGCGACAGCGGAACAAGATCGGTATCAGTGAGTCCGAAGCGCGCTGCTTGCAGAGGGCTGAGAGCAAAGAAGCGGTTGTTCCCGGTCACCATGCCGAGTGTCGTGTCGCCCCACCGACGCAGCTCGGTAAAGGCTTCGCTGGCAGCTAGCCGCGCGTAGGTCTCCTGGGCTGCGGCAGGAAGAAGGCAGGTCGTCCACTTCTGGCCCGCGTCACTCGGCCGCCAACGGCGCGTGATGTGCCCGTTGAACTTAAGCGCCGCCACGTCTGGCACTTCTAGCACTTCGCAGTGATCGGTGGGTCCGTCGCCTTCGGCCATGAGGAGGACTATTTCTTCCTGCACGCCCGGAAAGACACGCTCGGTGAAGAGCACGAGACGAACCCGACCGAAACGCCGCATCAGAAAGCGACGCACTTCGGCCGCGTAGCTCACCGTGAGCAGCTCGGCCGGCAAGACGAGGCCCAAACGACCGCCCGGCTTAAGGAACAATGAAGCTTGTACCGTAAAGGCTGCCCACGAGGACGCTAGTCGCGAAAGGCGCACCCCGGCGCGCCGGGCAGCAGCTCGGCCCCGCGCTCGAGCCTCTCCGGAAAAGTCTTGATACCGCACGTACGGCGGGTTGCCAATCACGGCGTCGTACCGCGGAACCGGTTCCAGCGAGAGGAAATCAGCGCTCTCGATGCGGCCCCCACAGCCTCGTGCCTCCAGCAGCGCCTGAGCCGCGCGAGCGCTCTCGGGGTGCACCTCAACACCGTGCAGTTGCTGAGCGCAGTGGTTTGGCAGACTCCCCAAAGCAGACAAACGCTCGGCAGCAGAGAGCAAGAAGGCCGCTTCGCCACACGAGGGTTCGAGAATGACGTCACGGGGGCGACGAACAGCCCACTCAACGACATAGTCGCACAGCTGCGGAGGGGTAAAGAAGGCACCCCTCGCCTTGCGTAGAGCTAAGCCATCACCCCCAGCAAAGGGCAGCTCTGGCTGCGCTCTACCACCTAACAGAGCTTGCGCGACCTCGCTCCGGGCCTGGGTAGCATACTTCGGCGAAGTCTCCCCACTGCGCATGAATTCATGATAAACAGATGTCGGGACGGAAAGCTACGCGGGCGGCCGATTGTCCCCCTCGTAGCGGGACTGAGCGGCGCGTCGCCAAGCGGGGTTGTGCTGGGCGGGGCACCAGTCGGTGCCCCGCCCAGCACTTGCACTAGCTTCGAGGAGGAGCACCACATGCAAGATTTACACGACCTTATTGAGGGCGTCAGCGGCGGTCGCCTGAGCCGCCGGGAGTTCCTGGCGAAGGCGACCGCCCTCGGACTGACCGCCACTGCCGCCGGAAGCGTCCTTGCCGCCTGCGGCACGTCGGCCAGCTCGCAGGAGTCAGGCTCGCCCGGCGCGGCCGCAGCCTACCCCGAACCAGCGAAGCCACCGCAGGCCCTCTACCTCTTCAACTGGCAAAACGAGATCGCGCCGAGCAACAAAACCAAGTTCGCCCAGCGCTACGGCGTCAAGATCATCGAGAGCTACTTCGACGACAACGAGGCCCTCCTGGCGAAACTTAAGGGCGGCGTCACCGGCTACGACCTCATCGTGCCGACCAGCTACATGGTCAGCATCATGATCAAGACCGGGCTGCTCCTGCCCCTCGACTTGAAGCTGATTCCCAACCTGAAGAACCTCGCGCCGAGCTTTCAGAAGCTCTCCTACGACCCCGCCACCGACGGCCGCCGCTACAGCGTGCCGTGGCTGTGGGGCAACTGCGGCATCGCCGTGCGCACCGACAAGGTGAGCCAACCGATAACCAGTTGGTCTGCCCTGTGGGACCCGCAGTACAAGGGCCGGATCGATATGCTGGACGACCAGCGCGAGACCCTCGGCTGCGCCCTCAAGCTCCTCGGCTACTCTTACAACGCGACCGACGAACAGCAGATCAACGCTGCCGCCGACAAGCTCATTGCGCAGAAGCCGCTCGTGCGCCAGTACGACTCGCTCAACATGAAGCGCAACATCGTCTCGGGCGTGCCCCTCGTCCACACCTGGAACGGCGACGCCTACCTGGCGGCCGATACGATCGGCGCCGACAAAGTGAGCTACGTGCTGCCCCAAGAAGGCTTCTCCGTGTGGGTTGACAATCTCTGCATCCCCAAAGGAGCGCCCAACCCCTACTGGGCGCACAAGTTCATCGACTTCATGTGCGAGCCGGAGAACGCCGCCGAGCTGGTCAACTACGTGCAGTACCTCTCGCCCAACGCCGCGGCGCGCCCGTTCATCGACAAGAAGATCCTCGCGCGTACCCCCGATGAGCAGACCATGCAACGCTCCGAGATGCTCAGCGACGTGGGCGTGGCCGACAGGCTCTGGAACGCTGCTTGGCAGAAGGTGAAGAGCGCCTAAGGAGCGCCGTTAGATAGCGGTAACATGCGGTAACATGCGTTCCGAACGCTTGAGCACCTCATCGAGCGCTCAAGGGCTCAGGGCAGCCGGTGAGCAAGGCGCTTGGCAGGCCAAAGCTGCCGCAGCCACCCTGGGCCACGAAAGGGGGTGACCCTAGCGAAGCGTTCAACGGTGTTCCGGGTCACATGACACCACTCAGAGGGGGGTATCGATGAAGAGGCGCACAATCCTTACTATCGCGGGCGCTGTGCTGCTCGTCCTGGGGCTCGCCTTCGCCCTCGGTTACGCCGCCAGCCGGCCGCCGCAGGCTGCTGCCGGCCCAGCGGCCGGCCCACTCAGCTTCAAGATCTCGTTCGCACCGAGCGTCCGCGCTGCGCCGGTCACGGGACGCGTATTCGTCATCGTCTCGACCAGCAACGCTGATGAACCGCGTCTGCTCGCCGACGATGGCGGCGTGACCGATACAGTGCCGTTCTGGGGCATGGACGTCACCAACATGAAGCCAGGACAGCCCGTGACAGTGAGCGACGGCAGTAATGTCTATGGATATCCGCTCACCTCTCTGGCGCAGCTGCCGGCGGGCGACTACTACGTGCAGGCGCTGCTGAACGTGTACACGACCTTCCACCGCGCGGACGGCTCCGTCGTCTCCCTCCACTTGCCGGGAGGAGACGGCAACGACCTGTTCATCTCGCCGGGCAACCTCGTCAGCACACCGGTCTTACTGCACTTGGACCCGGCTGCGGGGGGCACCTTCAACCTTCAGCTCGACCAAGTGCTGCCACCCCTGCAACCCGTGCCACCGGGGGGCACAACCCAGCAGGGCAACCCACCTGACACAGCGCACGTGAAGCACATCAAGATCAAGAGCGTGCTGCTGACCAAGTTCTGGGGGCACCCAATGTACCTGGGGGCGAACATCTTGCTGCCGGAAGGCTACTTCGACCCGGCCAACAAAGACGTGCGCTATCCGGTCATTTGGCACCAAACGCACTTCCCCACGGGCAATCCGTTCGGCTTTCGTGAGGACCTGAGCAACGCCTTCTCGCGCTTCTGGGTGAGCGCCGATGCACCGCGCGTGATCGTCGTTGACATCCGGCACGAGAACCCGTATTTCGACGACTCCTACGCGGTAAACTCCGCCAACCTGGGTCCGTACGGTGACGCCATCACGAAGGAGCTCATGCCGGCGGTCAACCGCGCCTTTCGCACGATCGACGCCCGCTGGGCGCGCACGATCACGGGCGGCTCCACGGGCGGCTGGGAGACGATCGCTCAGCAAGTCTTCTACCCCAAGCTCTACTCGGGCGCCTGGATCTTCTACCCGGACCCGCTCGACTTCCACTACCACCAGGTAATCGACATCTACGACGATGCGAACGCCTACTTCACCAAGCACGACTGGCTGAACGTGCCGCGGCCGGCAGCTCGGGAAGTGTCGGGCGACACGATATGGACGACCGAGCAAGAGAACCACTGGGAACTCGCCCTCGGTACGCACGGCCGCTCGGGCCTTGGCCAATGGGACATTTGGCAAGCGGTGTACGGGCCAGAGGGCGCTGACGGCTACCCGGCGCCGATCTGGAACAAGCTCACCGGCGAGATCGATCACTCCGTCGCCGAGCAGTGGTTACCCATGGATCTTGACCACTACGTGACGACGAACTGGTCCACATTGGGACCACTGTTGACCGGCCGCCTGTTCTTCTTCGTAGGTACAGCCGACACCTACTTCTTGAACGACGCCGTGCAGCTCTTCCAACAGAACGTGGAGAAGCTCACCGACCCAGCGCCCAACTGGAGCTTCGACTACGGCCTCAACAAGCCGCACGGTTACACGCCGTATACGACCGCCCAGCTCGTCACGATCATGGCCCAGTACATGGCAGCGCAGGCACCTGCCGGCGTTGACACCAGCGTCTGGCTTGGCGCCGCCCACGCTCCGGCCAGCCAAGCCGCAACGAGCAAGGCGCTACCTCTGACGCACCAGTAAGCGCGGTCCAAACGGCGCGGCGGGCGGGGCGGCGCGCCCGCCCGCCGCGCTCCCCGCGCCGTCTGCGCCGCCCCCGCCACGCCGTCTGCGCCGCGCCTGCCGCGCCGTTTACGCCGCCCCCGCCACGCCGTCTGCGCCGCGCCTGCCGCGCCGTCTGCGCCGCGCTCAACCGCGCCGTGCCTAGCCGTGCAGTTGCCCCTCCAATCGGCGTCCAGCCGTTAAGTTGCCCAACTCATCGGCCGATACATGGTTCTATCGGACCGTGCTCCAGAAACACCGCTTCGGTCCGCGCACATGCGGAAGAGAGCAGCAACAACCGGCAGGAGGCAGTCGAAGCTCGACCAGGAGCACTGCCCCGGTGCGGGTCCCTGCCATCAGTCCCTTCATACGAGATAGTTCCAGCATGTCGTCCCGCACACCACCCGACTCCCCGCCGCCTCCGGAGCCTTCTCTCTTAGTCAGCGCCCTCCTGCGACACCGGGCACCTTTCGTGCTCATCTACGACCGCAAGGGCTACGTTCGCTGGGCAAGCTCAGCTCTGCTCGACATCCTCCAGTGTTCAGCGGGCGACGTGACCGGACAGCGGGCTGCCCAGTTCCTTGCCGCTCCGGCGCAGGCGGCTCTCGTGTCAACCTTGGCTGGCCAGACAACGTTCACGGTGGGCCCGCTGTGTACCTCACAAACCGGTGATGAGCACCACCTCCGCTGCCTGTGGCTGCCGCTCACCGACGCGCACGGAGCACTCAACGGTGGCGCCGTCATCGCCCGACCCGTCGACGAGCGAGCCCCGGCCGAGCAGGGGCTAGCGACTGGTCCGGCGGGCAGGGAAGAGGGAGAGCCGCAGGGGCTAGCGACCGGTCCGGCGGGCAAAGGGCAGGGAGAGCCACCGAACTGTGGGAGTGCCCACGACCACGCTCAAGGTCACGCCGAGGCGTTCGGTTCTCTGTGCAGCGCCACATCGGACCCGCTCCACCCTGGCCAGCTGGACGACGGCACAGAGCTACCCGGACAGGCTGTCTACGTGGCGTACACCGACCAGCTCGCCGCCAGAGGAGATACGGAGGGTGTCCTCGTCTGCCTGGGGACCATAGAAGGACTGGATAGCATCCGCCACCAGTTTGGCGAGGCGGCCCTCCGGCACGTCTTGCGCGAGACCGCGGCTCGCCTACGAGAGCTAGTCCGTGAAGGCGACTTGGTCGCCTACTGCGGCCACGAGACGTTCGCCGCGGTCATGCCCGGCGTGAAGGACCGTAAGCAGGCTGATCTGCTCGTGGCCCGCCTGCGCGGCGCCCTTGGGCGACCCTACCGCCTCGGTAAGACTGAACTGCTCTTGACCACAAGCTGCGGCTGCGCCTTATCGGCGACAGCGTTCAGCAACGCCGAGCACATCCGCAGCAGTGCCCGCCTCGCTCTGCAAGCAGCGCGTAGTGAGGGAGGCGATACCTGCCGCTTTTACGAGGCCGGCTTGTCAGCCGACTTTCTCGCCGACAGCCCCGTTCTTCAGGCGGCCTTGGAGCGAGCGATCACGAGCGATCAGCTCGTGCTCTACTACCAGCCAATCGTGAGGCTCGCCAACGAGAAGCTCGTCGGTGTCGAGGCACTCGTCCGCTGGCAGCATCCCGACGAGGGGCTGCTCGTACCGGCACGCTTTCTACCCGTCGCTGAGCGCAGTCGTCTCATCGAGCGGGTCGGCGACGAAGTGCGCAAACTCGCGGTGCTGTTCGCTGGTCGGCGTCCTCCGCTGCGCGTGAGCGTCAACATTGCCGCCCGCGAGGCGGCGCGCTTTGAGCTGTGCGCCGAGCTCACCACACTGGTCCGCAAAGCTCGTCTGTCTCCGCGACGGTTCGAGCTCGAGCTCACCGAGACGGCCCTATTGCGCGAGCCAGAGCGCGCCCGTACGACCATGGAGTGTCTGCGGCAAAATGGCTTCAGCCTGGCCCTGGACGACTTCGGCACGGGCTACTCATCGCTAACTCATCTGCGCGAGCTGCCGATCGATCGCGTCAAGCTCGATCGGTCATTTGTGAGCAACCTCCCAGCCGGATCAACCGACAAGAAGATCGTGCGCGCCGTGATCGACCTCGCCCACTCGCTCGCCCTCGAGGTCGTTGCCGAGGGAGTCGAGACGCAAGCGCAAGCCTCTCTGTTGCGCGAGTTGGGCTGTGATCTCGCGCAAGGGTACCTCTACGCGCCACCGCTGCCGGAGGATGAGCTCGAGCGGTGGATGGACGGGCAAGAACGCCGCCCCCAGACACGCTAGAACCTGCCTGAGCTGCGCTGTGCAGCCGACACGCATCGTGGCCATTGCACACGCGTCATCACACGCGCCATCAAAGGGGCCACGCCTTCTCAGGCGTGGAGACCCGTTCTCATCCGACGTTGTCAGGGGCGCATCGCTGCGCTTCAAAGGGGCCACGCCTTCTCAGGCGTGGAGACTACGGGTTCACTGCCGAACCGTCGCCGAACCAGCCGGGCTTCAAAGGGGCCACGCCTTCTCAGGCGTGGAGACTCCGGCCGGCGCATCGCTCGACGGGCTGGCATATCCGCTTCAAAGGGGCCACGCCTTCTCAGGCGTGGAGACGTTGAAAGGGTTAGCGCAAGCCTTGCGCAATTGCTTTCGGCTTCAAAGGGGCCACGCCTTCTCAGGCGTGGAGACCGCCAGAGGAAGCCCTTGGCGTACTTGGCCGGGTCGCTTCAAAGGGGCCACGCCTTCTCAGGCGTGGAGACTAAGGATGGGCAGCCGTTCGGCTTGTTCATGCCGATGCTTCAAAGGGGCCACGCCTTCTCAGGCGTGGAGATAACACCAAGAACCTGCGCTGCACCTTCACGGTGACGCTTCAAAGGGGCCACGCCTTCTCAGGCGTGGAGACGGCGCCTATGGGTGCGCAAGGAGGGGTGACAAAGTGGCCGCTTCAAAGGGGCCACGCCTTCTCAGGCGTGGAGACTCGAGCGTCGCCACGCGGGCTGTGCTGGGCGGAGCCGCTTCAAAGGGGCCACGCCTTCTCAGGCGTGGAGACGATGCTCTGCTTCTCGGCGGCCGACAGCCGGCTATGCGCTTCAAAGGGGCCACGCCTTCTCAGGCGTGGAGACCGAGGAAACCTGGGTGGCGGCCACGGGCGGCTGGTCCGGCTTCAAAGGGGCCACGCCTTCTCAGGCGTGGAGACGCGCTGCACGCCTGCGACGACAAGGTATTCAGCTACGCTTCAAAGGGGCCACGCCTTCTCAGGCGTGGAGACGGCTTGAGTGACACGGCTGCCACACTAGGCGAAAGACGCGCTTCAAAGGGGCCACGCCTTCTCAGGCGTGGAGACGGCTACGACTTCGTTAACTCCTGGGGCGATGGCTGGGGCGCTTCAAAGGGGCCACGCCTTCTCAGGCGTGGAGACGATGATCCGATGTTCGACGAACACGGCTACCCGCTGCTTCAAAGGGGCCACGCCTTCTCAGGCGTGGAGACGCAGCCGAACCCTCAGCCGTCTCAACCGCGTTGTTCGTGCTTCAAAGGGGCCACGCCTTCTCAGGCGTGGAGACCACTATTCGGCACGGCGAGGCGGCACAGCGCGAGTTGCTTCAAAGGGGCCACGCCTTCTCAGGCGTGGAGACGGCACAATGGCAGACCCGTACCGGCTCGTCTTCGACGGCTTCAAAGGGGCCACGCCTTCTCAGGCGTGGAGACAGAGCGAAGGCAGGTGCGTATGACGGCCAAAGAGTCGCTTCAAAGGGGCCACGCCTTCTCAGGCGTGGAGACGAGACCGAAGCACAGGAGCGCGCGCATGAAGGCCAGTGGCTTCAAAGGGGCCACGCCTTCTCAGGCGTGGAGACCTGGTGACCGTGACGATACCGCTGTACGTCCGCGGCAGCTTCAAAGGGGCCACGCCTTCTCAGGCGTGGAGACAGAGCGAAGGCAGGTGCGTATGACGGCCAAAGAGTCGCTTCAAAGGGGCCACGCCTTCTCAGGCGGGG
>Ga0078972_1016999_pt1 | contig 10580 bp, 10 predicted proteins | sample YelNatPaOPGAMG01_FD_67568 | JGI IMG/M metagenome (GOLD analysis project Ga0078972, IMG submission 67568) | Hot spring thermophilic microbial communities from Obsidian Pool, Yellowstone National Park, USA - OP-RAMG-01 (SPADES assembly) (version 2) | ecosystem: Environmental > Aquatic > Thermal...
GTCTCCATTGCCTTTCGGCGTCTGGGCCAGGTGGCCCTGCGGTTTTATAACCTGCGTTGTGGCAAGGGCGCAATGGGGTTGTAGGTCAGGAGTGGGGCGGTGGGGTTGGCATGGTAGCTGAGTGGGTGGGGTTCAGTTGGGGGTTTGGGGTGGGAAGTTGCTGGGGGTGAGGTGGTTAGGAGACAGGTCAGGAGGTGCGGGTTTTGTGGGGGCGGCGGCTGGTGACCTGGGGATGGGTGGTTATGGGTTGTGGGGCTGGGGTGGGTTGGCGTCATACGAGGTAGCAGACGACTTTTTCTGAGCAGACCATGATGCCTGCGGTGAGGGTTTCTTTGGCCAGTCGTGTGTCAAGCTTGTAGGCGACCAAGCGGTCTTCTTTTTCGTTGATGATGTCCAGGAGTGTGAGCCAGAGGGTGTCGAAGTCATCCGGGTCCAGGTGGCATTCGAAGACGGAGTATTGGACGCGGACGCCGAAGTCTTCGCAGGTTTTGGCGACTTGGGCCAGGCGTTTGGGGTCGGCAATGTCGTAGGCGATCAGGTAGAGCATTTTGCCTGCGGCTGGGGGTGATTTTTCGTAAGGGACTTGGGGGAAGGCCTCGAACCACCAAGACATTTGTGATTTAGGAATTAGGATTTAGGAGTTAGGAGTTGGGTGTGGACTTGTGGGGGCCGCCAGCGCAGCTCAGAATGAGGGTATGAATCGGCAGGAGCTGCAAGAGCGGACCAAGGCGTTTGCGCTGCGGGTAATGCGCATGACGGATGCGTTGCTGGATAATCGGAAGGGGCGCGTGTTGGGCGATCAGGTGCTGCGTTCGGCCACTGGGGTAGCCAGCGGGTAGCGGGCTGCATGCCGGGCACGGTCGCGTGCTGATTGGGTGGATAAGATTGGGCGCACACTGGAGGAGGCAGACGAGGCCCTGCTGTGGCTGGAATTGATCGAGGAGGGCGGGTTGTTGCCCCGAGAACGACTGGCGGCGTTAAAGCAGGAGGCGGCGGAGTTGACCGCGTTGTTGGCGCGAATTCACAAGTCATCCAAATCATAATTCAGAAATCGGAATTCCGAAGGGGTTCAGTTCATGAGGAATGGCTCGAAGCGGGAGGGGTCTTCGAGGGCGGCTTTGAACATGACGGCCTGGTGTTCGAGTTGTTGGCGGAGTGTGGTGCGGTGGCCGACGGCTTCAGAGAGGAATTGGCGTTCCATGCGGCGCTCGTATTGGAGGAAGAACTTTTTGCGGCCGTCTTCGTTGAGGAAGCAGCCGCCGTCGCGGTATTCGAAGTGGTTGGTATTGAGGATTTGGTGGCTGAAGAGGTCCAGGGCCAGTGCTTCGACCAGCACGGGTCTGAAAGGCTCGATCAGGTCCAGTGCAAGGCTCCAGCGGCCGTCTTCGGTGGAGTGGAGCGTGCCGAGGGCGGGGTCGAGTCCATGCGCGTGGCAGAAGGCGACGGCTTCGTTATAGAGGATGGTGGCGCCGAAGCTGATGCAGGCGTTGACGGGGTTGAGGGGTGGACGGATGCTGCGGCGTTCGAAGGGGAAGTCCGGAGGCAGAAAGGTGGCCCAGGCTTGGAAGTAGCGGGCGGTGGCAGCACCTTCGTAGCCGCGGAGTTCGTCGATGGTTTGACTGTTTTTGATGGTGGCAAAGAGGTTGTCCAGCCAGGCGAGGGTGTGGCGGATGTCGGGTGGATTGGGCGGATGGGACGGATCCTGCGAATCTTGATTGGCGGCGCGGGAGGCGGCCAAGCGCTGAAGAACGCGGCGTTGGTTATAGAGTTTGGCGGTGACGATGCGTCCGGCCATTTGCAAGGCGAAGGCCGGGTCCAGGGTGCGCTGGTATTGGCGGAGTCGAGTGAGGCCGTGGTGGTTTTGGGCAGGTAGGAAGCTGCCCAGGAACTGGCCTTTCCAAGAGAAGAACTGAATGGAGATGCCGCGGCGCAACAGTTCGGCAAGGGCCGGCGAGGTGAAGTGGACGTCTTCGCTGGCGATGAGCCGGTCCAGGTCGCACAGGGGTATGACGCGCAGGAGTTCCTCGCGGTCGGTCTCTGGGTTACGGCCATGGACTTCAAGGCGTTCGCTAACCAAGTGAACGCGGACGTGGGATTGGTTGATGATGGCAGTGGGCATAGGGGTTAGGCGGGTTGTCTGGATCGGGCGGATCGGGTGGTGTGGAGGGTGCGGGCCGGGAGGCGCCTCCTTGGTGTCGCCTCCCTTGCGCGGCGTCGGGTGCGCGCCGCTAGCCCGCCGCAGGAGCTGAATGTGGGCTCAGCGGGGTGAGAATGTGGCAGTGGTGTTGAGGCCGGGCCAGTGGGCGGATGTCCGCCGAGGTCGGGTGTGGCGGAGATGAGCTGGCCGCGGGTGGTGTCGTAGGATTGCATGTGCGATGGCATAGCGGGGTTGAGGTTGCAGGGAGCGCTGGAGCTGGTCAGAGCCCACGGGATGGCGCTGAGCAGCCAGCCGGGGTGTTTAGTAGCGTTGGCGCAACGGTCGTGCTGCCAGGCTCAAGTGGATGCGTTGCAGCTCGTAGTCGAGGACGAATCCGGCCAGGTCGGGGGTTTGCAGATGGCGGAGTGTGCCGACGCCGACACCGGGGCGTGGAGGTGAGCTGGAGGCCAAGGCCGACTCGATTTGAGTGCCTAGGGCCTGCAGCAGAGCCTCCGGCTGGGCTGGAGCGGGGGTAGTGGGCGCAGCGGCGAGGTCAAGCCCAACGGCGCGCGTGAGGGCCGGGAAATAATCGGTAAGTGCATCGGCGCGATTAAAGACGTCCGCGACTAGGAATTGGCGACCAGCCCAGACGGCAAGGCCGTTGGCATCGCGAGCCGGTTGCAAGCGATGAACCAGTTGGTCGATGTGCGCCCGCTTTTCATCGAAGCATTGGGCCAGGCTATCGGTTGGAGCAGAGGCGTGCATGGCAGCCTTGAGTTGGGCGACGTGCGCCCAGACTCGGCCTTGGTCGGCCAGGAATGCGCTGGCCTGAGGTGTATCGGCGGCCAAAGATTCGGCCTTGAGGGCCCGGAGGGAAGGTGGGGCAGCGGTGGGTGCAGGTTGGAAGATGGGGGTGGTGAAATGCCACCGGCCACGTTCGACGCAACTGACCGGGACGGTTGTGGTACTGCGCGGTGCCAATAGCAGAGGGGTGTTGAGCACTCGATCCTGCTTGGCGCCGACCAAGACGTCGCCGTCCAAGAACAACACAAACTGGTCGGACAGGTTTTGGATGTTTAGGGCATTGACGCTGCCAGCTTCGTTGAGCTCGGTGACCCGTATTTGGCCTTGGGCCAGGGCACGGATCGATGTGCCGTAGGCAAAGGTGTCGCGCGGTTCCGCGACAAACTGGATGACCGCCAGGCCATCCACAACTTCAGCAGAAACAAGATTTAGTCTCATGCCGATAAGCTAGCATTTTTGGGCCAATGAGGCTCGGGCCGGGACGTCCGGCGAGGTTCGGTGGGGATTAGACCATGCCGCGGTGGAGCAGGCGAAACCGGCGGCGCAGGCGGAGCCTCAGCGATGAGGCCATGGGCAGGTTTAGTCCGCCGCCTTACGGCGGCGGCTACGAGAGCTACCGGAGGGAAGTGGCGCGGGCGGGGCCGCGGCGGTGGGCATGGGCAAAGCTCAGTCCGCCCCCTTACGCCGGCGGCTACGAGAGGGGAGTGGCGTAGATGGGGCCTTGGCGATGAGCCATGGACAGGCTTGGTCCGCCGCCTTACGGCGGCGGCTACGAGAGCTACCGGAGGGAAGTGGCGCGGGCGGGGCCGCGGCGGTGGGCATGGGCAGGGCTCAGTCCGCCGCCTTACGGCGGCGGCTACGAAAGAGGAGTGGCTTAGCAGGGGCCTCGGCGATGGGCGTGGGCAGGCTTGGTCCGCCGCCTTACGGCGGCGGCTACGGGAGCTACCGGAGGGAAGTGGCGCGGGCGGGGCCGCGGCGGTGGGCATGGGCAAAGCTCTGGTATCTAGTTGGGCATACGCACACGTGGGTGACCCCGGAGGCTAGGCTGAGTGCCACGACTGTACGGCCTCAGGAGTCCAAGCCCGGGGGCTGCAGATGCGGGAGTGAAGCGGACCCGCCATAGCCTGTACTGGATTAGAAGGCTAACGGCTCGAAAAGGTTGCGAAGCGCATCGAAGGCCCTCGCTGGAGCGCAGGTTTGTGTCGACTGCCAAATCCTGCCTTTCGAGCCTATCTACTGCGGGTGGCCTGCAGGTGGGCGGAGGTAGGAAAGCAGGCGGGGTCAACTGCCACCACCCACCTTCGAAGCTACTGCCTGGCAGAGCTGTGCCGATCAAGGGCGCCTGCAGGGCAACGGTGTCCAGTATCCAGTCGTGCATGGCGCCTGCCAGGATTTGCTGGTCCCAGACTATGGCAGTCTGGTCGAATGGAATGTCGAGCGGTAGGCCAGCGAGTTGGCTGGCGCGGCTGAGCTCGACAACGCAGAGCTGGTGTTGGATCAGGCCATGGACCGATGCGACGTTGGGGAAGTTGTCGCCCGGCTCCATGGTCAACTGGATGACTATTAGGACATCCTCAACTTCAGCAAAAATCAGATTGAATGTCATGGCGGCAGGGTAACCCACTTGGGCCAAGGAGGCTGGGGGCCGGACGTTCGCCGAGGTGCGGTAGCGTTGCCGGCCCAAAGGGCGGCAGCCATGGGGGAGCGTTGCCGGAATGGGGGCTCTGGCAGCCGGCAGGCGGGGGAATTACGTCGGACGCCACCTGGCGTGGGGCCGGCAAGCCAGCCCGGGCGGTTACTTGATGAAGATCAAGGGACCTGGGATGTCGAGCGAACAGCGGCCTTTTTCCGGCAGGCAGGCGGCCAGTGTTGCGGCGTCGCCGCCGCGTTGGCGGAGTTTATCGCGCAGGCTGGAGACCGCTTTGACGAGAAAGCGTTCGGCGGCATCCCCTTGGGCTAAATCGTCCTTGAGGGAGTCGGCGTAGCGCCAGTCGTTGAAATCTTTGGCAGCGGCGATTTGTTGTTTGCGGAAGGCGTCGAGGTCGTCCGCGGCGAGTTTGTAGGCGGAGTAGCCGGGTTCGTTGTGTTTGGCGCGGCGGGCCAAAAACAGCAACGTCAGCATCTCGGTGGGGGCGAGCTTGAATGTTTGGCTGTTGACTTCCAGTTCGGCGCGGGCGGTGTCGATGGCGACACGGAGGTTTTCGGCAGCGCGGTGGCGGATGTCGGCGCGGCACCTATCCACCAGGCGGAGAAAGGAGCCAGGGTTGGTGCCCAGTTCGCGGCGGAAGAGGTTGCGCAGGGGGATGAAGGGCACGTCGGCCAAGTCCACCACGGCGTCCTGCGGGTCGTGCTGACGGCCGTCGCGGTCGCGAATAGGGCCGCCGGGTTGGGCTGGGAACCAGAAGTCTCGGAGAGTGTCGAAAGGCTCGCTGACCAGCACGTGGGTAAGGCGGTCGGTCTCGCGGCCCAGCAGGTTGAGGCAGGCATGGAGCAGGGCGCTCATGGTTTTGCGTCCGCCGGCGATCGAGGCGATGAGCTGGGTGTCGGGATTTTCGACAAAGGCGCGGACTTGTTCGAGGATGAAGTCGGCTGCGGCTTCGTTGTCGGTGCGGTTACGGATATCCTGTAGTTCGCGAGATCGGCCGGTAGCGGGGTCCGCGCTGGTGATCACGCGGATGTCATCACTGGTGCTGCCGAAACGGAGTCGGCTGGTGAGGTCATGACCGCGCTGGGTAAGGGCAGCGCGGAGGGCCTCCCAGGGTGAGACTCCACGCAGTTGGGGGCTGGGCTCAAACAAGGATTGAAGTCTGCTGCGGCCCTCTGTTGTCGTGACTACGATCACCCGGTGAGGAATGATGGGCGCTGTCTCTTCGGGAGGGTTGGCTAATGCCCAGATCGTTTCGGTGAGAATGGCTGGGGACATACCGGTGACGGCCAAGAGGATCACCTCGGGAGAGGAACGGACGTTTTCCTCCCGAGGGGTGCGTTCGGGTTGGGGCCCAGCTTGCAGGTGAGCAGGTTTAGGCGTGGTTTTTCGAGTGCGACGGGTTTTCACGGCAGATCAAGGAGTTCTCCGGTATCAATGGGTTGCACTGAACAGCTCGGTTGGCCAATCATCAAATTTACTGTGCCGGAAAAGCAGGCAGGGGACCAACGTTTGGAGGTCGGGGGAGGTCCCGTGGGGCCAGAATCGCAGACTTGGGTTCATGGTCGGAAATGCTTTTGGAGCTCGTCCAGTGTTTCGCGGCTGGGTGGTTGGTCGGGAAACAAGAGATCCCGAAGGCCGCTTACCAGATGCTCTTTGCGGATAAGTGGGATGCCATGGTGACGGGCAAACTGAACGACCTCTTCCGGTAATCTGGCTTTACGGATGCAGACGACGTTGCCCAACAGGCCGCCGGCCTCGCGAACAGCGACGAGATCTTCCTTCATCACCTTGGTTTGGCCAATGGCAAGTTCGTCGCTGATGCGTGTGAGGATTTGTTCGGCCTCTGAAGGCAAGGGGCGAGGCAAGTGGCGGCGCAGGTTTGCCACGAGGTCTTCGGTGGGGATTCGGTCCTTGCAGTCCACAAGCCACAAGCGGCCGCCCCAGGTGAAAAGCAGATCAATCTCGGCGTGGGGCAGGCGGGTGCTGACATGGGGGGAGGACTTGACCTTGAGGCGCAGGCTGCGTTGGACGCGCTTGACGCCCAGCTTTAACAGTACTGCGGCAGTGGCAAACTCCAGCGCGTCGCCGTCCTTCACCTCTGGATCCGCGTTGCCGGTGATCTGGAGCCAAGGGCGAGCGTCATTACCAGACTGGATGCGGCGGAAGAAGTCTTGCGCGTTGAGCTGCTGGCCTGCGTCATTGAGCAGAATCGCCTGGCCCGGACGTTCAATCTCGGAAGCGTCCAGTTGGCAACGCAACAGCGCCACAGGGTCGAGGTCGTCGGTCCGGTGGGCATCCAATTTCTCGGTGCGGGTGAGCAGTGTTCCGTCCCGTGGCTCGAACCAGGTGATTTGCTGGGAACGTTCCAGGTAGAAGGATTTCAGGCCGCGCTTGGCGCTCCAGCGAAAGGCAGCGGTAGCCATGAGCTTGTTGCCGCCAGTGAAGTTGAGCACCGATCGTCCGAGGTCCAGTTGCTGGCTAGCGACGAGCTCGTCCAGGGAGCGTTCAACGCCGTTGAAATCGTCATGGGGCAAACAGGTAAGCCGGGTTTTGCCCGCCGCTACCAAGCCTGTGTGGTCGAAGAAGCGCTTGAGGCGCTGGGCGGGGCCCTGCGATTCTGCCTTGTCCTGGCTGTGGAGGAGAAAGACCTGATCGGGCCTAAGATGTGCTACAGAGAGCACCTGAGGCCAGATTTGTTTGGAGGCGAGGGTGAGGAGGATCATGGGTCAGTTGGGCACAAGGCGCAGGGCCAATTGAGACCACAGCTCGAAGCTGGCCAATGTGCGGGGGGAGTTAAGATCGGATGGGAAAATCCAGCGCAGCCCGGTCAATTCCCCGCCGGGCGAACTGTCCAGATGTTTTGTTTCATGCAGGAAAACAGCCCCCAAATGCACACGGCCCACTTGGGTTACTTGCTCATGGATAAGGCCCAGGAAAATGGTACGGCCCTGCAGCGCAGCAGGAAACTCTTCCCAGAGCTCCCGGTGCAGGCCTGCCTGAAAGGTCTCGAACCACGGGAAGGCACCGTTGTGGGGTGGCACATCCGCGGGATTGATATGGCCTCCCAACCCAAGGGACCACCATCCGTGCAGGCGGGCTTCTGTGCCTTGCCGCGGATAAGCCGCCAGCATGCCCATGGGATTCCGGAGCAGGATGTAGGGGATCCACTGCTTATGCTGCGGGTCCTGCTCCGCCACAGCGCGGGGCAGCCAACGAGGGGGCAGGCCGGCCAGAGTTTCACGCAAGACGGTCTCGGACAGCGGCAGCGCGCCAGCTCTCGGCAGCCAGGCAGCGGGGAGTTCTTCTGTTCGTGAACATAAGACGAGTTCTGAGTTGCTGGGTGTCATGGTCGAGCGAGCTTTTGTGCGAATGCGCACAGTAAACTGTCGCGCTGGCGCGGAGAGACAAATGCGGTGTCCAGGGCATGGCGCTGGAGCCACAGGAGGTCCAGTCGAGTCAGCCCGGGGCAAAGCCGGGCAGCCAACAGCAGGTTGTCAGTCAGCGAGGCTGCAGAGATGCCAATGTTGTCGGTATTCACCGTCACCCGCAGGCCTTCCCGTAAGTAGTTGAGCAGGGGGTAGGACTGTGGTTGATCGGGCGGATCGGACGAATCCGAAGGATTTGACGGATCCAATCGGTAGCCTTTGATCTGGTAGTTGGCGTAGGGGCACATTTCCACGCCAATGCCGCGTGCGGCCACGGACCGCATCAGGTCCGGGGATTGGGCCAGATGGAGCGCGTGGCCGAGCCGACGCGCATTGAGGTCGAATACAGCGCGCCAGATGCCTTCGGCCTCGTCGTTTTCGCCGGCATGAACAGTTACAGCAAGACCACAGCGGTGAACGCCGGTGAATTCCTCCCGAAAATAGTGCGCTCGGGTGTTGACGTCTTCATAGCCGGCCAGGTCCACCCCGACAACGCGGCAGTGGGCGTCGTTACTCCAATGTTCTGCAGCGGCCACGGCTAGGGCTAGGTGGCGAGCGATTTGGGCGCGGTAGTCGCCTTCGGTTCTGCGGGTGGCGATCAAGATGAGATTCACATGGCAAAATGGGCCGTTGCTGGCTGAGCGGGCTCGGTCCATGCAGTCTTGGAAATGCTGGCGAATGTCGCACAGCACCTGCCAAGGGGAGCGGTGTGGGTTGGCGTAGTTGGCGGGGGAACACCGGATTTCAGCGTAGATGACATTTTGGTCTAGCAGGTGATGGTAAAGCAGTTCGCAGTGCCGGCGCAGACACCCGGGATCCTTGAGGACGGCAGAGCCGCCGTTGTCCCCGAGTCGCATGTAATCCGCTAGCTTGATGGGTTGATGTGGCAGGGGCCACCCCTGCGGCGGGGTGCGGTCTTCGAGCGGAGGTAACTTGTCGGGCTGCGCCGCGGCGGCGCGCACCTGATCCAGCAGTGGGCGGTGGGTAGCGAAGCCGCCAAGGTGGCAGTGCAACTCCAGCTTGGGTAAGCGCGCTACCCAGTCACGGTCGGCTTCCGGGTCAAGCGGTTGCTCCAGCCAGGTGAGTGCTGTGCCTGGCCAAGTGGCGAGCACAGGAAACGGGAGTTGAGGCAACTTGTTCCAAGCGCCGGCGATGTTGTGACTGCGCCCGACTATCTCGCGCAAGTGGGTGCGAAAGGCATCGTCCGGGGCACGCAGCCAGCGGACTCCACTGTCCTGCTTGACGACCTGAAGTGGGAATTCAGCCGAGGTCGCCTGCTGGAACTGGGGCCACCCGCTTTCGGGTCCGAGACGGATCCAGTGGAGATGACCTTGATCGCGCGCTTTGAGGATTTCATCGATGGTCGAAGGTGGGCACGGATCGCCTTTGGCGTTGGTGCAGCAGTTGTCGGCAAGCACATGGAACACATCGGCTGCGCCGAGCACTGCTGCGGCTTTTTGCATGGCAGCCGACATGGTCTTGAATCCGCCAGATAGACAGATGTAGCGCTGGTCACGCGGGACGTTGGCCTCGATGATCCAGCGATACAGCACTTCTTCGAAGCGAAAATGATCGGCTTCAGAGGCAAAATCGACAAAATCGGCTACGCGACTGATGGTCAAATGCACGTCCGGGGCGTGAACCCGGAAGAATTGTTGGACCAGGGTCACATCCGGCTTTTCGGTGGTCAGCACGTGCACGGATTCAAAGCGAACACCTGGCAACAGAAACGCCTCAGGCACAATGGCGGGCGAAGTGCCCAGCGAGACAAACAGGCTGTTCATAGTTCGGCGGTGCCTTTGCAATCTGGATAGGCGGTGCAGCCCCAGAACTGGCGGCCGGCGTGCGGGCCGGTTTGGGCGGTGCGGAGCACCATGGGCTGGCCGCACCGCGGACATTGGGGGATGGGATCCGACTGATCGGACTGATCGGACCGATCGGACGGATCCGACGGATCGCGGCGGCTACGCCGCTGCAAGCGGGCGGTAGCCAGTTGTTCGGAGTAGCCGCCCTCCTCGATGAAGGCCTGCTCGAGGGCGGTGAGTTGCTGGTCGAGGAGGTAGTTGGCCTGGTGAATGAGGCAGATGATGGCGTTGGCGCGCACGGCGGGGTCGGCGTGCTCGAGCCAGCGGGCGTAACGGGCATGAAGGGCACGGCGCTGGGCCTGGGGATCCGACGGATCCGACGGATCTGACCGATCGGACGGATCCGACGGATCGCGGCGCAGTTGCGCCGCGACGGCGCGCACCGCGCGGGCCTCGGCGCTATCGGGCGACCATTGGGGTAGGTGGCGGTGGAACAAGAAGTCTTCGTAGTCGAGGAGGAGTTCCTCGAGGCTAGAGCGAGCGGCGTTGAGCAGGCGGAGTTCGGTTTGCGAAGAAGTGGCGGAGAACCGGCTACCTTCGGCAATATTTTGGCGGCCACTGCGCGCGGCCATGAGCATTTGCTCGGCGAGGCGCGAGCGGGGGTCGAGGAATTTTTCACAGAACCAGTAGGTGGCGTCGTAGATGAGCGTGGCGGTTTGGAAACTGGCGGTGGTGCGGTAACCGCCCGCGGGGCGGAGGCG
>Ga0078972_1017000_pt1 | contig 10580 bp, 9 predicted proteins | sample YelNatPaOPGAMG01_FD_67568 | JGI IMG/M metagenome (GOLD analysis project Ga0078972, IMG submission 67568) | Hot spring thermophilic microbial communities from Obsidian Pool, Yellowstone National Park, USA - OP-RAMG-01 (SPADES assembly) (version 2) | ecosystem: Environmental > Aquatic > Thermal...
AGATTGAACCGCCTTTCGCCAACTCAGCCGAAAATATGGTCGCTGCCATCAAAAACGGAGCACCGCTCGTTTGCGACGGTCGCGAGGGACGCAAATCCCTTGAACTTCTGACCGCCATTTACAAATCGGCGCAAACTGGAAAACCTGTCGCGCTGGCTTGAAGTTGAGTGCACTAAATTGACCGTGCTGGCTTCGCAAGTGACTGAGCAGCAAGCGCTAAAATGAGTTGGCGGAAATTTCGGGCGAACGGAGTGAACGGAGATGTTGGAGCAGATACGAATGGCTTGCATAACCCAAAGGCTTTACAGCAAGCGAGTTGACGATGTGATTGCGGAGACGAAGCGGCAGTTGGAAGGAGTTGGGCTGGGCAGGAAATTGAAAGGAAAGCGCATCGCTATCACGGCAGGCAGTCGCGGCATTGCTCGCATCAACGAAATCATCAAAGGCGTTGTTGAGTTCGTGAAAGAGTGCGGTGGCGAGCCTTTCGTTTTCCCAGCGATGGGAAGTCATGGTGGCGCGACTGCTGAAGGTCAAGTCGCCATTTTGAGGGATTACGGCATCACCGAAGAATTCATCGGCGCTCCCATCTTGGCAACGATGGAAGTTGAACGAATTGGCGAGACGGATGGCATCCCCGTTTACGCTGACAAGTTCGCCGCAAACGCTGATGGCATCATCGTCGTCAACCGAATCAAACATCACACCGATTTCTCTGGACCGCATGAGAGCGGTTTGCTCAAGATGATGGCTGTCGGGATGGGCAAGCGACAGGGCGCCGATGTCGCTCACACCTACAAGGCATGGAGTTTGCGCAATTACATCCCCAAGATGGCTCGCGAGATGCTGAAGAGGTTGCCCATTCTCGCTGGGCTCGCAATTTTGGAGAACGGCTACCACCAAGTTGCCAAATTGGTGGCGCTCAAGCCAAACGAAATTGAAGCGGGCGATCGGGAACTTTTGCGCTTCTGGAAGCGAATTCGCCCCAAAATCCCTTTCAACCACCTTGATGTCCTCATCGTTGAGCGGATGGGCAAGAACATCTCTGGCACGGGCATGGACACGAAAGTCATTGGGCGACTCATGATTACGGGCGAAAACGAACTCAAGCATCCCATGCCCCGTGTCATCGTCGTGCTGGATTTGACTGACGAATCTCACGGCAACGCTGCCGGATTGGGTTTGGCAGACATCACGACAAAGAGGCTCATAGAGAAAATCAACTGGCACGACACCCACATTAATGTCTTCACCAGCGGCTTCATTGAGCGAGACCGAATTCCCGTTGTGGCTGAAAATGACCGTCAGGCTTTGGAGTGGGCTTTGGAAATCGCAAAAGTCCGTGACCCAGAAAAAGCCCGCATCGTCCGTATCCGCGACACAAACACTTTGGGCGTCCTTTACATCTCGCAAGGGTTATGGGACGAGGCTGCAAGAAACCCGCGCATCAAGTTCGTCAAAGAGTTGCCGCTCAAGTTTGAAGACGGAAATCTCGCACCTGTGACTTACGAGGTTTAGCGTAATGCGTAACCCGTGATGCGTGATTGTCTTGGTGCGACTTCAGCGGAGTTGAGCGAAAGGAGGGTAAAAGCGGTGACGCTGAACGAAGTCTTTTGGTCGGTCGTCAAGTTGGTCATCATCATCGCTTGCGTGATGGGCGTTTTGCCGTTCCTGATTTGGGCTGAAAGAAGGCTTTTGGGCTTCATGCAAGATAGGCTCGGACCGAACCGTGTCGGTCCTGCTGGTTTGCTTCAATCCTTTGCCGATGCGCTCAAATTGATGCTCAAGGAAGTCATCGTGCCTGAAGGCGCTGACAAGTTCGTCTACTTCTTGGCACCCATGCTTTTGATGGTGCCAGCCCTTTGCACTTTCGTCGTCATCCCCTTCGGTCCGAACGAGCAAGTCGTTGACTTAAACATCGGTGTCCTTTACATCGTCGCTTTGGCGAGTTTGGGAGTTTACGGCATCGTCTTGGCTGGATGGTCTTCAAACAGCAAGTATGCGTTGCTTGGAGGGCTGAGGAGTGCTGCGCAAATGCTGAGTTACGAGTTAGGAGTCGGATTAGCCATCGTCGTCGTGGTCATGCTCACTGGGACGCTGAGTTTGAGGGGCATAGTTGAGGCTCAAAGCGGTCCGTTGACTTTTTGGTGGTTTGGGCGGGAGTTGGTAATCCCGTTTTTGCCCAACTGGCTCGTTTTCAAACCGCTGGCTTTGCCAGCCTTCATCATGTTCCTGATCGGCGGTTTCGCTGAGACGAACCGAGCACCTTTTGATTTGCCCGAGGCTGAATCCGAACTGGTCTCAGGCTACCATACCGAATACACGGGCATGAGGTTTGCCATGTTCATGCTGGGCGAATATGTCAATGTCGTGACAGCGAGCGCTATGGTCACGACGCTGTTTTTGGGCGGTTGGAACGGACCTATTTTCCCGCCTTTGCTTTGGTTCATCGTCAAGTTGCTTTTGGTGCTGTTCACCTTCATTTGGGCGCGGGCAACATTGCCGCGAATCCGATATGACCAACTGATGAAATTGGGCTGGACAGTTTTGGTGCCCGCAGGGCTTGCCAACATCGCTGCTATCGCCCTTTACGACGCTTGGAAGTGGAGCAGGTTCGCTGGCTTTTGAAGTGAATTCGTGCAAGACTTACAGGTGGCATCAAGTAGAGCAAAGGAGGAAGAAACCGAGATGGTGCGCGATATATTGCGAAGCCTGAAGGTGACCTTCAGTCACCTGTTTGCGCCGAAGGTGACTGTTCAGTATCCTGACGAACCCGTTAAAGTCTCGCCCCGCTTTCGAGGTCGGCACATTTTGAGGCGATGGGAGGACGGGAAGGAGCGGTGCATCGCTTGTCACTTGTGTTCGGCAGCCTGTCCAGCCGATGCCATCACCGTCATCGCTGAAGATAACCCACGCGACAATCCCGTTTCCCGTGGGGAGCGCTACGCGAAAGTTTACCAAATTGACCTTCTCCGCTGCATCTTTTGCGGCTACTGCGAGGATGCGTGTCCCGTCAACGCCATCGTTTTAGGTTCGGGCTTTGAGATTTCTGGCTACCGACGCGAAGATTTTATCGTGAACAAGGAAGACCTACTTGAGCCCCATCCCAACAGTTTCGTCAAGGATTCCTTCTTTGACAGCACCCTTTACGACCGACCTTACCTTCCCATCCCGTCGGCAGCGGACAGAGAAGCCCTAATTGAAGGTCGGCAACGAGAGATTGAAGAGCAAATCCGAACAGCCAAACCGCCAATCGTCATCAGACCTTACTGATGGGATATGGGGCAAGGGACAGGGGACAAGAACGGAATGGGACGAGGGACGCGGGACGAGGGACGGGAAAAATGGGAGGACGAGGTTCCTGCCGAGCCAAGTTTTCGGCAAATCGTGAGATGGGCAAATCGGCAAGTCGGAAAAGAAGGCGAATGGCGACTGACGAATAGCGAAAGTTTTTTCTGGAGGGCAGTGTCCCTGCACTGCCAAAAATTTTCGGCACATCAGGAGATGCGCCCTCCAGTTTTCCCAGCCTGCTTTAGCGGGCTTCGTTTCCCGTAGCACCGACTCCCGTTGGCAGTAAACTAATCAACCCTGCCATCCCCACTCATTTGGCTCGTCGCCGAAGCAGAATCACTTCTCCACCGATAGTGACGACTACCAAATATTGCCCGTCGGGAGAAAAAGCGAGCGAGGAGGGGAAGTCTCTTAGTGTTAGGTTCAAATCCCATCGCTGCTTAGTGGTCAAATCCCAGAGGGAAAGGGTGTTGCGAGTTATCCAGAGGGCAGGAACAGTCTTCCCTTCGGGACGAAAACTTGCCAGCAAATCCCAAGATTTGTTAGTCCCTGCAGCGACGAAGGGTTCAACCGGGCTGAAGGCAGCGCTTTGAAGTGCACCGTAGTCTATGTAAAGGTCCGTGCGTTTGCCATCAGCGATGCTGAACCGGACGAGTTTGCAGAATGGTCCCCATACATTCCCCCACGCCAAGATTTGTTTGCCGTCGGGGGAGAAGCCTAACTTGTCAATGCCTGTCCCAATATGCCACTGGTGGAGTTGTTTCTTCGTCGCAACTTCCCAAACGGTGACCGAGCCTTTCACATAATCATAAGTCGCCAGCAGTTGGGTATCAGGGGAAAGAGCGGCAGCGTAGGTAGTTTGAGGGATGGGCAATTCGGCAATCTTTTTCCCATCTGCCACCCGCCAAAGATGGATTTTGCCCGTCGCTTCGCTGACGATGAGAAGGAAGCGACCGTCGGGCGAAAAGTTGAAGCCACCGACAGAAGGCATAAATGCTTGCTTAAAGCCGCGAACAGTTTTCACAGTCCAAGTTTTTTCTTTGATGGTGCATAAAGGTTGAGCGCCAGGGAGACGCAAAAGGGTGATGGTGCCGTCTTCCTTGTAGAGGGCAGCAACCGACCCGTCAGGGGAAAGCATGGCAAGACTCCCCGCAGGCAAAGGAATGGTTCGCAAAAGTTGACCGTCTTGAACCCGCCAGATAAGTAAGCCTTTATCGTTTGTGGAAATTAACTGGCTGCCATCCGAGAAAAAAGCGATATTTCGCATATAGACGGGCTGACCGCCATCCCGCCGACGCCAGAGTTCTTCAAAGGGAAAGATGGGATGGTGGCGGGGAAGAAAGATGACTGCAAAGAACCCTATCATCAGCAAGGCAGCGAGCAGCAGCCAGTGATGTTTTTGAGGTGGCGAAGTGAGCCAGCGCCACATGGTCTTCACCCCCTTGCGATGAAATGGAACGCCTTCCATCATTATGGCATTTTGGGTGTCGCAATATCCAAAGAGCGTTCCAGACTCAACGCACCAACTTTTCAAAGCGAGGGTCGCTTCGCAAGGGTTTGAGGTCGTCATCCTTTTTCGCCAGTTCCTTCAGACCTGCGTCCAACTGCAAAGCCCGTTCCAGCGCTTTCAAAGCGTCTTCCTTTTCGCCCAACAAAGCGAGGTAACACGCCAAGTCGTAATGCAGCACTGCTTGGTCGGGATAGCGCAGAACTGCTGCTTTCAAAATCTCGGCAGCCTTTTTGATGTTCCCTTTTTGCCGCCACTTGGACGCTTCAAAGAGCCGAGCCCAAGCGAGTTTGATGGTCAAGATGCGACGCAGTTCTTTGACTGGTTCAGGGTGGTCGTCAACTCGCAAATCAATGTATCGGTCATCAAAGCCGCCATAGCCTGCACCTTTCCGGACAACCAAAATGGCGGCACTTTGTTTTCCCCTCGCGTCGCCACCAGCCTGTTCACCTGCTTCCAACGCTGCCATCAGCCGTTCCGCTAACTCTCCCTGTGTCTCCTGAAAGGCTTTTGCCATAGCCTTGACAACTTACTCACCTGCCAGAATGTTGCCTTGCACGGCAAAACCCTTACCGACAATGTGTCCAGCCCAAGGAAGGCACTTTTTGCCTGTAAAGGCTGCTGCACGCCCTTTCGCATCAACGATGCCGACTTGCCTGAGTTCACGGTCTTTGTCGGAAGCCAGCAACTGCTTCAAGACTTGACTTGGCGTCAAACCCTTACGCAACAGTTCCAAGCCTTTGGGTCCGAAAGTCGTGTTGGCGAAGGACTGAGTGGCAATTGCACCGACTCCAGCCTTAGCGTATGGGACGACCGAACCAACTGCCAGAAACTTTGAAGCAACCGCAACTCCTAAATCTCCCGTCTTCGGGTCAAAAGCCACGATGGAAAAAGTGCTTGTCGGCTGCATCGGTTGGCAAAAGGTCAGCAGCGTGAAACTCAGCCAATAAGCCATCATCACTCACCCCTTTTCGGTGGCAACCATTGGCGCAAAAAGGCGATAGAAATTTCGCCGTGCCATTGATGCCCGCCATCAAATTCGTCGTAAACGAACCTTTCCGTTGCGTTGGCGATTTGATAGGCGCGACGGACAACTTCCACCGCTTTTCGGGTTTCGTCAATAGGGAAGCCGTCATCACGCCGTCCTGCTTCCACGCACAAAGGACGCGGGGCAATCAATGCCGCCACTTCTCCCAAATCACCATAACGCAAAATCCCGATGGGCACTTGCACGCCACAAAAGTTGCCCAATTGCAAGGCGAACCCAGCAAAGGTGTTGAGGTAGCAACTGATGACGGCTGCTTTCACCCGCTCATCCAACGCCGCTAAAAACAGCGTCATCGTCCCGCCATAAGAGAGCCCAACACAACCAAGCCGATCTCCATCCACTTCAGGGCGCGTTTGCAAATAGTCAAGGCATCGCATCCCGTCCCAAACATTCAAGCCAAGTGGGTTGAGCCCGAAGAGCAGGCATTTGATGAGCAAGACATCGCAATGGTCTTTACCGCCGTAAGCGCCGCCCAACCGTCGCTCGCCAAACCCACGCCAATCGGGCGATAAGACAATGTAACCTTCCCGCACCAATTGCAGGGCGTAGGCGTAATTGTGGGCGCGGATGGAATGAACGCGATGAAGTTCGCCATGCGTGATGCCGCAAACATCGTCCTTACCGTTACCGTGCCCGTGACAAGCCAAAATCGCCGCCCGCTTTTCGCCCTGCTGCAAATCTTTCGGCAAAAGCAAATAGGCAGGCACGGTCATGTCAGGTTCGCTTTGAAAGAGCACTTTCTCTCGCCAGTGGTCGCCCATGTCGGTTCGGTCAACGATGATGGGTTCTAAGGGGCACTTTTGTTCGGGCAACAATCCCAACCCTTCCCAGACTTTCGCCCGAAACTGCGCCTGCCACTGCCGCAACTCGTCAGCATTTTCCGCCCGCAGCGGCAACAAAGGTTGGCGTTCCCGATAACGCCGCAGCAAATATTCGCCCATAGACCAATTGCGCATCATCATCTCATCCCACATCGCCTTGCCTCCTTTTCGCATTTCAGCCACTCAAAGTTTGCCATCAAGTTAACTTGCGCGATTGAAAGGGACATAGGACAGGAACGGGACGGGGACGCGGGACGAGGGACGGGAAAATGGGAGGGCGAGGCTCCTGCCGAGCCAAAATGGCAGCGAATAGCGAATGGCGAATAGCGACTGGTGAGACGACGAATAGCAAACGGCCTTGATCACCCACACGAGGTGGGTGGCTACAAATTCAAAGCAGGCTAACTGAAAGTTGAGAGTTGTGGGTTGCGCGTTCAGAGAAAAAGCCCTAACCATCAACTCTCAACCCGCAACGCGCAACCCAAATAGCAGGCTTTGTTTTTTCGTAGCCACCGACTCCAGTCGGTGGTTTGGAGGGTCAGGCTCCTGCTTTGCGCCATGAAAGACTAAATTCGGGGCTAACGCCCCTCCTACAAGACTTTCCGAACGCACTTCTGTGCTGTTGACACCGCCGAAAATTTTGGCATCATCTTTGAGGCTCAAAAATGGGCATTGGTCTGAATGAGGTGATTGCGGACAATGATGTGGAGGTGGATTTTCGTGACGGCGATAGCGAGTGCTTTGATGGCAGCAGGGAACGCAGTAGGCGCCAATTTCGTTCCGAGACCTGAACACCCGCGACCAGATTTTGAGCGAACGCAATGGCTTAATTTGAACGGCGTTTGGGAATTCGCTTTTGACCCTAACGATGTCGGTGTCAAGGAAAATTGGTTTGCCACCACTGCCCAACCGTTTCTGCTCCGCATCGTTGTGCCCTTCCCATGGGAGAGCAAACTCAGCGGCATCGGACGAACGGATTACAAAGGCGTTGCGTGGTATCGTCGAAACTTCACTGTCCCCAAAGAATGGCGGGGCAAGCGAATTTGGCTTTGCTTCGGTGCCGTTGACTGGCACGCAACAGTCTGGCTGAACGGTGAAAAAGTCGGTGAACACGAAGGTGGCTACAGCGAATTTCGCTTTGATGTCACCGACAAAATCCGATTTGACGCCCCCAATCTGCTCGTCGTCCGAGCCGTTGACTTCACTGACCACGAGACACCCATCGGCAAGCAAGTTCAGTGGTGGTATACGAGCACAAGTGGCATTTGGCAAACTGTTTGGCTCGAAGCGACGGGGCAAGTTTGCGTGAAGAAGTTCCGCATCATCCCTATTGCCGATAAACGCTATGTGCCGACAGGGGAAATGCGATTTGAGGTTTGGTTAGACTGGGACGCGGGGCGAGGGGCGAGGGACGAGGAAGTTGTCGTGGAAGTTCGTTCGCCGGACCGCAAGTTTCGCGCCGTGCAAGTGAAAGTGCCGCCAAAGCAAGAACAAGTGACGCTGACGGTCAAAGTGCCTAACCCGAAATTCTGGACACCCGAAACGCCCTACCTTTACGACGCCGAAATCGTTGTCCGTTCGGGGCGAGGGACGAGGGATGGGGGACGAGATGCAGACGAAACGGCGGACGATATTGTTCGCACCTATTTCGGCATCAGAACGATTGCTTGGGGCAAGGGGCAAGGGACAGGGGACAAGGGTCATAGTTTTGTGCTGCTTAACGGCAAACCAATCTACATTCGCGGCGCCCTTGATCAATCCTTCAACCCTGACGGGATTTACACCGCTCCGAGCGATGAGTTTTTGCGGCGAGACATTGAGTTGGCGAAGGCTGCTGGCTTCAACATGCTCAGAATTCACATCAAAGCTGACGAACCGCGCAAACTCTATTGGGCTGACAGATTGGGGATTCTCATCCAGCAAGATGTCCCGTGCTTTTACCGTATCAGCGAGCGGTCCCGACGAGCCTTTGAGAAAACTCTGCGCGACATGATTGAACGCGATTTCAACCACCCCAGCATTTACTGCTGGACAATCTTCAACGAGGAATGGGGCATCGGCAACCTTCAAACTGCACCGAAGGAGCACCGCATTGACTGGGTTTTGAAGATGGTTGAGTTAGTGCGCCAACTTGACCCAACCCGATTGGTTCAGGATAACACCGGCTGGGCACACCTTGTTTCCGATCTCAACTCGTTCCACTGGTATGGTCGCGATGTGGACGGCTTCCGGCAACATTACCGGCGCATCAATGACGAACGCATAAAGCCAGGTGACGATTGGAACTACATCGCAGGTTACAAGCAACGAGGGGAACCGTTTGTCAACAACGAGTTCGGTTATGTCGGCGCGGGCGATGGCGATAGTGATTGGTCTTGGGGCAATTTGTTCGTCGTAAACGCCATGCGTTCCTGCGACAAGTTAGTCGGATACACCTACACGGAATTGACGGACATTGAGTGGGAGCATAACGGCGTTTACAACTACGACCGCTCACCCAAAGAGTTCGGCTACGACTTCTGGGCACCGGGAATGACGGTGCGCGATGTTTTCGCCGAAGACTTTCTCGTCTTGGATGTGCCAGCAATCAAATACGCCAAACCGGGCGAAAAAGTCAGCGTGCCCGTTCTGTTCAGCCACATGAGCGGCAAGCATGAGTCTGGTTTGACCTTAAAGTGGCAAGTCCGTTGGCTTGACAGGTTCGGCAACTGGCGTGAAAGCAAAGTCCAAACGCGCAAGTGCCCGAAGACGCCCGCATACAGGTTGACGAAGTTAGGTGAAATCACTTTCGCGCTCCCAAACGAACCTTCACTGGTGACACTTGTGGCTTGGCTTGAGGACTCAAAGGGCAAGCGGGTGCACATCAATTACACGCAATGGTGGGTGCGGGATGAAAAGGGGTTGCCGCGAATTGAAGTCTTGGACAAACGCACTTTAGTGCTGCGCTTCTCCCCCAATGATTGGGCTGAAAGCAAGTTCAACGAACTTTCCATGCCAGAAACACCCATAGACGGCAAGCATTATGGGCGAGGCTATGGCTTCGTTGAATATCGGCTCAAGTTGCCCGAAGGCGTGAGTTTGGACAAGGTTAAAGCGATAAGGCTGCTCTGCGAAGTCGCAGCGAAAGCGGGGCGCGAGAAAGTCGATTGGGCTGAACGAGTGAACCCGCAAGATTACCCCCAAACCGACGGCAAAAAGTTCCCGACAACCGTTGAGGTCTCCTTCAACGGCATCAAAGTTGCGACTTGGAACTTGCCCGACGACCCTGCTGATGCTCGTGGAGTCCTGTCTCATTGGCGAGGCGTTGAGCGAGGTTCTTACGGCTACTTGATGAGCGCTGAACTTGACATGAACACTCCTGAGGGCGTCGCCGTCCGCAATCAGGTGGCGGAAACAGGGCAGTTAGTAATTCGCTTCACCGTTCCTTGGAACGCTGTCCACCGAGGCGGTATCGCAATTTACGGAGAAACGATGGGCTGTTATCCTGTTGAGCCGACGCTGATTTTGCGGTTTGCCGAACCGCTGCCTTTGCCTGTTGGCTGGTCATCAAGCGAAAGTGTTGCTGTCAGCACTTTTAGGGAACGGCTTCGAGTTGTGTTGCCTACGGCTCAACGGGGTGGACACCAGTGGCGTTACACGACGGAACGACCATCAGAGAACTGGATGCAACCTGAGTTTGACGATAGCGGTTGGAGAGTTGGAAAGTCGGGATTTGGCACTGAAGGGACGCCGGGCGCAATTGTTGGGACGAGATGGGCAACAGGTGAAATTTGGCTGCGGACGAAAATCACAATGCCAAAACTCTCTCCCGACGATGCCGTTTGGCTTGAAGTGCACCACGACGAGGACTGCGAGGTTTATGTCAACGGCAAGTTGCTATGGCGCGAAGGCGGTTATCTGACGCGCTACAAAACTG
>Ga0078972_1017002_pt1 | contig 10578 bp, 6 predicted proteins | sample YelNatPaOPGAMG01_FD_67568 | JGI IMG/M metagenome (GOLD analysis project Ga0078972, IMG submission 67568) | Hot spring thermophilic microbial communities from Obsidian Pool, Yellowstone National Park, USA - OP-RAMG-01 (SPADES assembly) (version 2) | ecosystem: Environmental > Aquatic > Thermal...
ATGCTATGGCAATAGCGGCGCCCCAGTTATCGATCCACAAACCATGCAGGTTATTGCCATTGTCTCACGTCGAAATACTGCAGCCACTAAATCGTACAACGATTTGATGGGTTACATCAACACAAACCTCGAGGAACTCCGAAAGATTGAAGGGAAGTTCAAACTTGGCGAGCTCGATCCCATTCAAGTGCTAATTGCTAACCAGAATCAAATTAAACTCTTAGCATCAAACATTTACAAGCACACTGCATCGGGAACTTCGCAGGCAGTTATGCTCGATCATATTATCACCTACTTTAACGAGCAGGCGGTAATCGATAACAACTTAATTAAAAGCAACGAAGTTGAAGTCGATGTGACCGTTAGCAAAGAGTAGTTTTTGTTTTCATGGGTTGGTAGGGTACTGCTATAAAAGCAGTGCCCTTTCTTTTTGTTAAACAATTCTAAAAGATAAAATGTTTGTAACTTACAGGAACAAAAAGCATCAAGCAAGCTTAGTTTTGTGGTTGCTTTTAATTAAAAGTAAAACTAAAAGAATAAAAAAATGAGCCGAAAGAATTATGTCGCCTTCTTAAGCAATATAGAGCTTTTTAGGGGGTTAAACGAATCGGAGTTGAATACCCTAGTTAAAGGGATTGTGGAAAGGGAATTTCCTGAAGGCAGCATGTTGTTTGTTGAAAATAACAAACGCGAAGGTATTTTGGTGATTTATGAAGGGCAAGTTGAACTGTTCAAGAGCAATCCGTACGGGGTGGAGTTAAAGTTAACCCAATTCTCCAAGGGTGATTTTTTAGGCGAAGGGGTCTTAACATCCGATTCCACCCATTCAACCTCGGCGCGGGCAATTGCTCCCACCCAAGTGCTACTCCTTAGGGTTGAGGATTTGAACGCAAATCCTGCCATTGCCCTCAAGGTTCTTACCAATATAACCAGGGTGATGCAGCGTAGAATGAGGTATGCCAATAACCGCATGATTAATCCGGCTAGCCAGTACGAGTCGGGTGCCACCCGTCTTGAACACGATTTACTTGGAGAGAGGGAAGTCCCTGCCGAATACTACTACGGTGTACAAACTTTAAGGGCGTTAGAAAATTTCAACATCTCAGGTGTTACGCTGAATTTCTACCCCGATTTAATCGATGCCTTGGCAATGGTTAAGCAGGCTGCCGCCGAGGCAAACTGTGAACTCGGTTTACTTGATCCCAAGGTTAAGGATGCCATTGTAAAGGCTTGCACCGAAATAACCAATGGCAAGTTCCATAACCAGTTTGTGGTTGACATGATACAGGGTGGTGCAGGAACATCAACAAATATGAATGCCAACGAGGTGATTGCAAATCGTGCCCTGGAGCATTTGGGATACTCCAAGGGGCAGTACGAATTCTGTCACCCATTGAACCATGTCAACATGTCGCAATCAACAAACGATGCTTACCCTACCGCTGTTAAGATTGCTCTAATCAACTCAAATAAGAAACTGATTAAAGTCCTTGAATCCCTTATAGAGTCGTTTAGAGCAAAAGCCAATGAGTTTGCTCATATTATTAAAATGGGCAGAACACAGCTACAGGACGCTGTTCCTATGACGTTGGGTCAGGAGTTTGAGGCTTATGCCGTTACACTTTCCGAGGAGGTTGAGCGATTGAATCAGAATGTTCGCCTTTTCTTGGAGGTAAACATGGGTGCTACAGCAATTGGAACAGGTATTAACTCCGATCCCGATTACCCAGAAAAGGTAATTAAGCATCTCAGGCGAATCACCGGGTTGGACATTGTTCTTGCTTCAAACCTGGTTGAGGCCACTCAGGATACTGGAGCGTTTGTAATGTACTCGTCGGCTGTTAAAAGGTTAGCCGTTAAGCTATCGAAAATCTCTAACGATTTGCGATTACTCTCTTCCGGTCCACGTACCGGTTTGAGCGAAATAAACCTTCCACCCATGCAACCGGGATCATCTATCATGCCAGGTAAGGTGAATCCGGTAATCCCAGAGGTAGTAAATCAAATTGCATTCAAGGTAATTGGTAACGATTTAACGGTAACCCTTGCAGCCGAAGGCGGCCAGTTAGAACTGAATGTTTTTGAGCCTGTTATTGTTCAAAGCCTTTTTGAATCAATTGAGATGCTGAAAAACGGCATGAACACATTAAAGTACCGGTGTATCGATGGAATTACCGCCAATGAGGAACGCTGCAGGAATATGGTTTATAACTCCATTGGCCTGGTTACTGCTTTAAATCCTTACATTGGTTACGAGGCCTCAACGCAGCTGGCAAAGGAAGCCTTGGTAAGTAATAAGAGCGTATATGAACTGGTATTACAGAAAGGACTCCTTTCAAAGGAACAACTCGATACCATTTTGTCGCCCGAAAATATGGTTAAGCCAAGAAAATTAAAGTTATAAATACGATATAATTTAAAAATCCTTACATTTGATGCGTTCCCTCTTTAACGGGGAGCGCATCAAAAATATTTGGTAATGCTTACAATTGATTATACTGAGATTGTTGATACCAATCAGTTACAGGATTGGGAAAAGAACCTAATTGCACAGGCCAAAATGGCATTAGAGGGAAGCTATTCGCCCTATTCTCATTTTAGAGTGGGAGCTGCTGTTTTATTGGAAAATGGGACAATTATTACCGGAAGCAATCAGGAGAACGGTGCTTATCCCTCGGGGTTGTGCGCTGAACGGGTAGCCCTTTTCTATGCAGGTGCTAAGTATCCCAACGTTCCCATCAAGGCTCTTGCCGTTGTTGCCTCAAACGAAAAGGGTATTACTTCTAATCCTGTTTCTCCATGCGGTGCATGTAGGCAAGTTATGATGGAGTATCAAATGATATCAGGTAAACCCTACTCCATTTACATGGTAGGAACAGGGAAGATAATTAAAATAGATGATGTTAGGATTTTGCTTCCCTTCAGTTTCACCAATGTGAGCGATGTAGATCAAAAGTAAGGGTTTACAGCGACGATACAATCTTTCGTAGCGTATTGTTGGGGATTAAACCATCGGCATCCTCTGAGTACTCAGGTTTTATTCGTTCAACAAAGTACATGTCGATTTCCCCAATATTCTTGGCAGGTATTTTACCGCGGGGGGAGCAAATAAAGTAATCTTTGATGTAGGAGTAAGTGGTTTCGGAGATATTTATTTTTCCTGGCTCGCATGCTGTTTCCATTCGGCTGGCCACATTAACCGTATCGCCCCAAATGTCGTAAGCGAACTTATGTTTACCGATAACCCCTGCAATAACGCTGCCTGAGTGAATACCAATCCTAATCTGCCAGGTTGGTTTGTTTGCTTTTGCCTCCTCAATGTTTCTTGCCTTTGTATAACGCTGCAACTCAAGGGCCGCAAGCACGGTATCGAATGGGTGGCTGTGGTTAGTTCTGGGCAATCCGCCTACACACATGTAGGCATCGCCAATGGTTTTAATCTTTTCGATGTAGCGCTGGGTAATTATTTCGTCAAAAGCCTCAAAGTAGCTGCTAAGCACATTAAGGAACTCCTCAATGTTTTCGTAGGCAACGCTAATCTTAGAGAAACCCACAAAGTCGGCAAACAGAACTGAAACTTCCTTGAACTTCTTTGGTTTATATACGCCTTTCTTCTGTAAGGCATTGGCCACTTCAAGAGGAAGAATATTCAACAGCAAAGCCTCAGTTTTTTGTTTCTCTTCGGCCAGCAACTCCGATTGTTTTTGAATTTGGTTTTGTTGTTCTTCAAGAATTTTGTTGGCATTTTCAAGATTTTCCATTATGCTTTGTAGATGCTCATTCTTTTCGGCAAGATCTTTTTCAATGAGTTTTAAATCGGTAATATCCATTTCAATGGCTACAATGTAGCTCAAGTTTTGGAGGTCGTCGAAAACGGGAGTTAAACTGGTTTGAATGTACTTCTCCCTCCCTAATGGAGTTATCCATTTACTATCGTAAACAACATACTCACCAGCAATGCATCGTTTTATGGCATCCGATGTGGTCTTATTAATTGTTTCGGAAAACAGATTGTCCCCAAAGATTGCCTTAAATTCATCGATGCTGCATTCGTAAAGGCGTTTAAAACCTTCGTTTACCCAAGTAATTTCGCCCTTATTGCTAATAATAATAACCGAATTCCCAGCCTGGCTTATAGCGGTTGTAATGCTGTCGAACTGTTCCGAGAGGGTTTTGAGTTTTTTCAGCATTCGGCCTCGCTGTATGCCGACCATGGTGCGCTGAATGAGTTCGGGTGTATTTATTGGTAAACCGATAAAGTCGTCGGCACCGGCATGAAAAAGTGATTGAATATGTTCCGGTTGGAGAAAATCGGCAATGGCCAGTATGGGAATACTGGAAGTTGCGGGGTCGGCTTTTATAATCGAGAGAACATCGGCGGCAGCCTTGTTCGCAAAATGGATATCGTAGAGAATTATATCAGGATTACTGCTTGATATGTTCGATATAATATGGTCCGAATCAACAATATTGCTTACCGTAAAATCATCGTCGGCAAGGCTGAATATCCGTTGAATATCTTCTAGAAGCTCACTGTTTCCACAAGCAGTTAAAACCTTGTAAGGCATTTTTCAAATCCGATATTGTAGCAAAAAAACGAAAAATTAGGAATTAATGAAAACGTTTGCGGAAATTTATTTTTGTGAAATTTTAGCCACAAATGCTTTCACTTTTCATCTTCCTGCATTTGGTCAATAATTTTTTGGACTTCCTCTTCCGTAAAATGTAGTTTTTCCTTACAAAATTTCAAGAGTTCCGAGGCTCGTCGGATTTTCTCGGTTAACTCATCAATGTCAAGTTCATTCGATTCGATTTGGTCAATGATTTTTTCAACCTCCTCGATTGCTTCGCTATACTTGAGCGTTTTCTTGGTCATGGTTAACTTTTTTAGATGGAATGGTTATAGTAAATGTTGTTCCCTTGCCTAAAGTGCTATTCACGCTAATTCTTCCGCCATTAGCTTCGGCAAATTCTTTGCATAGCATTAATCCAAGCCCAGTGCCACTTTCGGAGTTTGTTCCCTTGGTGGTAAATCCATCAAGTTTAAATAGATTCTTCAGATTCTCCGGAGCTATTCCAACGCCTGTATCGGTTACTTGTATTGTTACTTTTTGATGGTCTAAGGCCGCACTAACCGATATTTTTCCCCCGCTTGGGGTAAATTTTATGGCGTTGCTGAGTAAGTTTCTGATGATTGTTAGTAAGGTGTCGTAGTCGGCATATGCCGTAACGGAATTGTTGCAATTGGTTTCAATGGTTATTCCTTTTTCGCTGGCCGGTAACGATGCCACTTCGACAGCCTTAGCAATTAACTCAGTAACGTTTATGTGTTTGGGGTTTAAGGTAAGTTTACCGGTTTGACTTCGAGCCCAGCTAAGTAGGTTTTCGGTTAGGGTAAGCACATTTGATGCCGATTGGTAAATATGGCTACTGAACTCTTTTACCTCGCTGGGTGATAGCTCGTTGGCTTTGGTGGCTAAGATTTCCGACAGGCCAACCAAGGCAGTGAAAGGACTTCTTAAATCGTGAGCAACAATCGAAAATAGTTTATCCTTTGTTTTAATGGTTTGTTCAAGCTCTGCCTGATATTGCTTTAATTTCTGATTAATTCTATCTACTTCTTCGTATTTTTCACGTTGTAGGCGGGCTAAATTCTTTTTCTGGTTGAAAAGGTATAAAGTTCCTATTACTACAAAAAGGAGGAAAATAACCACGGTAACCAGCAGATTACGTTGCGCTTTCTGCTTGTTTATTCTTTCCTTGTCAAGTTCTACTTTAGTTCGTAAAGCGTCAACCTCAGCCTCAATCAGTTTTATTTCTGTTTTGGTCTTGTCGAGTTCAAGGTTGATATGTGCCTCAATATTTGCCTCGCTACGTTTGGCATTATCAAGACTATCTTTTAGGAAAACATATCTTTGGTAAAGGTTTAAAGCGTTCTGGTATCTACCCTGAGCTTTTTCTATTTCGCTGAGCGATAATGTTCCAAGCAAAACAAGGTAAGCATTACCTACCCGTTTCCCAATTCTTATCGACTGGTTGATGTTTTCTTTTGCTTCCTTATACTTTCCTTGAAGCGAGTGTATTTCGCCAATTTTTCTTAGGCAAAGAGCTTCGCCCTCGGCATTTAAGTTTTGCCTGTATTTTTCCATTGCTTTATTGAAGTGTGAAAGGGCTAGGTCAAGGTTTTTGTCTTGGCGTTCAATGTTGCCAAGAGTATTATACAAGTCAGAGAGCACTTGATTTTGGTTGCTCCGCAAGGCAATTTTTATGGCTTGTGTAATAGTACTCCGTGCCTTGCTGGGCTTATTCCAGTCGAGGTAGGTTTGAGCGATGTTCTTAAGTATTCGGGTAACCTGTAAATCATCGCCTTTTTTTTCGCTTAATTCTAATGCTTTTTGGTAAGCATTTATAGCATTTGCATATTGTTTCTGGTCGTAGTAAACGTTGCCTAGGTTTTGGTATATGTATATTTTCAGGTCGGGTTTAACCTCAAGGTTCTCAACCAGACCCATTGCTTCGTCGATATACTTTTGGGCGTTCCGAAACAAGCCCAGTTTTCGGTAAACCAACGATATGTTTACCAACGTACGAGCGATATCCTCTTCCTTCCCATACGATTGACGTATTTTAAGGGATAGCAGGTATCGTCGAAGCGCTTCGGGGTAATCCTCTATGCTCAAAAAGGTATTGCCCAGTTCGTTTTGGATTGAGGCTTCGGTAAGTGGGTCGCCAATTTCTTTTGAAAGTTCAAGGGCTTTGTTGAGCGCCTCTATTGCCTCGGCGTTACTCTTTTGCATCAGATATGCCTTAGCAATATTGTTCAGGGTGTTTATACTCGATTGTTTAAAGCCAAGCGATTCCTTAATGTGTAGGCTCTGAGTATAGTATTCGATTGCTTTAGCTGGTTGTGAAAACTTAAGGTAAACACCCCCCAAGATGTTTAATATATCGGCAACCTCATCGTACAATTTTACATTATTTGCCAACTGAATGGCATTGTTCAGGTGGCTAAGCGATTTGCCAAAATCGCCGGTTTCGCGGTACGTTAGTCCTATGTTTTTAAGAACCTGAATAATCCGAAGTGTATCCTTAGCCTTTTCGGCTGCAATGAGAGCTTCAAAATACGATTTTAGTGCTTCGGAGTAATTCCCAAAGTTCCAATGGACGCTACCAATGCTTTGGTTGCATTCCGCAATATTGACATCGTATTTTTTTGCAATGGCTAATGCTTCTGTTTTTTTAGCTAAAGCATCGTTATACTGTCCAATTTCCTTGTAAATGTCACCCCGTAAAAGTAAGCTCTGAATAAGTAAATGTTTATTTTTTTCTTTCAGGGCAATGAGCCTTGCTTTTTCGTTTACTTTGATAGCCTCGCTGTAATTTCCTGATTTTAAGAGCAGAGCAGATTTATTTAGTAGTGCCTCAATGTGAATATTTTGATTCTTGTTTGATTGGGCAATACTAATAGCTGAATCGATATGGTTTAAAGCATCGGCTGTAAGGCCTGTACCACTTTTGTACTCGCTCATGGAAATGTGGTAGAGCGCTTTTAGGGTGTCGTTAGGATTATTTCGTATTTGGGTATAAAGCCTATTGCAGTTAATGGCTGCAATTTCAGGATTTTCGATGGAGTATTTTTTTACAAGGGAACGTAAGCTGTCGATGTTAAACTTTGAACTTTGTGAAAAAGAATTCAAAGTCAACATGATAAAAATCAAGGCAATTATTTTTCGCTGCAACATTTGCATAGCTATATCTGATGCTCATAGCAAAGTAAGGGAAAAAATTGATTACGACAAACAAAAAGGAGTGGGTTATGCTAAAGGAATAGTAAAGTGAAACTCGCTGCCGCTTCCTTTGGTACTGTTTACCCAAATCTTTCCATTGTTTTTGTTAACAAACTCATGGCAAAGCAGGAGTCCTAAGCCGGTTCCAGTTTCATTGGCAGTTCCCTTAGTGCTGAATGAACCGTCAATCAAAAAGATACGGTCAATATCGTTTTCATCGATACCAACTCCCGAATCTTTCACTACCACTTCCGCCATTTTGGGATATTCTTTGGATTCGCTAGCCGTTATTTCAATGGTTCCGCCAATATCGGTAAACTTTATGGCATTACTAAGCAGGTTGCGAATTACGGTGGCTATGCTATTTTTATCGGCATAAACATTAAGAACAGGACTTGTATTAACGCATACTTTTATTTTCTTTTTCTCAGCATTTGCATTCAGGTTTGTTACTTCCTGTTTAATTAATGGTTCTATCTTGAATTTTTCGGGGATATAGTTAATGCTTCCGGTTTGAGCCCGTGTCCACTGTAAAAGGTTATCGAGCAGCTTGTAAAGACTTTGAGCCGATTCGGAAATTACCGAGATGTATTCTTTCTTCTCGTTTTCGGTTAGGTGATTAAAGTTTCGTTCTAAGATATCGCTAAAGCCGATTAGAGCGTTAAATGGATTTTTTAGGTCGTGGGCAATAATTGAGAATAGTTTATCCTTGGTGGCATTTAGTTCGCTTAGGTTTTTCTCGGATTCTTTAAGTTTTTGGTTGATTTCGAATAGTTCTTTATTTTTTTCGGCTAGTTGTTTGTTCTTTTTTCGAATAATTCCTAAAATAAGCGATGTGCCAATAAATATGGCAAGTAGGAGAAGAGTTAGCGATACCAGAACCTGCTGAAAACTTTTTTGCTTCTGGTACTGGAGTTCCTTGAGTTCAACATCTTTTTTCAGGAGTTCAATCTCCTTCTCTTTGGTTTCGGTTTCGTATCGGGTTTGCATCTCAGCAATACTCGAAAGGCGTTGCTGAGTATACAGGGTGTCGGCATAGGCTAACTCAATAGCCTTATAGCGATACGCTTTTTGAAAATCGCCTTCCCTTGCATAGAGTTCACTTAGTAGCTGATAGGTTTCCTGTTTATAGGATGGGTCGTCAACGGTTAAAATATTTTTTAAGGCCTTGTTTAAAACCTCGTTTGCCTTTTCAAGGTTACCTTGCTTAAGGTATGTAGATGCAATATTATTTAGGGTGTTATGGGCAGCATTTATTTGATGGGTTTTGACCGATATATCATAAGATTTGAAGTAGCTGTTTAAGGCCTTATCGAACTCTTTTATCCTGGCGTATAGGTACCCAATATTATTATAGGCTGTTGCAATACCTGACGAGTCCCTTAGCTGAGTTGCAAAATCAAGCGACTTGGTATAATACTCCAAGGCTTTCTGCAAATCGCCTTTTTCATCCAGTATTATTCCAAGGTTGTTATATGCTGTGCTTAACCCACCGGGGTCTTTACTTTTTTCCCATTCCTTAAAGGCAAGCAAGTAGTACTTTTCAGCCAGTTCCAAGTTTTTTAAATCCCTATTCAAGGAGCCAATTAGGTTGTACAGGTTAGCCCTCCCTTCATCAATATTGTTATCGTTTGCAATATTTAGGGCTTTAAAAGCATACTCCAATGCCTTGTTTTTGTCGTTTATTTGATTGTAAAGACTTGCTATACGGTTATAGGATAATACTACCAAATCGAATCGTTTGGCTTTCTCATAGAATTCTATTGCTTTGTTATGGCTGCTTACGGCAAGGTTAAATTGCTTGAGATCTCTATAAACCAGACCAAGGTTATGGTATGAATTCCCAATTTTTAAGGGGTTTCCGTTTCGTTCCCTAAACTCCAATGATTTAAGGTAGAAGTTTAGGGCGGTTTCGTTTAAATTCTTTGATGAGTAAGCGTTGCCCAGGGCATTGTAAGCATCGCCTAAAGCATCGTCGCTACCTTCATTTTTAACTTCTTTAAGCGATTTTTCGGCATAAAAAATTGATGAATCGGGGTTTATTTGCCAGAAGTATTTTGATAGGTCAGTAAGAATATCGACCTTTTCCTTGCCTTTGACACTTTTAAGCTGATACTTTAAGCTATCGAGTTTCCTTTCGGGTTGCTGGGCAAATCCCCAAAGGGTAAACGAAATCATGGTAGTAATAACTAATAATATTTTCAATGAAAACCTTTTCAAGGTCGATTATTTTTTGCCAATTTACGAAATTATGTTATTCCACTCTACTTTTTATTTCACCGTCCCAGAACTTTGTTGTAATTAAGACTCCATCTTTGATTTCGCTTGCACTTTTTACGGATTTACCATCAATCATAGTAATTGTAAACCCTTTCTTTAACGTATTGATGGGGTTCATTGTTTCTATCAACCTGCCAAAAAAATCTACTTTTTGAGTGTTATTCGATATGGTTTGGAATGTTAACCTTTTTAAATCTCTTTGGTAGTGAGGGATTGAGAACTTTTTGGTGACAATATACTTTTCTGCCGCCGTTCTAACATGTTCTTTAAGGCCGTTAACCTGCGAAACGTTTTTGTATGTGTAGAACTTTGCCAGAGCCGGAAGGGCCGACCATGTTTTTGTCAACCTATTTTTATGTTGAAAAACAATTAATTGAGAAGCCGACTTCAGTTGACCGGCTAGTTCAATTAGTTGTGAGTTGGAACTATCGATATAGCTGGTTGACAGTTCAAGAAGTTTATCTTTCAGGTAAAGGTACTGTTGTTCTGCCTCGCTTACTAAATCGATAAG
>Ga0078972_1017003_pt1 | contig 10578 bp, 10 predicted proteins | sample YelNatPaOPGAMG01_FD_67568 | JGI IMG/M metagenome (GOLD analysis project Ga0078972, IMG submission 67568) | Hot spring thermophilic microbial communities from Obsidian Pool, Yellowstone National Park, USA - OP-RAMG-01 (SPADES assembly) (version 2) | ecosystem: Environmental > Aquatic > Thermal...
GAACGAGTCCAGAAGAGTTTGTTTCTTTGTCGCATTCATCCCCGCCAGAGGCGGGGTATTCTGCGAGTCGAAATAAAAAAATATAAATATGGCTGCTATCAGAGACTGGTCTTTTAACTATAATACTAGTACTAGTGCAACAACAATACAGGTTCCTTTACCGGCGTATGAAGCAGGTGATTTATTGCTGGCGGTTTTATCGGTAGACTCGGGAAGTCAAACTTGGACTTGTGCCGGCTGGAGCCAGCTTTTTAGCGTAACTAATGATACTAATCTGGCAGTAATGTATAAGATAGCCCAGTCGGGTGAAACTGACCCCACGTTTACCTATACTACAGCTGACACCGCCAATGGCGCCCTTCTTAGCATTCAAGACGTTAACACCACTACTCCCATTCCCGCTTCTGGCGGCTATGCCACTGCTAGTTTTGCTAGCAATAAACAAGCCATGCCGCAGGTAACTACCAGCGTTGCCAACTGCTTAGTTCTTTATGCCTGGACTCATGGGATCACGGCCACGGCTATTCCTTCGGTTATTGAGGGACCGGTAACCCAGATTACTGCCAAAGACGGTTCTGCTCATGCCGACGGTTTTGGCTGGACAATTCAGCCTTCAGCCGGCACCACTCCCGGCAATGTTTATGCCTCCTGCACCGGCACAACATACAACGGAGTTCTGGCAGCAGTCATTATCCAGCCTCCTGCCAGCGGGGCAACCAAAATTCCTACCTATTGCGCTTCTGATGATTCTACTTATATTGACCCAATTCATGGCACTTCTGCTTTCCGGGGCAATACTGCTTATGCCAGCACCGGTGTTACCACCTATTTTGGAACCACTTTAGCCGGTTTGAGCGTAACCGCAACTAAGGCGAGTCAATATACCGATTATGGAATTAATACCTACCGCAGTGTAGGAACTATCGCCGGGCCGACTACTAAGTCATGGACTGCCGCCAATTTGGTGGTGGCCGATGCCAATAAACCAGATATTACCAACAAGAATGTTCTGGTCCACGCCATGCCCTACCTTCCGGCTGACATCCAGACAGTCTATGATGTTGGTTTAGGTTTGGGGCTGGCTTTTGGGATTTCTTCTGCCGCCGGCGCTTATAAAGTTTGGCATGTTCACGGAGCAGGAACGCCTTGGGGAGTGAAAAGAACGCCGGTTATCGTCCATCCCGATAATACCAGCGGGGTTATCGGATCCGGAGGAAGTTTTGATAAAACTTCCTGCAAATCTTTTGGGACCTTTACTTGCGGCAATCTTGTTTCTTCTGACTGGACATGGACGATGATTTGGGCATTAGGAACAACTGTCGTTGCTGGCGGTTCTGCCGCGATGCCGATTGACATCGGAGGTATTGTTAAGGCTGTGGCCGATGGCCACGAGAGAATCAGCGCTTTACAACAGGCTAAAAATCAGATGCTTTTGCTTCAGCCGGTGCAGATAGGCGATGGCGGAACAAATCCGGTCTATCTGAAGTTAGAGTCAACCGCCATCGAGTTCCCCCAAATTTATAACAAAACTACCAAGCAAGTTTATTATTGTTCAGTGGATAATTTTGCCGGTATTACCTATTATGCCGGTCCAACTGACACCATAATTCATAGAAACTCGGTTATCTCCTCGCCAAGTAGATATAAGTGGGGCTTGCACGCCTCAAGTTCCACCTCTGCCACCTATGATTTCTCCGGTTTAACGGTCATCGGCGCCGGAACCATCACTTTGGCCCGCGCCATCACTATTACCGGTTTAACGATTAACGATTATTCCACCATTGACGCCAGCAGTTTAACCTTAAACAACAGCACCATCACCGGCCCCCCCAATACCAACAATTCAATTACCGTTAACAGCACCACCGCTTTTAATTCCTGCTCTATAGATGTCACCACTCTTTCCGCCGGCAATTATTGGGTATCAACCGCTACTCCTAATAAATTTGCCAACTGCACTTTCACCGGCTCAACAAGCGCCGGACATGCGATACGAATAACTGCCACCGGGACATATTCTTTGGTCGGCAATACTTTTACTGGTTTTGGGGCTGATGGAACAACTTCCGCGGCAATTTTCAATGATTCAGGAGGAGCGGTGACCTTGAATATTACCGGCGGCGGCAATACCCCGACAGTCAAAAACGGCACCGGAGCTTCAACCACGGTCAATAACACCGTTACTCTGGAAGTTAACGGAGTTAAAACCGGAACCGAGCCGACTAATTACGTCAGATGCCGAATTGAGGCGGCCGCCGGCGGTCCATTACCTGTAGGGACAACCATTATGAATCAGGAAGCGCAAACTTCCTACGGGTCAGAAGGCTTTTACAAAGCAACTATGCAGTTTAACTACACTGCTGACCAACCCGTGATTGTTAAAGCCAGATACAAAGGTTATCTTCCTTTTGAAAGCTCAGGGACAATAACCACAAGTGGGTTAACCGTCACCGCTGTTTGGCAAACAGATTCCAACTATAACCAATAAACACAATGATTACCAAAGATTTTAAAATAGATTTTATCAACAAAAGAATCTCATACAACCTACAAGGGAGTGGGGCGATTTATATGGTCAATGAGCTTTATACATATCTTCAGACCATTTTCGCCAGGCGGGAAAATATGAGATTTGAAATCCCAATCGAGGCAAAGTCCAAGAGTGAATACTTCCTTGTTAACGGCTGGACGATTGACGAAGAGGCAATGAAGCACCTCAAAGGAGGAAGTCTAGAAGTGAGAGGTTAGAAATTGGAAGTTGGATTTATGAGGCGTGAAGTAGGATAATGAATTAATGATCAAAAGTTTTCTGGACCTGGATGTATATAAGGACTCATTTCAATTATCTCTTGAGATAGAAGAAATTGTAAAAACCTACCCCAAAAGTGAAGAATATCTTCTTGTAGATCAATCCAAAAGAGCGTCTCGGGCAATCCCAGCATTAATAGCTGAAGGATACGGAAAGAGAGAGACTCCTCCTGCGTTTAAGAAGGCCCTAAGAGATGCTATTGGAGAATCAAATGAAATGATTAATCACCTAGCGCTTGCCAAAGCAAAAGGCTACATCGATCTGAAAAAAGTTGATGAACTAATTAATAGATACCATATATTGGGCAAGAAGCTAACAAGATTAAAGGAAAACTGGAGGAGATTCTAATTGGAAGTGGGAGGTGGGAAGTGGGAGATGGGATAATCCCACATCTCACTTCAAAATCCAACTTCCCACCTCTAATATCCCACTTCTACTTAACCACTATCTTATGCGGTTTTTTTCCTGAAAGATAAATTTGCCACATCTGCTGATAGGCTTTTTCGAGATTGCGGGTAAATCTTTGGGTGTCAAAAAGCGGCTCAGAGAGACGCTTAGAGAGTAGTGAGTAGTGAATAGAGAGTAGTTTTTGGGGACTAGAAGCTAAATCAATTGCCAGTTTCTCATATTCTTCCGGAGAGTGGGTGATAAGTTCCGGCAAACCAATCGCGGTTAATAAACTGGCCGAGACGCGGGAGGCAAAGTGTTTGCCTTTCAGGGTAACCACCGGCACGCCCGCCCACAAACAATCAGAAGTCGTTGTATGGCCATTATAGATAAAAGTGTCAAGGCCAAGATCAGCCAGTTTCAGTCTGGCTAAATGTTCTTCTTTAGGAAGATGACTGGCAAAAACCAAGCGGTCAGGATCAACCCCAGCTTTTTTGGCCTCGGCCTTAAGATTTTCACTCGCCAAAGCCATTTTTTCGTAAAGCCAAAGAGTACTGTTCGGCACTCTCTTTAGGATATTCATCCACGAAGCAAAAGTTTCCGGAGTGATTTTATAAGCCTGATTAAAAGAAGCAAAAACAAAACCTTTATTGGGTAAACCAAAATCACTCCTCTTAAGTTTTTTGTCAGAAATTTTTTGGGAATTGTCATTTGCCTGATATGAATCCGGCAGATAAACGATCTTTTCAGAATAATATTTAGTTTCTTCTTCAGGAACAACAATTTTGTCAGCAATAAGATAATCAATAAAGTCCGCCCCGGTTGTTCCCGGAAAACCCAACCAGGTAGCACTCACTGGCGCGGGTTTTAGCGCCATTATTTCCAAGCGATTGCCGTTAGTATGTCCTTTTAGATCAATCAATATATCAATAACATCTTTAAATATCACAACAGCAGCTTCTCTATCGTTCAATCCAGAAATATCTCTAAAGACATCAACTGCTTCCACTACTTTTTTCCGATAAACTGAATCATCATAAACACCGTGAGAATAAGCCACAATTTCAAAATTGTTCCGATCGTGATTTTTTAGCAAGCCGGCGATCAAATGGACTGTCGCATGATCATGGAAATCAGAGGAAAGATAGCCAATTCTAAGCTTTTTATTATTCACGAGTCCCCTTTTATCATGAGCAAAACGCACTTTTTCTTCCAAGGCTTTTTTTTCTATTTCTTGCGCCTTAAGCTTAGCTATCTGAAAATTTATTTTTGGATCATCCTGTCTTAAAACATTACCATAGGGAAATTCTGCCGGTATGCCGCCGGTCTTAATTGCCTTTTGGTTAAATTTATCAATAATTGGCTCCAGCTTTTTTGCTTCTTCCCAAGCACAAATTCTTGAGTAAAGGTTATAAAGCTGACCATAGCTTAAGCCAAAGTCAGGATTTAACTCGATCGCTTTTTTATAATTTTTAATCCCCTCTTCGATGTCTCCCCCAATTTGGGCAGTTGTTCCTAAATTAAAATATGATTCCCAGCTGTCACCTTCTCCATTTAGAATTTTGGCAATCTCCAAGGCTTTTTTGGTATTGCCAAGCAAACTGTAGCAAAGCGCCAGATTTCTTAAAGCAAAGGGGTTGGGAGCGTAATTTTCTATATTTTTGTTATAACACTCAATCGCCTCGGAAAAACGATTCAGTTTTTGGTAAACAAGACCCAAATTGAACCAGCCCTCATAAAACTTTGGATCAATCTCCAAAGCCTCTTTGAAAGCCTTAATCGCTTCGGAAACTTGTCCGTTTTCAAAATATTTTTTACCTTCGCTGTTTAAAACGTAAGTAGATTTCTTCATATATGTTTTCTAAGTCGCCCGTAAACCTTTGGGTATCAAAAAGCGGCGCAGTGAGACGGTTAGAGAGTAGAGAGTAGCAAAGAGCGTTTAGTTTTTTAGGGTTGTTGGCCAACTCAACGGCTAATCTCTCATACTCTGCTTTAGAACTGGTAATCAACTGTTTCATTCCCATGGCGGTCAGTAAACTGGCCGAGACACGGGAGGCAAAATGATTGCCTTTCAGGGTAATCACCGGCACGCCCGCCCACAAACAATCGCTAGTGGTAGTATGGCCGTTGTAGGTAAAAGTATCAAGTGCCAAATCGGCTAAAGCAATTCTTTTAAGGTGCTCCGGCTTGGGCAATGGGTGGGCAAAAATAATTCTTTTAGCCTCAATCCCTCTTTTTTTCGCCTCTTTTCTAAGGTTGCCTGCCGCCATTTCATTGTCAACGTAAAGCCAAAGAACGCTTTTTGGCACCCTCTTTAGGATATTCATCCAAACAGTAAAAGCCTCCGGTTCAATTTTGTAAGTCTGATTAAAAGAAGAAAAAACGATAATGTCTGGGTCACTAGGTAAACCCAAATTGCGGCGGGTAAATCGGCGGTCAGAAATCGCCTGTTGATTGTCTGTCGGCTGATAAGCATGGGGCAGGTAAACTATTTTTTCGCTGTAATATTTGGCTTCAGTCGGCGGAGTGACAATTCTATCGGTAATAATGTAATCAATGTAGTCTGCTCCGGTTGTTCCGGGAAAACCCAGCCAGGTAACACTGACCGGAGCAGGTCTTAGCGCCATTATCCCCAACCGACAACCAGAAGTATGACCTTTAAGATCAACCAAAATATCAATTTTGTCTTTATTGATTATTTTGGCCGCCTCAAGATCAGAATTTAATCTGATATCCCGAAAGACACTGACATACTTTTGGGCATCGCGACGGTAAGAGCTATCAGAGGGAAAGCCATAAGAATAGGCATAAATTTTAAACTTCTTTTGGTTGTGAAGCCGCAAAACTCCCATTAACAAATGAAGTGTGGCGTGATCATGAAAATCATAGGAAAGATACCCTACTTTGATCGGCTCGCTGCTTTTTTTGGGAAAATACTTTGGTTTAAATTCTAGATCAGCCACAAGTTCTTTGTCTTGTTTAGCCCAACTTTTGGCAATCTCAAAATTCCTTTTTGGGTCTTGAAAAGTACAAACAGAAACAAAAGGAGTCTCCGCGGTTAGTTTGCCTAAAGCTAAGGCCAAATCAGAAAGTTTTTTCATCTTCTTAAAGATTTTTTTAGCCTCGTCCCAGCAGGCAAAGCTTCTTAAACGCAAATAAAGCTGACCATAAGCCTGCTCAAACTCCGGGTCTATCTTAATTGTTTTTTTTAGGGCAGACAAGCTCTCTTTAGATCTTCCCATCGCCTGATAAGCATTACTAACGTTATACAAAATACTAGGAACTTTGGGAGAAATTTTATGCGCTTCGAGCAAAAGTTTTAAGGCTCTTTCCGGGTCTTTATAAAGCAGACTGGCCCCCAGGTTAGCCAAAGCAAAAGAATAATTTTTCAAAAGGATCTTGTTTTTAGGCTGAATTTCCAAAGCACTTCTATAACAAACCACTGCCCGCTCGAGAGTGCGGTTGAGAAAATACAAATTGCCCAGATTATATAAGGCATCAAAATCCCGCTCGTTAAGCAAGAGCGTTTTTTCGTAATAATAAATGGCTTTGGAAAAATTTTTCTGCCCCTGATAACAAAGACCTAAATTAAAATTGGCTTCAACAGAATTTGGGTTGTGTTTAAGCGCCTCAAGGAAATACTTTATGGCCAAACTAATATCTCCCCGACCAAAAACAGCGGCTCCCTCGTTGATAAGACTATCGGCTTTCGCTTTATCCATCTTGTTTTTAATTATACCCTACCGCATACCCTAACTTCCTCTTGCATTCTTCTTTTTTCTTGTTCTATCATTGATATATGTTAGAAAATCTAGGTTTAACCGAGCTGATAATTATTATTTTGGTTTTAATTATCTTTGCCGGTAGCCAAAAGATAAATGATTTGGCCAAACAAGCCGGTGAAGCAACAAAAGAGTTAAAAAAGATTAAAAAGGAATACAAAGAGGCTTCTGAAGCAGTCAAGGAAGAAATAAATTCTGCTTTGGAACCAGAAGAAAAAGAGAAAAACAAACCGAAGAAAGGAGGTGCAAAAAATGCCAAGTAGAGTTGGACTAACTGAAATTTTAATTATTGCTTTTATAATTATACTTCTTTTTGGCGCGAGAAAAATCCCAGAGTTTTTTAGGGGTTTAGGAGAAGCAATCAAAGAAGTTAAAAAAGGAATAAAAGAAAAATAAGCAAAGTGACCACAACTGATAACGCTTTAAGCGATAGTCTTCAAGAGAATATCAATCGGTTTTTCCCTTATTTGATGGAAGTAAGAAAACGTTTGTTTTTCTTAATTTCCTTGTTCTCTATCTTCAGTCTTGTTGGCTTTATTTACTACGAAAAAATTATCACTTTTGTCTTGACTTTGCTTAATATGCAAAACTTTAACGTGGTTTTTACTTCGCCTTTCCAGTTTGTCAACTTAGCAATCAATTCTGGTCTTATGCTTGGCGTAATCGCGGTTTTTCCCCTAATTATCCTCCAGATAATTTCCTTTCTTAAACCGGCTCTCCGGCCAAAAGAATACCGCTCTTTGCTCATTATTTTACCAATTAGTCTGATTCTTTTTGTCTCAGGCTTTATCTTTGGCGCGATAATGATGAAATACGTGATTGAAATTTTCTTTCAGAAATCGTCTGAATTAAAAATTGGCAATGTCTTAGATGTCAGTTCCCTTTTGTCAACTATCATTACGACTTCATCACTTATGGGCTTGGCTTTTGAATTTCCCATTTTTCTTAGTGCTCTTTTGTATTTTAAAGTCTTGAAATACAAAATGATCGCCCGGCAAAGACCTTATATCTACACCGGCCTTTTATTCTTTGTGTTTTTACTTCCCCCGACAGATGTTTTATCAGACCTCCTTCTCACTTTGCCTCTTGTATTTCTCTTTGAAAGTACCTTATTATTAAACAAGGTGTTTAATAAAAACGCCAAATAGCTTTTTAGAAAGGAGGTTGAAAATGTTTAAAAGTATCGGCACAACTGAGCTGATTATTATTGCCGTTATCTTGTTGATTCTTTTTGGCGGAAAAAAACTTCCGGAATTGGGCAAAGGAATTGGAGATGCGATTAGAGAGTTCAAAAAATCAACCAAGAGCAAAGACAAAGAAGACTAAAACTAGTATGGAGTTTGTCTTGCCATTGGGAGGTTTAATTCTTCCTTTTTTTGTTTGGATAATTGAGATTGTCTTTCCTTATCCTTATATAATCGAGGAGCTGGGAAAGACAATTTTCGTGGTCATAGCTTGGCAGATTCCCCGACAGATAACCCAAATCAAGGTGACCGCACTCATGGCCTTTTTTTTTGCTTTTTCCGAAAGCATTTTTTATCTTTTCCGACTTTCTTTCAACGGCACCCTCCAAATCTTCTTTTTAAGACTTCTGCTCACCACTCTCCTCCACACTACTACTTCACTGTTAATTCTCCTGCCAACTTTAAAAAATAAAAAGTTTATTTTAGTAAGCCTGCCATTAGCGGTTGGAGTCCATTATTTATACAATTATTTTGTTCCCTTTTTAAATTTATCACCTTAGAGATTGTTTAATAACTCAATAGAAAAACGGAGTGAGAGTGAGAAATGGGAAATGGGTCGAGAAGTGGGGATGAGAAGTGGGTAAAATAAACTCACTCTCACTTCTCACCCCCGACACACATCACACATCTCATCCACACCTTAAATCATAGATTTGAAGCACGAAACGGCAGAGGAAAAATTATTATTAAGAACCCTCAGTGCCAAGACTCACTTAGAAGAAACAAAAGCTGCGCTCACCCAGCCTACCAAAGGCGCTTGAACGTCTTCTTTGGCGGGAAATGACACCTTAACCCATTTGTCAAGAACTTCGAGTTTCTGCGCCTCTTGAGAACTTTTTAACTGCATTAAAATTTGCGCGGACAATTTTGGCTCTTTTCTGATATTAACTACTCCGCCGTCGGGAACCTCAATTTTAATTAATTCCTCTTTAGGTGCTTCCTCTACTTTCTTTTCTTCTTTAGCCGGTTCTTCTGTAGAGAGACCTTTGACCGCCGAAGTTTGCTGAGCAAGAAGCGGCCTTTCTTTAGTAACCGAAGCCAAGGTTAATTTCCAGACAATAAAGCCAGAGATCGCCGCCGACAAAACCCCAAAACCTAGGAAAACAAGAGCCGTCTTAATCACTGAAAAACTCTTTAATTTCCCCTGCGGCTGGCTTTTGCTGCTTTTCTTTTCTTCGCCCTCTTTCTTCTCTTTAGTTACCTCCAAAGCATTATTATTATGATTATGATTATGATTAACGACAATTCTCATATAAATTGTCAAGAAGACAAAGCCTGCCAGTAAAATAATAATCAGCCCCCACACCGCCATTGTCTGGGAACCGCCGACAAATCCCAGAAGATTGTTGTTGGAACCGGCTTGAGTCACCAACTCTTGCAGTTTGTCTATTTTTGTCTTTACTGCATTCATCTCAATTTGTGCTTCCCTGTATGCACGGATCTTTTCTTCCGGAGTCACCTTCCCTTTTTGTAAAACCAAGATCTTGTCTAAAGAAACATCAATATCGCTTTTTAAAGTCACCCCTTGGGCAAAGTAGGCGGTTTTTTCAAGCGGCCGGGATAACTCTTCCGCCTGCTTACGCAAGGCGTTAACCTCATCTTCAGAAATAACCCAAATATCGGCAACCCTAACCGCCACGGTTCGCGTTTCCCCGGGCCGGAGATTAAACTCTCCCTCAACAAAGTACTGGCCTTTCTCTGCATCAAAACTGACAGTTAAACCGGGGTCAATTTCAATGATGTCCTCTTTTTTCACTTCAGCCGGCAAATAATATTTCAAGGTCACTTTTTGGCTGATAGTTTTTGAAGGGTTAGTAACCAAAGACTTGAAAACCATACTTCCCTCTTCCAACCAGGTATTGACAAAGGGGTCATTTGTCCCTTTGGCTAAAAGTAATCGGTTGGCGGCAATCAACGCCCTCAGACCAAGGAGTTTGTTTTTGAGCTGTTTTGCCAAAGGACTCTCTTCTCCTCTTGGAGTAAAAGCCGAACTCGCTTGGGGAATCCGATTAACAGCAATTACTTTTTTAAACAGAGTGTCAATCTTGTCTTGCGTATCTTTGCTCTCATTACCATTCCAATTAGCCAAAAGCTCGTTAACTTCGGTTTCCCGAGAATCAAAAACTGAAGCGAGCTCCCGGGTTTCCCTTAATTTGCCAAATAAAGTTTTTTGTCCGGAAAGATCAGTGCTGTCGCCTATCAGTTTCTCTAGTGTTGCCAGATAAAAATTAAGATCAGCAAGTTCTTGTTTTACAGTGGTTGATTTTCCTTCAGCTTCCAATTTTGTTTCAACCGAAGTTAAAGATGCCTTAATGGCTTTTGTTTGGTCAAAAATTTCCTCGACCAAAGACCAATT
>Ga0078972_1017004_pt1 | contig 10577 bp, 7 predicted proteins | sample YelNatPaOPGAMG01_FD_67568 | JGI IMG/M metagenome (GOLD analysis project Ga0078972, IMG submission 67568) | Hot spring thermophilic microbial communities from Obsidian Pool, Yellowstone National Park, USA - OP-RAMG-01 (SPADES assembly) (version 2) | ecosystem: Environmental > Aquatic > Thermal...
TCACCCCCACCTACTCTTGCCCTTCGGGCTTCGGTCAACGGGCTCACCAACTCGCCCTCTGTGCTATACGGTGCTCATTATTCTTCGCACCAGCACCCTCCCCCCCTCAAGGGGGCGGAGATATGGGTAAGGGATAGCCCTTGGGGTAGAGGATAAAGGTGAGAGGGACATCTTCCCTTCAAAAAAACACCTTAAGTCATCCGATAGAAACAGATGACTTATATATCAAGATTCTTTACCTCTTTGGCATACCTTTCAATAAACTCCCTTCTCGGCTCAACTGCATCACCCATAAGAACAGTAAATACCTCCTCTGCCTTAACAGCATCCTCAATGGTAACAAGTTTCATCCTTCTTGTCTTCGGGTCCATCGTGGTCTCCCATAACTGCTGTGGATTCATCTCTCCGAGACCTTTGTATCTCTGTATGGAAAGCCCTTTCTTTCCTTTTTCTTTAAGCACCTCATAAAGATTGGTAAAGCTGACCACCTCTTTTTTCCCTGTTTCACTATCTTCTACTGTAAAAACACCTTCTGAAGGTGACTCTATATTAATTCCGTTTTCTTCCAGCCGTTTGAGTATCTTTTCAATATCTCTTGCCTCATAAATTTCTATCATCTTATAGTCCTTTTCTTCTCCTGAAAAAAGGTCTATGTGATTCTTGTTCTGCTTCTCCATAAATGTAGAAATTTCCTTATCCGTTGCAAAAAACTCTTCCTTATCCTGGTATTTCACAAGGTATATCGGAACCTTTTTCTTTGACTTCCAGTAGCTAAATATATCATCCAGATTAATCCCCTTAGTATCTAAACTTTTAGAGATATCTTCCATCCTTTTACTCAATGTCCCTATCTTCAGTATATTTTCAGTTATGTCTGTCTGCTTCCCATCCTTTTGTTTTACTGTTATTTTTATACTCTCTTTTGCCATCTGGAAGAGCATCCTGTCCATCTCCGCCTCTGTATCTACATAAAACTCTTTCTTCCCCTTCTTTACCTTATATAGTGGCGGCTGGGCAATATAGATATATCCCTGCTTGATGAGGTCCGTCATCTGTCTGTAAAAAAATGTTAAAAGGAGTGTACGGATATGCGCACCATCAATATCAGCATCTGTCATTATAATCACCTTTCTGTACCGTACCTTTGAGACATCAAAGTCCTCTCCAACTCCTCCACCTATAGCACCTATCATCATCCTTATCTCTTCATTACCAAAAACCTTTTCTAATGGCGCCTTTTCTGCATTGATAATCTTGCCCTTAAGTGGAAGTATTGCCTGAAAAAATCTGTCTCTCCCCTGTTTCGCACTACCACCTGCAGAGTCCCCCTCCACGATAAAAAGTTCTCTTTTTTCTGGCTCTTTGATTGTACAATCGGCTAGCTTCCCAGGTAGTGCCCCTGTTTCTGCAAGTTTTTTCCGTGTGAGTTCCCTCGCCTTCCTTGCTGCCTCCCTTGCCTTTGCTGTCATTACACACTTATTGATTATCTCACGGGCAACATCAGGGTTTTCTTCAAGGTATGTAAGAACCTGCTCTGTGGTTATCCCCTCCACAAGAAACCTGATCTTTGAGTTTCCTAACTTTGTCTTTGTCTGTCCCTCAAACTGTGGCTCTGCAACCTTCACGCTCACAACTGCTGTTAACCCTTCTCTTATATCTTCACCTGCAAGCAATGTGTCTCCCAAAAATCCGTTGTTTTTTCCGTACTCATTTATAGCACGTGTAAGTCCTGCCCTGAAACCGGTAAGATGCGTACCGCCTTCTTTTGTATTAACATTATTGGCAAAGCACAGAACTGTCTCACTATAGCCGTCATTGTACTGGAAGGCAACCTCCACCTCTCCTTCCTCCGTACTCTTCTTAAAATAAAGTGGCTTTGGAGAAAGGACATTCTTATTTCTGTTGAGGTGTTCAACAAAAGAGATAAGTCCACCTTCAAAATGGTATTCTTCTTTTATCTTCTTCCTCTCATCCTCAAAGATTAGCCGCACACCAGCATTAAGAAAAGCCAGTTCTCTGATTCTCCCGGAAAGGATACTTTCATCAAACTCAATCGTCTCAAAGATTTCCTCATCTGGTTTGAATGTAACCTTTGTTCCCGTGGTCTTTGTTTTGCCTACAACTGTAAGTTCTGTAACTGGCTTACCCCTTTCATATCTCTGGTGATATACCTTCCCGTCCCGCTTAACCTCTACCTCAAGCCACTCGGAAAGCGCATTAACAACAGAAACACCAACCCCATGAAGCCCTCCTGAAACCCTGTATGCCTTCTTATCAAACTTTCCTCCTGCATGAAGGACAGTCATAACAACCTCTACAGCAGGCCGTTTCTCTGTCTTATGCATATCAACAGGGATACCTCTTCCATTATCAGAAACGCTAACACTGTTATCTGTGTGGACTGTAACTGTTATCTCATTACAGAAGCCAGCCATCGCCTCATCAATACTGTTGTCTATTACCTCATATACAAGGTGGTGTAAACCTGATATAGAGGTATCTCCTATGTACATCGCAGGTCGTTTTCTTACCGCCTCTATACCACCAAGCACCTGTATAGTAGTTGCATCATACTTTTGCTGTTGTTTTTCCATTTTTTTATACTCTCCTCCTGTAAAAAGATATTCAGGGGTTGCACCCCTGAAACCCGCCTTCTCCGCCCCCGCGGTGGACTTTGCCCACCGCGGGGGTGATTCCCTCCCCCTTGAGGGGGGAGGGAAAGGGTGGGGGTGAATATCTTTAATCATTCCCCTCTTCCTAGAGGGGTGTCTGCGCCAGCAGACAGGGTGTTCAAAAACCTTATAGTTCGCTTTCAGCAAACTATTTGCATCATCTGAATTTGGAAAATTCAGATGCCGCTAAACAATATATAATATAATTTTTCACCCCTTCTGTCAATTGATTTGTAAGTGCTTACTCAACGGGAGTTAAGTGAAAGGCACAGAGTAGCAAAGGCACAAAGGAACGAAATTCACCCTTTGCAAAAGGGGGATGAAGGGGGATTTTACAGTGGTTTCCCATCAGTAAGTGTCTTATAAAGCATATTGTAAAACCTGCCTACTATAAAATTAAAATTCTTTTCCTCTTCAGTCGGTTCCCAGTGTTCCTCGTAAAACTTCAGGTTGTCCACACAATAGGTAGGGTTTCCATCGGGAGTGGTGATGAGATATTCAGCGTGTATGTTCCTTCCACTCCTTCCCTGTCCGAGAATTGCTACCCTTACTGTCTTCATCGCATCTCCCTTCATACTTATTTTTTGTTTATTATACACACCTTCAGAAATATATCAAATTGACAGATTTTAAAAGAGATGTTAAAGTTTTGCCCGTTAAAAAGGGAAGATAATGGACACGCTTAAGATAGTTGCTATAGGAGATATACACTACAGTACCAGACCAGTTGACATAAAAGAAAGAAAAGGGGAGTATGGACTGGAATTTCTTAAAAGGGTTATTAGAAGATACTCCAGGGAAGCACCAGATATCCTTGTTATACTGGGAGATATTCTAAATGAAGCAGAAGGGATGGATAAACTCCTTCCAGAGGTAAAAAAAGTCATAGAAAAGGCTGGTATCCCTGTTGTTGCCATCCCCGGTAATCATGATGCGGACTATGAAAGATTCTTCTCTTTTCTGGGTAAGCCGGAACCCTTTATATTCAAAAATTTTATCCTTTATCCATTTGTTGATACATATGGTGAAAATGATACCTGCTCAAGGGAAAAAGAAGATATTGAAAAATTTATATACACTATCAAGAGACACCCGGACAAAAAAGTTATCGTATTACAGCATAACCCTGTATATCCAATGATAGAAAGCAGTTATCCCTATAACCTGACAAACGCAGAGAAGGTGCACCAGTGTTATAAAAAAAACAGGATAGTCCTTTCCCTGAGTGGCCACTACCATACGGGGCAGGGACTAACCTGTAAAGATGGTGTGAACTATCTCACAGTCCCTGCACTATGTGAGGAGCCGTTTGGATATTTTATAATTGAGATAAAGGGAGGTTCGGTTAAGGTTAGAAGAGAAAACCTGAAAAGTCAGACACCACTCTTTGATAACCACTGCCATACACAGTTTGCATATTGTGCAGAGGATGTAACAATAGAAAAGATTCTGGAAAGGGTGGAACTCTTAGGTATGGAATATGTGTGTTTTACAGAACATGCAGATCAGTTGTATCTTACCAGAGAAGAATATGGCAGATGTCTCTCATTCTATAACCCTGAGATTATAAGAATTGCAAGAGAGGAAAAAAGAGACAGGATGAGGCAGTTCAAGGAAGCGGTAAATAAGGTAAGAAGTGAAAAGGTAAGGATAGGTTTAGAGGTTATTCCTGACAAAGATGGGGGTATCTCTTTACTCCCTGAAGACAGAGAAGGGTTAGATATCCTTGTAGGTGCTATACACTTTTTCCCGGAAGAGATTCTGGCGGCTAACACATCAAAAAGAGAAATATGGTTTATGGATACCCTTGAAACACTGGTGAAAAATAAGATAGATGTCCTTGCACATCCTTTCCGTGTATTTTCAAGGAGTGGATTAGATGTCCCTAATACACTCTTCCATCCTGTGGTTGAGATACTTAAGGGTTATAATGTGGCTGCTGAACTGAACTTTCATACAAATATACCTGAACATAAGTTTTTTGAACTCTGCCTTGCCGAAGGGATAAAAATCTCACCTGGAACTGATACACATAATCTTATTGAAGCAGGGGAGTTTTATCCACATATAAAATTTTTATCAGAACTCGGTGTCTCATCAGATAAGTTTGATATGGTATTATATACCCTGCCTTAAAAGGAGCCAAAAATGGAAAAGATAAGAGCCGCTGTTATCGGTTGTGGTAAGTTTGCAGAGGCACAGCATCTGCCTAACTGCGCATCTTCGGATAAGGTTGAATTATATTACTGTTCATCAAGGAGTGAAAAAGGCAGGAAGACAGCAGAAAGGTTTGGGGCAAAGAAGATTACCTCTGACTACAGGGATATACTTAAAGACCCTGCTGTGGATATGGTGATATTAAGTGTCCCTCACGAGCAGCATATGTTCTTCTTAAGAGAAACTATCAATGCAGGAAAGAATGTCCTGTGTGAAAAGCCAATGACAATGACACTTGAAGATGCATATGAGGTGATAAAACTTGTCAGAACCAAAGGAGTAAAACTCTGCGTAGATTATAACCGTAGATGCAGCCCTTCAATGATAGACCTTAAAAATGCATATCTCTCACATAAAACAAAACCAGCAGGTACTCCAAGGGTATATACACAGGAGAAAAACAGACCGCGGTGGGCTGAAGAAGATAGAACAATGGTGCTTATAAGAATCAATGATGAAAGTTTGACATATGGAGGCGTACATATTGACTGGAAGGAGGGAGGCGGGCTCATCATAGGAGAGGGATGCCACTGGCTTGACCTTATGACATGGCTTCTTGAAGAAAGACCGGTAAGGATTTGTGCAATGGGAAGCGCAAGGATGAACTATGTTATAAGTATGGAGTTTGAAACTGGTTCTATCGGCTGCCTGTTTTTTTCATCAAGCGGGACCTTTGAGTATCCAAAGGAACTGATTGAGGTTCAGCATAATGGGAAGATCTTCCGCAGCGAGTGTTTTGTGGAAAATCAATACTTTGGACGGGGAGATAGAACAGTAAAGACATTCCCTTTGCAACAGGACTTCCAGAAAGAAGTCGGCAGAGAAGGTGGGCTTTCAGGATATCTAAAGAAGATAGATGCTATGGGAAAGGAATATATGGAGACAGGGGTATTTAATTATGTATTCCCTGATAAAGGACATAAACATCTGCTTGAAAGTTTTGCAGATTCAATTGTAAAAAACATAAAATCACCTGCAGACGAAATTGTGGGTATGAGGGCAACATATCTATCCCTGCGCGCGATGGAATCCATAAAGACAGGGATGATACTTCCTGTAAATATTGAAGAGTGGGATATGTATGTACACCTGTGATATTTATCCTTGCTACTGGGAGACAGCCAACAAAACCTTTTCTCCCTGAAACTTATATGTCCCTGTAAAGAGATTATTTTTATGTTTCAGATTGTAAGGTTTACCGTCTAACCGCACCTTACACTTTTTCTTAAATGCGAATTCTAATGTATCCCCGCACCTTCCCCTTATCTCAAATGTGCCCTTTTTCCTCCCGGGAATAATCTCGTGGGTTATATAAACCAATTTATTATCACCAACTGGTAGATTTATCCAGAGCATACGTGCTTCGCAGGGAAGAAGTCTTATCTTACAGTTTACAGGAAAGGTAATCTTCGGCTCCCTTACAGAAATTTTGAAAGGAGATGAAGAACCAAGTATATTACATACAGTAAGAAGCATTGAATGGCTTTCCCTGTCCTGTCTTATCACTACATTAAAATAATCTCCATATGTCTCTGCCTGTGCTTGTATGTTAAGAAAAGCAAAGACATCCTTCCATAGTTTGAGGTGGCAGGAGTGGTGAAAAGAAGGAGAGATACCACTTACCACCACACGGTTATCCATCCCTTCCACTGCACCTATAACAGGTTTCCCTTCAAATGTGGCAAAGACATCAGAAAATCTTCCACTATGAAGTATTATCCAGGATGGTTCTCCAACAGGATGATTTTCCCTGTCATACATTATCCGCCATCCATAGTCCAGGACACCTGCACCTGCAGGCCTTACCTTATCTGTCAGGGAGACCTTTAACATTTCAGCAAGACGGCTATCAGGATACCCATCACAGGTTGCAGATGGCACAGTATTAAAGAAGAGGACCTTACCTCCCTTCTCTATATGGCTGACAATATAGTCAATCGCCTGTTTCTCAAGGAATCCTGTATTTGGAACAACAAGGGTATAACTACCCGGCTCTTTAGACGGATGGGTAAGGTCAACTATGGAAGATGCTATATTCATCCTGCGAAGAAGTATTAAAAACTCTGTCAGGTCATGCCACAAAAGGTTTTCGGGTGTAAGTGTCTGTTTATCAACCCCTTCATATCCATCTAACCACTCATGGCCACTGGAGGACTTTTTGATAGCGGGCTCCACATTCACCTCAAGGTTTGAAGATGATGGAATTCCTTCTCTATCGTGTTGAACAGGTACACCGAGAAAAGGGATATATCTTATAGCAGGTGATATACCAATATAAAGGTCAGGTATCTTTACCGTTTTAAGTATCTCTTTTTCCCATCTGGCAACAAAACTGTAAAAGGTAGAAATTTCTTCGTAGCAGGGGCTTAATCTTCCTTCTATTGACACAGGTGCATCTTCCCAGTATTCAAGGACACAGAGGGTACTCCCTTCAGGACTTCTCCCCTCTGTAAAAGCATATATACTTGAGCCATTCAATCCGTGAGCAAGTCCCATACGGAGATTGACAGGACCATTGATATGGTTCCTTGAAAGACGGCTCTCAAACCAGGTATGGTTTGTCTCTACAGAAACAGGGATAGGATTTCCGGGGGCTGACTTTGTTATCTCAACAGCAAGTTCAAGTAAGTTTGCTCCTTCAAGGTCATAAATCCTGTCTGAATAGTTATGGCAGGCAGTAAAACAGTCTATCCCTGCTTCATTCATCTTGCTCATAAATCCTGGATGGTCTCCGTGGGTATAGAAACCTGCTACAGGTTCATTGAAGAAGAAAGGGACATCAAGACCAAATTCTTTTACCCATCTACAGAGGGTTATACCCCAGTCAGCAAAAAATTCCCTTTTAAAGTTAAGCCAGTCAAGGCATCTTCTGTATTCATAAAGGTTGGAAGGCATATCTTCAGGTGGTAGTATATCAGCCCAGTTTTCTATCTTTTTCCCGTATCTTTCTGAAATTGCTTCCAGCCCACCATATCTTTCCTTCAGCCACTGATGCCATAACCCCCCTTCCTTTATAATAGAACTGTCATAAAGAGAATTGCCAAGTCCATACGACCAGGCAGCAGAGATTTCATTATCCGGCTGACAGAGTATAATGGGACCTCCTTTTGTACAACTGAACTCTGCGAGAAGAGGGATAATATAACCATACCAACGTTTCACCAGTTTCCTTAAAAGTGGTTCTCCTTCAGCAGGTATGGGTCTGCCTGTAGCAATCTTTCCATCTCTCCTGTGGCTCAAACATTCAGGATATTTTTCAAATACCCACCTTGGATAACCACCTTCCCTTAACTCACTATTCACAAAGGGACCGGGTCTTGCTATCACCTTTACACCCATATCTGCACAGACCATAAGAAACCCGCGAATGTCTCTCTCAGGCAGTGTTTTCCCTTCAAGGTCTATCTTCCCTTCTTCCGGCTCATGCCAGAACCAGGGGATGTAGGAACTCACTGTATTCATTGATGCTGCCTTCAGCTTCTTTACCCTGTCCTTCCACTGGTCTTTCTTTAGCCTAAAATAGTGTATCTCTCCACCTCTTATGTAAAATGGCTTACCTCCTACCAAAAGATACCCATTCCCTCTCTCTGTCTTCATCTCTTTCATTTTTTATGTTTGATTGGCAGGTTATCCCTTCAAGACATCCTTCATCTTCTTCAGTATCATCTCTTTCGCAGCAAGTCCGTATTCTAATGATGCCTTCTTTGCTCCTTTACTGTACCACTTCTTCTCTGTAAATCTTTTCATATCCACACCTTCAGGACAGAAGGCAAGCATTAAGGATGTCTCCTGCTGCCCTGCGTGGTCTATAGGAAAGTTTTTCTGTGTCTCTTCATCCATAAATGGGTGTATCTTAATCCAGCTGAATGGGTCTGCCCCTTTCTCGTGCATAGAATAGTAGTCCTTCATCTTCTCATTTCCCCACCAGCCCTCACCGCGTTGTTTTTCTAAATACTCAAAGATGGATTCCCTTGCTGCGAGTTTAAATGCAAGGTCTGTAGGCATACCTGCAACAAAGTTTTCACTCTGGTGGTGGATAAAAAGGTGGATATTCTTAATCCCTATCCTGAGCATACCTGTAAAAAGGTCCTTTGCAAAGAGATAAAGTGTCTTGCCCGGGATATGTACCGTTCCATTGTTCTCAGGTGGTTCAACAGCATAACTTGCAGCCCCATAGTAAAAAGGCGGAAAGATAACAATATCCATCTCCTTTTCAATTATCTCAAGTGCCTTTACTATCAAGAGCGTGTCAACACCGAATACACAGTGTTCGGAGTGGTATTCAAGCACCCCAACAGGTATAACAAAAGGTGTATTCTTTTTAATTGCCTCCCTCAACTCTTCAGCAAACATCATCTCGTATCTCATCTTTCTCCTCCAGCGGGAAAGCTAAAGTTCTATTATCTTATTCAGTTTGTCAGAAAATGGCATTACCCCATCCTTTTTCACCACAACCCCATTTTCCCACCTCAGTCCATACTCCTCACAGTAAAGGAATGTATCCACCTGGAATGTCATATTTTCCTCAAGGAAGTAGTCAGAATGGGACTCCATCCAGGGCCTTTCAACCTCCATCATACCAAGGCCATGGCAGGGTCCATAAAGTATATTTTTGCTTACCCCTATCCTTTCTCCATATTCAAAGAACTTCTTCACCACCTCATTTGCCTTTACCCCTGCCTTCATCCACTCCATCGTCTTGAAGTGCATATCCAGTCCTGCCTGAACCAACCTTTTCATATCCGGTGGCATCTTACCTATACATACAGGCCTTCCAACACTTGAAGAGTACCCTGCAACCCTTGCACCTATATTTAACTGTATAAGGTTATTCCTCCCTAACTTTGCATAGCCAGGCCTTCCTATCGCATGGTTTGAGTTTTTCCCTGCAAGGACATACTGGGGATGCCCTTCATATTCTGCCCCTTCTGCATAAAGTGCCTCCTCTATAATACCCACAACCTCAAGTTCTGTCATTGTCGGCTTCATCTGTTTGAGTGTCTTTTTAAGTGCTGCCTCTGATATGCGGAATGCCTCCTGTAACATCTCAAGTTCAACAGGACTCTTTATGATGCGCAGGTCAACAATTATCTCATCACTCTTTATAATCTCTGCATCAGGTGCTGCCCTCCTTATTCCTTCATATACAGGCAGAGGAAATATCTGATAACTGGCAAGACCAATCTTTTTCACCTTCCTTTCACCAAAGAGTTCCTTAAATATAGAAGAAAATGTATCCACCTGTATATTGGGATATTCTGGTTCAGCACTCTCCCTGTATTCAATCAGTTTATAAATCTTTTTTATCCTGCTTGTATCCCTGGCAAATGTCTCACTTTCAGGTCCTATAAGCAATGCGGGCTCACCCTCTGCAGGAACAATAACACCAGCGGACTCAAATATAGGCCAGTAGTCAGATAGATACCTCACATTGGCAAAGTCCGCCTCATCTGAGTGTGCAACAAGAAGGTCTAAACCCTTTGCCTTCACACCTGCCTGTACTTTCTCCCACCTTCTCTTAAACTCCTCATCCGGTATTCTATAAACCTTTCTTCCCATATCCCTCCTTTACCCATCACTCTTCATTGATACGCTTTCTATGTGATGGGGTTTGATTTATCTTTCATTCCACCACCACCATCTGATAGCCACTTACTTCAGGTATTATAAACCAGATATAGTTTTTTT
>Ga0078972_1017005_pt1 | contig 10576 bp, 10 predicted proteins | sample YelNatPaOPGAMG01_FD_67568 | JGI IMG/M metagenome (GOLD analysis project Ga0078972, IMG submission 67568) | Hot spring thermophilic microbial communities from Obsidian Pool, Yellowstone National Park, USA - OP-RAMG-01 (SPADES assembly) (version 2) | ecosystem: Environmental > Aquatic > Thermal...
AGCCAGCCTCTTGCACCCATCTGGTAGACGCTGTCCGGACCAATGGATTTACACATTATACCCTCGCATCCATCACTTATAGCCTGTTCAAAGAAGTGCAAAAGATCCTTGGAGTTGTCAATGATTTTAGCGCTACTTAACAAGAGGTTTTCCTGGCCTTCTGGAACTATTTTTTCAAGACTCTGTCTCCTGTCGGGAAGAGGTTCATCAATGAGTTCTCGTCCAGACAAGTAGACGATATCAAAGAGATAGACCCTTACAGGATACTCTTTCATGGCTTTGTCTACGTCGTATTTTCGTCTCCTGTGCATGAGTTCCTGGAAAGGTAGCATTTCGCCTGTGTCAGGGTTGTAGGCTACTATTTCTCCTTCAACTATCGCTTCGTCCGCTTTAAGTTGCTTCATATATTCTACAACGTCCGGATAGTGATGTGTAATGTTTTCTAGGCGTCTGCTGAACAGCCAGACCTTTTCGCCTTTTTTGTGGGCTTGGACTCTTTCCCCGTCATACTTGTACTCTGCAAGACATTTGCCGCCAAGCTTTTGCAGTATTTCGTCTGGGTCGCTTAGTCTCTCTGCCAGCATTGGTAATATTGGGACACCTACTTCTATCTTGAGCGATGCCACCGCATCTATTCCCTGTGAGGCTAGCAACTTTGCTATGTAGCCGAGGTCGGGATGCTTAGTGTATGCCTTCTCGACTATGTCCCTGGCATTCTTAGACCCTGTAAAGGCTATTGCCAGTGCGTCAAGTATCGTCATGTCAGCTATGCCTAGTCTTAGTCTTCCCAGGACTGTTCGGAGAATGTATCTTGCTTCTTTTGGCTTAGCATCCTTAAGCAAAGATACAAGCGTATTTATTTTTGTTTCCTGGGCTCCTTCACCGGTTGCCTGCGCAATTCTTAGGAGCGCGTTGTAGACTTGTGAAACTGTTAGCTCTTTTTTGGGCTCCATGGTTCCAATGAAGTCTAGTAGTCCACCGGTGCGAGAAGTAGACATGAGTTTTTCGGCGAGAAGCCCTATGTCCCCTGTCTGTTTATACATATCTTCTACGTCTTTCACATGTCTACTGGTGGCTCTTGCCAAAGCTCTTAAGGCCAGTTTCTCGGCTACTCCTAGCTCTACGCCCTCATAGTCTGGACGGAGCTGTCCCTGAGTCAGGTATATGACCTTGTCAATTATGCTGGGGGGTGTTTTCTTAAAAAGTGCAACAAGGTAATCTGTCATGGCAATCCTGCTGGTTATAGACTCGATTTTTTCGTAGAAGTCTGCTAGAACCGAATATGGTAAATCTTCTCCGGTTTGACTCATAAAATCCCCTGATCTATATGTTGTATAACGATGCTTATAAGCACTATTTTTCCTGCTACTATTTGGGTCTTCTCCTTCCGCAAGGTGGATTGTAGGGGTCTTGAACAGCGATGTGCAGGAGTTTGCATTTTGACTTATCCTTGTCATAGAAGAGACAGGTAAAGCATGTTCCCTTGAGGTCTTCTTGAACCGTTTGGGGTTTAGCTTGTTGCTGAACGGGAGGCTTAGGTAATGCTTCTTGTGGAGTTTTTGTTACGAGTGCTGGGGGCTTCTCGATAGGTTGAGGCAGTGTTGGAGGCGGAGGTAGAGTTGGAGCTACCTGTGGCTTTGGTTTCGCCTCTTGGGCAGCTTTTGGCGTAGGCCTAGCAGTGATTGGCGCTTCTTCTTGTGGCTGTTCTTCTTGGAGGGGCTCCTCTAGTTCTATTGGCGTGGGGATTTCTTCTGGTTGTCTTCTTTTGGACATAGCTGGCTCTCCAAGAAGTGGAACTTCGGGTTGCTTGGTCACAACTGGAGATTGGACCGGATGTAGCCGTGCAGGCTTTTCTGGAGTAACAGTTATTGGTTTGGGTGTTTCTGGTTCCTCGAGTTCTATTGGGAGGGTTATGGGTTCGGGCTCTTTTTTGGGCTGTGGTTTTGGCTGTGACGTTATTGGTGCTACTTGGGGTAGTTCTTCTTCTAGTGATACAGGGGGTGTTGGCCCTGCTTCTATTTTTACGGGTAATCCTAGGAGGTCTCTTATCTCCTCCTTGCTGAGATACTTGCCCTCAGATACTTTTTCGCCGTCGACGACGATGGCTGGCAATTTTTCGATGTTTAGCTTTTTAAATTCCAGTGTGTATACGCCCCCGTATAGTTCTTCTAGTTGCTGGAGGAAGCTTGGAAAGTCTCTTGGGTCATTTATTTTTACTAGTTTTACCTTTAGCTTGGGCCTGTCAGGCTTTGGCAACAGATTCAACTCGCTTTGAAAATCTTGGAGCATCTTTTTTGACTGTTCGTCCCTGCATAGGTATAGCACGATTTCTTTGGGCAAAAGCCCCACCGCCTCTAATAATGGATTGATAAGCCACGTAATTAATTTATTGTTTTGAAGATGCTTGTTGAAGCTTTATAGGTAAAGCTGTTTAGACAGCTTCAAGAAGCCTCTCTACGACTTCGCCTTCTGGCGTTGCTTCAACAAATATCTGGGACTGGAATACGTAGACTTTTACGCGTCCTTTTCGCCACTCATCCTCTCGTAGGCCAGCCTTGAGACATGCATAGCTTAGGAACTCTTCTGGCCCCCATTTCTCGTCTACAGCCACCTGTGGTAAAAGTAGGCCTCTAGCTATTCCCTGCTCTATTATTAGTCCATCCCTGCCAATCTTTATCTTTTCAGGGAGTTCTTCTGGTGACGTGTACTTAAGCTCTTGTGGCTTTGTTAGGATGCTTACCTCGAATACTACTCTGTCTAGCTCTTTAGGCGTCATCGGTGGGAATCGTGGATCCTCAGTGGCCGCCGCGATGGCGGATCTAATCGTGGCTTCAACCATTGGGAAAAATGGCTCTGGATACCCTATACAGCCCCTCAGCTCTCGCCTAGCCCTCCTTAATATAGGGTCTACAAATATTTCTTCTATTGTCACGAATACGCCTGCTTTTTCGAAGAGTTTCTCAGGTGTATCTGGGGGCGGCTGTATTATGCGTGCATTTTCTAGATATTCTTTGACGGCTTTCCTTGCTAGTTTAACCAGAAAGGTTCCCTCTTCAACACTCAACTTTACCATACATTATCAGCCTCACTTTTTCAATTGTTTTTTCTATTTCATAAAAATGTGTTCCACGCCAATAAACTTGTCCACAATTCATACATTTGTAGAACTCTTCGTATCTATCTAAGACACCCCTAGGAACCTCCTTTACCACCTCCTCTCGCGATACTCTCACAAGTTTTGACCCGCATAGGGGACACAAGGTGCGAGACATGTCTAATACGGGTTCGATGTCAAGCCTTTTGAGGACGAATGACAGTTGGTCCTCTATGGGGGCCTCCGGGACAAACAGGGCTGAATAGCCCATACTTATTGCATGTCTGTAAAGTTCTCTGTCCCGCGTTAACAAAACAATCTGGGAGTGTTTCTCTAGTTCTCTCTCTATTTCATTGTCTGTGAGAGTTCCTGCATAGAGTGTTTTTATGCCCAAGATACGGAGCCACTTGGATAATTTTCCAAGCATGCCATCTACGAGTATTATTAGTGTCATAGCATGTTTCCTGATATTCTTGCTATAAGGTACTTCCTAAGAGAAGATTCATCAATGAGGAATTCTTCGTTTCCTTGGATTAGTGCCGCACCATAACGTTTCAGAGCATCTGTGATGTTTGACGCTAGGTCTCTCGTATCTCTGATGACTATGGGTCTAACCCTAGAAACAGGCGTGTCGTCAAGCAAGATTTCACGGTTACAGTAGCCGTTTTCGAGGGAATAGTTGAGGAAATCCACAATTGTTAGAACCTTGGAAATTTTTCCTCTAACCCTTATGCCCACAGCTATCGAGTTGTTTTCATGCATCAACATGATAGTCTTTTTCACAGAGGTATTAGGAGCGACAACAACCGCCGGGAACCTTGCTAGCCTGTGCAAGGAAAAGGAAAAACGTATTCGACCAGTTGTGTTGAAATATAGAAGGATACTCCTATAGGTTACAGCCTTCATTTCTCTCTTGACGACGATATATCTGTCCTTTAAGAGCTCCTTTAGGGCTCTGTTGAGTCCCGGTCTGGAGGCTAAGAGGACTACCCGACGCCCCTTCCTGGTGAAACTAAATAATGAGTCGAGCGTGTAGAAATTGTCTCCAAGGGCATATACAAGCCCTATGCTTAGCTGATCAATTGTTGCCTTAACAATATCTTCTAGGCTGTCAACGTGGATTACTTCCTCTAGGTACTCGGAATCCATGGTCTCCACCTCTTAATGTGGAATCCTCCGTCCGGTAGCAGTTTGACTACATCTTCCTCTCTGGCCTTAAAGTTACATTCTCGTTTTAGGAATTCTATTATCTTCCTTGTTGCTAGGTCTTTTCTATAGGGACCGGGCGTAACCTTTAAGAAACAACCATCTGTCGGGTTGCGTTCAGTAGGCAAAGCCAACAGTTCACCTTTCTCGTTAACACCTATCAGTAATTCGAGTTTAACGCCCCTAACATAGTTCTTTTTCCCATAAATCATGAAGCTTCCCTTTGCCAGGTACTCTCCGCTTGGGGCTTTAAGAGACACCTGGCTGGCTGGAACCCAGTAAACGTCTATCGTGTAGAGTCCCCCCCTCCAAGCAGACGAGTAGCATGCAGCGAACTGTGCCGCCTCTAATATGTCTTTTTCAGGGACATCTTTGCCGCCTGTCTTAACTACGACAGCAGCTGCCCCATGAATATCGGCATGTAGAAAAATATCTTTGTCTTCCAGGTATCTCCGGACAAGAAGCTGGTTCTGTCCAGCCGATTTACCCGCAACCACTAGAAAGCCATTTGTAGTCCAGAAATAGCGGAACTGCGTGTACCAAGGCCCGGACGCGGCGATTTTCTGCTTGACTTGTTTCGGCTTTGCTTGTTCCTCTTTTGTCTTTGCTTCGCTTAGCCTTTTCCTGATAGACTTGATCTTGTCATAGTGTAGTTCTATGTTTGCATAGACGTTTTGGCTTGGATCTATTTCTATTTCTATACCTTCGAGTTCGACTACGATGAGCGGGCTCGATGGGTCAACTTTTTTTATTGACGGGTATTTTTCTCTCAGCGTGGACTCTATAAGGCTCCAGGGCTTTTTGTCCTCCACCAGTGCCCTGTAATCATAGATTATCTGCTCTATCTGGGAAATGTTTTCTTCTAGAAGTTTCAATTTTCGCAAATAGTCTTCCAATGTTTTTTCAAGTACAGATGAGACTGTTTGCTCCCTTGGCGTAATATCAGCGATTATGCGCCTTAGTAATTCTTCTGGAAATGCTTTCTGGAATTCAACCTCAACAAAATCTGTAGTTACATGTGTCGGTTTAAACGAATAGACCCAGCCTCCGGCATGGTAACCCCTAGAAGGGTCCTTTAGGGACTCTAAAAAAATTTCGATTCCTTTCGTAGCTACTGATCTAAACTGGCTAAATGATAAAGAGCCGGCCTTCGCGTCGAGGCTTATTCCCTCCCTATACATGGCCTCAGCAACAAGATCTGGGGGTAGCGAGGTCACCAAGGAAAAAGCGACTATTGCTCCGCGTTTAGGCATGGACCTGAAAGACTCGTAAAGCTTCTCAATGTCTCCAGAAAATATATCTCCAAGCCTAGGTGGAGACCTATACTTTTCACCAGGCTTCAGTGTCCTGTCACGCATCTCCTTAGGCTCCAATGCATATACGATTTTTGATTCGCCGTCGAGTAGGACCAAATTTCCCTCCCGGACCCACTCAAGGACAACTTTTTCTTTCCCAAAGTCTAGACATACAACCCTGTCCCCCGCTATCTGGGCAACGCTCTCAAGCCTCTTGCCTTCTATCCTAGAAGACCACCTGGTTTTTCCAAACTCGACTGGAAAAACTGAGTCACTTTCTGCGGGCACAAGCCCCCGCCTAGGTGAAAAAACAATTCCACCCTCGCGGAACCTGAAATAGAAGACGTTGCCGCGCTCCGACACCTTTTGAAGCCTGGTGCCCTCGAACTCTCTTATAAGAGGCCAGATCTTAGCAAGATCAAGTATGCTCATAGACTTGTCGTTGACAGCGTTAAAAACGGACATATGTTAACTCCTCCTCGAACGGATATATTAGTTTAGCCCTGACTCCCTCACTGTCTTCCTCGAGTGTAACCCTGTGAGTAAAATAGCTGGCAAAAATGTTTTCTCCAAAGCTTCGACCCCTCGAAGCATAATTTATCGCTATGAAGCCTCCACCCTCCCTCGCAAACCTGAGACCCAAAGCGAGCAACGAGGCAACTATGCCCCACTTTTCCCTATATGTTTTCCCAAACCTCATAAAGAACCTTGGGATACTATCCAAAACAACGAAGTCGTGCTTCCCAGCTAAAAGTTGAAAAGCATCATCAACCGCTGTAGGCATGGTAAAAACAACTTTGTCCAAGAAAGATTCTTTGCGAGATAACTTGGAGGCCCTCCAAAAGGTCGATGCGTAGTCCATGTATACAGTATTGCTACCTTCTTTCACCAGCTTCGACAGGAGACTGAAAACATATACTCGTCTACCTGTCCCAGTCCTGCCAGAAACTTCTAAAGCAAACCCCCCGCGAAGCAAATCTACAAGGTCAGACATCTACGACCCCCTCCTCAGAGATCCTGTAATATGCAGTTCTACGGCTCCATGGACTACTTAGAGCCCTCGATTGCCAAACGTCGCCCTTCTTAGACAGGAACAACGATAGATGTGCAAAACCGTCGAAAACAACAGCCGAGGCTGGAATAATCCCATCGCTGTAAACAACTTGGCGAGTATAGACAACCGATATGCTGGACCTGGAAAACTCTTCGAGAAATGAGAGAAGCCTCGAGTATGCGAGAATCCTTTCTCCTGTCCTTAGGAACTCTGTCCTGAAGAGACGTGTAGCCTCATCAAGGATAATGAGGCCTATATCTCTCTTTACAGCTTCTAGCTTAGCTCTCTCGAGAACCCTAAAAACATCTTCCACGCTGTATGCTCTTGCGTAGATTATGTTTTCTAGTGTTTTTTCTGGGTCTAGTTGTTTTGCTCTTGCTATCTGTATTATTCTCTCCGGCCTGAAGGTGCCCTCTGTGTCTATGTATAGTGCCCTAGCGTTGAGGCCTCCCCTCTCCTTCGGTAGCTGGACCATGACAGCTAGCTGGTGGCAAATCTGAGTCTTACCAGCACCAAACTCACCAATCAGCTCAGTAATACTACCAACCTCAACACCACCCTCCAACAAATCATCCAAACTACGAACACCAGTACTGATGTATTCAAGGTTCTTCCTCTTTTCAAAAAGCGCCCTAGCAGTGATGAATTCCTCTCCTCTATTAACCAGTTTCTGTGCAGCCCGGATTATGGCTATGGCCCTCTCTTCAGAACCAAGGACAACAGCTAGCTCATGTGCAGAAGCAAATGCAAGGTCACGCACAGAGTAGAAACCAGCCGCCCTAAGCTTCTGAGCAGTGATTCTCCCCACGCCATCTAGGTCCTCTAGTCTTATTTCTCCCTCGGGAACTTCCTCTTCAGACGGTTCAAGTGGTTCTTCTTCCAAAATCTCCTCTGCTAGCTTATCTGCATCAATCTCTTCTTCAAATGTTTTTTCCTCTTCTTCAACCTTTACCTTTTCTTTCTTAGGCATTACTAGACACTCCGAGTAAAACTTACACCATAAATATAAAAACGTTGTCGTTGAAGTAGACCGAAAGTAAACACAGATAAGAAATAAAGCTTAATTAGATGGATATACCACAGTCATATCATGCGTCAAGAACAGGTATATGGCGAACTCCACGAAGCCCTAAAGACTATAGTGAGCTATCTTTCCGAAGAGTGGAACAAACGTAACAACAGGGCGACACCTAGCGGCGTTCTCTCTGGTATTGGGTTTGACCAGATAGATCCATACTTAATTACCTACGGCTTTATTGTCAGGGGTCTCATCGAGAGAAGGAATCGAAAAACCTATTTAACAAGGGTTGGCGAGGAAGCCCTTAATAGAATCATAGAGATAGCCGAGATTATCAGAGAAGACTCTTTGTTTCCAGACCTTGACAGAGGAAAAATCCTGGGAGCAACACTGTATGCTCTCTATGATTGGCAAAACAGCTATAGGACGGGGGAAGAATACTTGCAGTATCTAGAAAAGATCAAGACTAAGATCTTGGAAATTAAAAAGACTTCAGAGGAAAAGTTTAAGCTTCTAGCAGTCCTCCTGCCTCGAATAAAGCTGGATGAAGGCTACACGCTCGAGAAACTCCTAGAAGGCGTCCTGCATTTGGAAACTTAGCAACTTTTGACAAGTAAAAATTAATTTTTTTCGCGCCTTCTAGTTTGTGGTGCGGCTTTGCAGAAACTAAGAGAACTTGAATACAACGCTTTAAAGTATGCAGTTGTAGCGAGGAAATACATCGACATTGCAAGAAGCCTAAAGACAACTCCGTCCTACGTGTCTAAACTTATCACGGGTCTTGAAAGGAAAGGAATAAAGATCTACGGCAAATTTGACTACGCCTCCATAGGTCTAATAGAATACCTCATGCTTTTACCCTTCTCCCAAGACATAATGGAAAAAAACATACCATACATAATACAGAAAACTACCCTAATAAAATCCAAGCAAAAAATACTCATGCTGAGAGCACTAATCCCAGATGGAGCACAGAAAGACCTTGCAGACATACTACAAGCAGACCCCAATCAAATGTGGAGGATAACAAGCTTCTCTTGGAACCCCTACTCTTCTCCGCTTACAGTCTACATGCACGGCAAAATAACATCCAATACTCTACAGCTTACAGAGCTCCTAGAAACCAGAAAATTGGTACATACGCCGCCACCGAAGCAACAACAGAAAATAGACAATCTAGACCTCGAGCTAGTAGCAGAGTTTACGAGGAACCCCTTCCTAAAGCTATCACAACTAGCCCAAAGAAAAAACATGAAAAACCAGACGCTAAACTATCACTATACCAGCCACGTTAAGCCCATAAGACTAGAAAACGAGGTAATAATTAACCCACCCCCCGGATATGCAACAAGGCTACTACAAATAAAGACAACGCAGGGACACGAAGAACACATAGCATGGGCACTCTCAAGCCTACACTACGTCCAAAACACATACGCCCTGACCGGCACAGGAACAGTCTATACGTTTCTCTTCCCAGACCCCTACGAAGAAAAGCAACTAGCAGAAACCCTCTATACGTGTACAGCTATACTAGATTTTACGCTGTTTGGCTATGTCACAGCCAACAAACGCTACACAGTTCCCTTTGGAGACATTATTGCAAATGGTAGATACAACATAGGAATAGTATATGAAGCACTACATGTACACCGCAGAAAAGCGAACTACGACGTATATGAGCTCTAGCGTAGCATTCCTACGTATTCTTTTCTCTACGAATAATCTTGGGAGCATAGAGCAATGCATCTAGAGCCTTCTCCTCCCAATCACTCACCAAGACAAGGCGATGTGGCGTCTCAACGTAGACGACGGGCTTTACTCCGAAGTTTAGGAAAACTAGGAGCCCATATACGCTGGCCTGTGTGGCCTCAGAGAGCTTTACTTCATCATAACTTTTTACCTCTACAATCTTATAAGGCACCAAAGACCTGAAACATATAGTATCGGCCACACCATGAACCCAGCCAAACCTAAAAAGCCATGCCAGAGGAAAAGGAATACACACATCTCTATACTCTAGTATCCAGTCGACATCGCCAAATATACTTGAATGTACCCTGAGACCTTCCTCATAGCCCTTGCCCTTGCCTCTAGCCAGCCTCGAAGAAATCTCTGTAACACTAATTTTTGGGTCTCTTGACACCTTGGCCTTCTCGAACCTATTAATAGCAGTCCTAAGTAACCTATATCCGTATACAAGAGCCTCTTCAGGCATCCCAGACTCCATCATCCTTGATGGTGAACTGTGCAGACGCACCTTTTGCCAACCTAGGCGAGTCAAGGACTTCCATAAGCCAGGAGTCGCCTGCTTTCTTCAAGAAAAACCTATGCGTAGAGGCGTGTGCTATAATGTTTCCACCTGCTGGCAACTTAACGGCCACGCCCCAGCTACTCGGCACAGAGACAACCTGGTTAGTTATAACTATCAACAAGTCGTAAAGCCTGCTAAGCCTCTTGAGCCAGTCCAAAACATAGTTTATCCTCTGCTGACGCATCGCAAGCCATTCTCGCCCCCTAAATTGTGCCCTATAAAGCGCTATAACAGAGTCTATAACGACTAGTCTTACGCCCTGCCTTAAATACGGCTTCAAGCCCCTTACAACAAGCTCTTCCAGCTCATCTACATTTATAGGTCTAGCCACGAATACATTCTCGAGCGGATCTTTAACGCCAAATCTTTCTGCAATCTTCGTTACCCTCTCGGGACTAAACGTCCCCTCAGTGTCAATGTAGATAGTTTTTCCTCCCAGCCCACCTTTCCCAGGCGGCAACTGTGCAGTTACGGAGAGCTGGTGACAGAGTTGTGTCTTTCCGGAACCATATTCACCCGCAAACTCGTAGATTTCCTGAACAACAAGACCACCCCCAAGCAACTCGTCGATACCACTTACACCAGTGGAGAGAGT
>Ga0078972_1017006_pt1 | contig 10576 bp, 9 predicted proteins | sample YelNatPaOPGAMG01_FD_67568 | JGI IMG/M metagenome (GOLD analysis project Ga0078972, IMG submission 67568) | Hot spring thermophilic microbial communities from Obsidian Pool, Yellowstone National Park, USA - OP-RAMG-01 (SPADES assembly) (version 2) | ecosystem: Environmental > Aquatic > Thermal...
CACTGCTCTTCACCCGCCGTGCTCGCCGGCTGAGCCGGACTCGCCGCCCAAAGCCGCCGCACCCGCTCCGCCGCGGGCTCGCCGAGCTGCACCTCTCCATGGCAGAGCAGCGTCTGCCGGAAGCGCCGGCACTTCAGAAAATCGAGGTACTGCTGCACCGAAATCGAATCCTCGCCGGCTGCCGCGCGCACCGCCGCCGCGACTTCGGGCGGATATCCCCCGAGCTGCATGGAAGAGAACTGCGCCTCGGCGAGGAACTGAAGCCCGTGCCGTCGCGCGTGCTCCACGAACTCATGGAAATACACGGGCTCGTTCACTTCGGCCAGGTCGTCGTGAATCACCCCGCCCGGGCTGCGCTTCCGGATCGAATCCAGCTCTTCCCCGACCGCGTCCGGCGGATGCGCGGCCGCGAGCAGGTTCACCAGCTCGAGCGCGCGCTTCAGCTTCGCCTCCGGCTCCGCCTCGTTGCGCGCGTGGTAGAGCATCATCTCGCGCAGCATCCGCCGCTGATAGCACCCCGGGTAGGTGTTGTAGCTGACGTAGGCGATGCCGTTCGGCGCCAGGTTGCGGGAGCAGATCGCGATCAGCCGGTCGCGAACCGGCGCGGGGATCCACGAGTAGACTCCGTGCGCAATGATGTAATCGAACTCGCCGAGTTCGGGGCGCACGTCTGCAAGATCGCCCCGATGAAACTCGATGTTCGAGAGGCCGAGCGCGCCGGCGCAATCCCTGGCCGCCGCGATCGGCGCCGGCGCCAGGTCGATTCCCGTGAAACGGCTCCCGGGAAAGACCAGCGCCAGCGGAAGCAGGTGCGAGCCGTCCCCGCAACCCAGCTCGAGCACGCGGCAATGGCCGGCCGGCGCCGGTTCCATCCCGAACAGGATCCCGAGCGTCGCCAGTCTTTCCGGGTGCGCCTGCGCCAGCGGCCGGCTCTCGTACGGCACGCGGTCATACAGGAATTCGGCCATAAGGCACGCGGCCATTTTCGCATACCGGCGCGCCGGGCCTGAGCTAAAGTAGAGGTGATGTTCACCTGGATATGTCCGAAATGCGGAACGGAGGTTCCGCCGTCTTATTCGGAGTGCCCCAAGTGCAGCGGCGCCGCCGAGCGGCAGGCGAATCCAGCCGAACCCGCGGCTCCGCCGCCGGCCGCCGAGACCCCGGTTTCACCTGCTCCCCCTCAACCCATGGCGGCCGCACAGGCCCCGGCGCCCGCCGCCCCCCGCCCCGCTTCCGGCATGCACATTCCGGGATGGATGGTCAGCATTCTCTTCGGCGTGCTGTTCGTGGTGGTGCTGGGCGGGATCTTCTGGCTCTATCAATCGAGGCACAACCCCGACAATGGCGCGGGCGGCGGCGCGCCCGCCGCGAGACTGGAAACGCCGCAGCAGGCGGCAGCGGCGGCGCAGCCCGACCCGCTCCTCAGCCAGCTCGAAATTACCGGCCTGCGCCTCACCGAAGACGCGAAGCAGAAGGCGTTCGTGCAATTCGTCGTCGTGAATCACTCCGCGGCCGACCTCGGCGAGCTGGCCGCCACCGTCCAACTGAAGGCCGCCACCGGCCCGCACGCGCAGGAGCCCGTCGGCACGTTCGCCTTCAAGACGAAACTCGGGCCGTACGAATCGCGGGATCTCAAGGCGCCGTTGAACACGAAGCTGCGGGTTTACGAACTGCCCGACTGGCAGTTCCTTCGTCCCGAACTGACGAAATAACCATGGCCACACGCACCGCCGTAAAACGGCCCAGGACCGCGGCCGAGCGCAGCGCCCGCTTCCGGCGCATTCTCGAGATTCTCGATGATACGTACCCGGACGCGCGCTGCGCGCTCGTCCACCGCGACGCCTGGCAACTGCTCGTCGCTACGATCCTCTCGGCGCAATGCACCGACAAGCGGGTCAACGAGGTCACGCCGGGGCTGTTCCGCAAGTATCCGACCATCCAGGATTTCGCGAACGCGAGCCAGGCCGAGCTGGCCGAAGATATCCACTCCACCGGGTTCTTCAACAACAAGTCGAAGTCGATTATTGCCGCGGCGAAGATGATCGTTTCCGAGTTCGGCGGCCGGGTGCCGCGCACGATGGAAGAGCTGCTGCGCATTCCGGGCGTCGCGCGCAAGACGGCCAACGTGGTGTTGGGCACGGCATACGGCATCCCCTCCGGGATAGTCGTCGATACGCACGTGCAGCGCGTCTCGCTGCGCCTGGATTTTACGAAGGAGACCGACCCCGTCAAGATCGAGCAGGATCTCATGAAGATCGTGCCGCAGGACAAGTGGATCGTCTTCTCGCATGAGATGATCCTGCACGGCCGCGAGCTTTGCATCGCGCGCCGCCCGCGCTGCGCCAGTTGTCCGCTGGACCCGATCTGCTACGCCGCCGATAAAACGACGTAGGGAAGGGCGGCCGCCATCGCCGCTTAGGCCGCCTGCTCGCCCGCCTCGCCCACTATCCCCTGGTCCACGTAGCACCAGATCCATCGTTCGCCCGGCTCAATCGAGCGAATCAGCGGGTGCCCGCTCTCGTGAAAGTGCTTCGTCGCATGCCGGTTCTTCGACGAGTCGCAGCAGCCGACGAATCCGCAAATCATGCACAGCCGCAGATGCACCCACGTGTCGTTCGTCTTCAGGCACTCCTCGCACACGTGCTTCTCGGTCCAGGTGACCTTCGCCTGCCCCAGATGCTTGCACTCCATATCACGCCCTCCGAACCGCCGGATAATCGCGCTCCAGCTCCGCGCGGTTCCAGTTCGCCAGGTTCGCGCCCGCTTCGTATGTGCTCTGGAAGAAGTCCATCAGGGCGTTCCAGCGCGAATCCTCGCGGCGGAAATCCTCGTACATGTAAATGAACTCCGACAGCCCCTTGTTCCACGACGCCGCGGCCGGCTGCACGCGCGCCTCCGGCAGCGCCTCCGGCTGCGGCACGGTGTAGGAGTAAAATGCCGGCGCGCCCAGCCCGGCGCCCGGCCAGAAACCCGCGCTGATCACCTCGTGCGAGTACGCCTTGCTCGAAATCACGCCCTTGCGCGGCGGCTCCGCGCGCCGGCCCGAGAAGCGCGAGCACGCCAGGTCGAAGCTGCCCCAGAAGAAGTGCACCGGGCTCGCTTTGCCGATGAACCGCGCGCGGAAGTCCGAGAGCACGATGTGCGTCGAAAGCAGCACGCGCCAGAAGCGGTGCGCCGCGTCGCGGTCGTAGGACTGGTGCCGCTCGTCCTGGTCGAACGGAATCGGGTCCGGCAGCTCTTGCGGTTTGGTGTTGATCGCCACGTTGATCCCCAGCTCGCCGAGCGCCCGCATCAGCTTGCGGTAGAAGACGGCCACCGGCATGGGCTCCAGCGGCATCGCCCGGTCGTCGCCGTGGCTGGTGTGAATCTCCAGGAAATGCTCGATAAAATCGAACTGAATTTCAAAGAGCCCGCCGCCGTAAGGGATCGGCGAGGTCGTCAGCCCCCGCGAATTCACGTATAGCGCCACGTTCCACCAGTGATTCATCTCGGGCGTCAGCGCCATGCGAACCTTGCCGGCGATCTGCGTCCACATGCGCAGCGTGTCGTGCGTTTCGAGCCAGGCGTCCAGCGGCAGCGCCGGCCAGCTCAGGCGGTGACTTAATGAATTGTCGGGACCGGAATCGGTCATGGACGCGCCCCCCTGATGCCAGCGTAACATCGCGACCCGCCCGCGTTGTTTCGATATACTGTCAGCTTCATGCGGCGCCGCAGTCCCGCTCTGTTTCCGGTCTTGCTGGCGCTCGCCGGCTGTGGCGGCGCGCCCGAAAGTTATTCGCCGCCTCCCCAGCGCCAGGCGCTTGTGAAACGGCCGCACGGGCTGTTTGTGAACATGAACGATCCGGACGTAGACGAATACATCGCCGGCGACACCATCCAGCGGTGGCTTGAAGCCGGCACGTGGCGGTGGACGCACGAGCAGCCGCAGCTAAACTTCTTCTGCGACCGCGCCCGGCCGCTCAAATTCACGATGGATTTCCTGCTGCCGCACGAGAATTTCGCCGCCACGGGCCCCGTGACAATCTCCTACCGGGTGAACGGCCGGCTGCTCGCGAAGGTCCGCTACGACACCCCCGGCGCGAAGCATTTCGAAAAGCCCGTTCCCGCCGGATGGATTCAATCGAACGCGCCGGTGCTGTTCCGCGCGGATATCGATCCGCCGTGGATCGCTCCTTCGGACCACGCGAAGCTCGGCGTCGTTCTCTTTCGCGCGGGGTTCATCGATTAGATGCTCCACGTCGCCGCGATCCTCTTCGGCGCGCTGTTCACCGCGGCCGTGGCGCTCGCGCTGGGCAAACTGCTGCTCGGCGCGCTCGGCCTCGAGTTCCACCGCGGCGAGGAGCAGGTGTTCGCGTTCGTTTGCGGCGCGGCCTGCCTGAGCCTGCTCGTGTTCGCGCTCGCGGCGCTCGGCCTGATCAGGCCCGGCATCCTGCTGGCCGCGGGTCTCGCCATCGTCGCGGCCGCCGTGATGCGCGGCGCGCGCAAGACGCGCGGCAAGCCGCTCAGCCCGCTTCCACGATTCTGGAAGATCCTGTTCCCGGCGCTGTTTATCGTCTTCGCGGCGATGTACCTCGTCGTCGCGATGGCGCCCGAGGCCAGCCCGGACGGCTCGCAGTATCACCTCGGCCTCGTGCTGCGCTATTTCCGCGCGCACGGCTTCTACCGCATCACGACGGACATGTACGCCTCCCTCTCGGAAGGCGCCGAGATGCTGTACCTGTTCGCGTTCGCTTTCGGCCGCCATTCCGCCGCCGCGATGGTGCACTTCTGGTTCCTGCTCGCCCTGCCGCTCGCGATGCTGCTCTACGGCCGCCGCTTCGGCTTTCCGGGCGCGGGCGCGGCCGGCGCGCTGCTGGTGTTCATCAGTCCGGTGGTGGGCTGGGATGGAACCACGGCATATATCGACGTCGCCGTGGCCGCGGTCGCCTTCACGCTCTACTACCTGCTCCGGATCTGGGACCGCGAGCGCACGCGAGCGCTGCTCATCCCCATCGGGCTGCTCGCGGGGTTCTGCTACGCCATCAAATACACGGCCGGCGTCGCCGTGCCCTACGCGCTCGCCTACGTGGCCTGGAAACTCCGGCGCAAGCGCGAGCCGGTTCTGATGCCGCTGGCGATGGTGGCCGCGTGCGCCGCCACCATGATGCTCCCCTGGATGCTGAAGGACTGGATCTGGGTCGCCAACCCGCTGGCGCCGTTCTTCAACGCGCTGTTCCCGAACCCCTACCAGCACATCGGCGCCGAGCAGGAGTACCGCTTTTACATGGCGCACTGGGGCGGGCTGAAGAGCTATTGGGAGATCCCGCTTGAAGCGGCCGTGCGCGGCGGGCGGCTGCAAGGCATCGTGGGACCCGCGTTCCTGCTGTTCCCGCTCGCGCTGCTGGCGCTGCGTTATCGCGAGGGCCGCGCGCTGCTGGTGCCCGCGCTGGTCTTCGCGAGCACCTACCCCGCGAACATCGGCACGCGCTTCCTGATCCCCATGCTGCCCTTCCTTGCACTCGCGCTCGCCATGGCGATGAAGGACTGGAAAGGCGCCGCGCCGGCCGTCATCGCGCTGCAGGCGGTCAGCGCGTGGCCAAGCGTTCTTGCCCTGTACGCCGCAGGCCCGCGCATCGAGCACGTGCGGCTGGCTCCCGCGCTGCGCCTGGAAAAGGAGGAGAATTACCTTCGCTGGAAGATACCCGATTATCCGGCCGCGCGCATGCTCGACGAGCGCGTGCCCCAAGGGGCCAAGGTGTTCGCGATCGACCAGCCGCCGGCGGCGTATCACACCCGCGAGGTGCTTGTTGGCTACGAGGCTGCGCTGAACAACAATCTGATGGAACAGTTGACCCTGCCCGTGCTTGCCTACCGCCAGCCGTCGCGCCGCATCGTGTTCCGCTTCCCGCGGCAGAGCCTCCGCGCCCTGTGCCTGTGGCAATCGGGTTCCAGCCCGGACCAGCAGTGGAGCGTCAACGAGTTCAAAATCTACGACGGCAGCCGCGAGCTGCCGCGCGCGGCCGGCTGGCGCCTCAGGGCGACGCCGAATCCCTGGGAAGTCGGGATGGCCTTCGACAACAACCCGGTGACGCGCTGGAAGAGCTGGCAGCCGATGGCGCCCGGGATGTCGATCGAGGTTCGCTTCCCCGCCCCGCAGTTCGCCGACCACGTCGAGATCTACGCCGCGCCCGACCAGGACCGCTCCGAACTCTCGCTGGCCGGCACTTCGGACACCGGAAAGGTGAGCCTGCTCGCGGAAGCGCCGGAAATCTCCGCGTTCGACCCGCCCTGGCAGCTTCGCCGGCTCGCGGTTATGGAACTGAAGCTCGCCGGCATCGACTACCTCGTGATGCGCAACGGCGACGCGCTTTCGGCGGACATGGCGAAGTACGCCGCGCTGTGGGGCATCGAGCCGGTCGACGCGCGCGGAAATTTTGTGCTGTACCGGATCAAGGACGGACCGGATTTGGATGTGGAGCAGACGCGGCAAAAATGAGGCGCTTCCAAAACCGGTGGCTGGCAGAAAACCGGTGGCTGGCTCCTCTGTCCCAAGCGTCTTTTGCGCGTGGACAGAGGCGCCTGTCACCGGTTTTCCTGTCCGTGTGCTGCCAGCCAGCTTTGGGCAGGCGAAAACGCCTGCCCCACCAAACCTGAGAAGAGGTGAGTGACTTGTCCGAACTTTTCCTGGGCGTCGACGGCGGCCAGTCGAGCACCGTGGCGCTGATCGGCGATGAAACCGGGCGCGTGCTGGGGGCAGGCCGCGGCGGCCCCTGCAATCACGTGAGCGCCGCCGAGGCGCGCGCCAAATTCGTGCGCGTAATCGGGGAGTGCGTGGGCGCGGCCTGCGCCGCGGCCGGCCTGGATGCCGCAAGCGTTCGGTATGAAGCGGCCTGCCTCGGCTTCAGCGGCGGCCCGGCCGACAAGGAGCCGATCCTGCGCGAGATGCTGCGCGCCCGAGCGCTGCTCGTCACCACCGACGCCCCCATCGCGCTCTCCGGCGCAACCGGCGGCGAGCCCGGCATCATCACTATCGCCGGCACCGGCTCGATCGCCTTCGGCCGCAACCGGGCGGGCAAGACCGCGCGCGCCGGCGGCTGGGGCTACATCTTCGGCGACGAAGGCGGCGGTTTCGACATCGCGCGCCAGGCCCTGCGCGCCGCGCTGCGCGCCGAGGAAGGCTGGGGGCCGCCCACTACGCTGCTGCCGCGCCTGCTCGAAGCGGCCGGCGCCGCCTCCGCCAACGACCTCCTGCACCGCTTTTACACGCCCGAGTTTCCGCGCTCGCGCGTGGCCACGTTCGCCAGACTGGTGGACGAGGAGGCCGCGCGCGGCGACCGGACGGCGATCATGATTCTGCGCCGCGCAGCCGAAGAACTCGCGCTGATCGCGGCCGCGGTGCGACAGACACTATTCGCGCCGGGCGAACCCGCCCAGGTGGCCTACATCGGCGGCGTTTTTCGCAGCCGCACGCTGCTCGAACATTTCCGCGCGCTCGTCGAGCGCGAGGCAGGCAATCACGTCGGCCCGCCGCTCTATGGGCCGGCAGCCGGCGCGCTGCTCGAAGCGTATCGCGCAGCGGGCATTGCGCCGCGACTTAGTAACTTGCCGGAGTTCAAAACATGATCCGCGTCCTTGCACTTACTCTGCTTGCATTCGCGCCGGCGCTTCGGGCCGGCGAACCCGACTGGCCGGCGCTCGAAAAGCAAGCCCTCGAGCTGCTCCGGAAATACGTGCAGATACCCTCGGTGAATCCGCCCGCCGACACGCGCGCTACGGCGGCGCTCCTCAAGAGCACGCTCGAACGCTACGGCATCGAGGCCACGCTCTACCCGAGCGGACCCAACGGCCAGACCAACCTGCTCGCGCGCATCGCCGGCCGCGACCGCACGAAAAAACCGCTGCTGCTCATGAACCACATGGACGTGGTCCCGGTGGATCGCGCCGCCTGGACCATCGACCCGTTCGCCGCCCTGATCCGCGACGGCAAACTCTGGGGCCGCGGCTCGCTGGACATGAAAAGCATCGGCGTCCAGCACCTGATGGCGCTCGTCGCGCTGAAGCAGGCCGGCATCGTGCCCCAGCGCGACATCGTGATGCTCTCGACCGCCGACGAGGAGACCGACGGCATCCGCGGCGTCCGCTGGATGATCGCGAACCATTACGCCGAGTTCGATCCCGAGTACGTGCTCGACGAGGGCGGCTTCGGCACGCGCGACATCCTCGCGCCCGGCAAGCTCGTCTTCGGCATCTCGGTCGGCGAGAAGCAGACGGTTTGGCTGCGGCTCCGCGCGCGCGGCGCCGCGGGCCACGGTTCGCAGCCGGTTCCCGACAACGCTAACGTGATCCTGATGCACGCGCTCGAAAGAGCGATGGCGCTGCCGCCTTCCCCGCCCCACCCTGTGGTGGCGGAGATGATCCGCCAACTGGGGCCGCTCGCGCACAACCGCTACAGCGACGCCATCCAGGGCAACACGGTCTCGCTCACGACGCTCACCGCCGGCGTCGGCTCGCCCGTCAAGGTGAACGTGATCCCGTCGCTGAGCGAGGCCACGCTCGATTGCCGCCTGCTGCCCGGCGTCGATAAGGACCGCTTCATCGCGGATATGAAGGCGCGCATCAACGACCCGCGCGTCGCCGTGGAGCTGATCAACAACCCGGTCGATGCGGGTGTCAGCGATTCCCGCACGCCCCTGTTCGACGCCATCCGCAAAGCCGTGCTGGCCGCGCATCCGGACGCCATCGTCGTTCCGATGCTGGCGCCGCACGGCACGGATTCGGTCAACCTGCGCAAGCGCGGCGTCGTCGCCTACGGCCTGACGCCGATGGTGCTCGACCTCGAAGGCGCGGCCATGCACGGCGACGCCGAGCGCGTGCCGGTGGATGAGTTTCTGAAGGGCATCCACATCATGTACGGCGTGGTGAGCGCGATGTAAGCGCATGCTACGATGAAATTTTCGGAGTTCGAGAGGTATTATGGCTAAACTATCCATTCGCGACCTCGACCTGAAAGGCCGCCGCATTTTTATCCGCGTCGATTTCAATGTGCCGCTCGCTCCGGGCGGCCACGAAATCACCAGCGACAAGCGCATCCGCGCCTCGCTGCCCAACATCAAGTACGCGCTCGACAACGGCGCGAAAATCGTGCTCGCCAGCCATCTCGGGCGCCCCAAGGGCAAGCCGAACCCGGAGATGAGCCTGAAGCCCGTCGCGCGCAAGCTCCAGGAGCTGCTCGGACAATCGATCGCGTTCGCCGAAGACTGCATCGGGCCCGCCGCCGACGCGGCCAAGCGCAGCGACTCCGCCATCGTGCTGCTCGAAAACCTGCGCTTCCATCCCGAAGAGGAAAAGAACGACGCCGCCTTCGCCCAACAACTCGCCAGGCACTGCGACTATTACGTGAACGACGCCTTCGGCACCGCGCACCGCGCGCACGCCTCCACCGTCGGCATCACGAAGTTCGTGCCCAAGGCCGCCGCCGGCCTGCTGATGGAAAAAGAACTCGAGTACCTCACGAAGGTCACGCACAACCCGCCGCGGCCGTGCGTCGGAATTCTCGGCGGCGCCAAGGTCTCCGATAAGATCGAGGTCATCGAGAACCTGCTGAAGTTCGTCGACAGCCTGCTGATCGGCGGCGCGATGGCCTACACGTTCCTGCGCGCGCAGGGCCTTCCGACCGGCAAGTCGCTGGTCGAGGAGGACAAGGTGGATCTCGCCAGGGAGATCCTCTCGCACGCGCAGCAGTTGATGCTCCCGGTCGATCACGTGGTCGCGGCCGAGGTGAAGGAAGGCGCTTACTACGACGTCGTCGAGACCATCCCCGACAACATGATCGGCGTGGACATCGGCCCGAAGACGATCGAAGCTTACGCCAAGGTGATCGCCGGCGCGAAGACCATCATCTGGAACGGCCCGATGGGCGTCTTCGAAAAGCCGCCCTTCGATGTCGGCACAGTCTCGATCGGCAAGGCGGTGGCGGCCTCCGGCGCGCTCTCGGTAGTCGGCGGCGGCGATTCGGAAAAAGCCGTGAAATCCGCCGGCGTCGCCGACAAGATCTCCCACATCTCCACCGGCGGCGGCGCGTCGCTCGAGTTCCTCTCCGGAATTGAGCTGCCGGGCGTGGCCGCGCTCACGGACAAGTAATCAGTTCTCAGCTCCTTTGACAGAGGCCGCGGCAACCTCTGCGGCCTTTTCCGTGTCTCGCGGGCGCCACAAAAAGAACGCAGCCAGGACGCCAAGAAAGGTCGCCAGGGAAAGCCATCCCCCCACGCGCACGGTCAGTGGTGCATAGTGCAGCGCCACGTGGCTCCTTCCTGCAGGCACAACGATCCCGCGCAGCGCGTAGTCCGTCTTCCAGATGCGCGCCGGCTGACCATTCACCTCCGCCTTCCATCCCGGATAGAACACCTCGCTCAACACCAGCAGCCCGCGGCTGCCAGCGTTTACATCCAGTTCGAGATGGTTGCCGTTATACCGGCTCAGGTCGAGGCTATCGGACGATACGGCACCCAGCGGATCGACTTTCGCGTCCAGCGGCTCTCCGACAAACGCCGTCTGTTTTAGATTGATTTTCGGGTCGTCCAAACGCTCGAGCAGCTTC
>Ga0078972_1017007_pt1 | contig 10575 bp, 8 predicted proteins | sample YelNatPaOPGAMG01_FD_67568 | JGI IMG/M metagenome (GOLD analysis project Ga0078972, IMG submission 67568) | Hot spring thermophilic microbial communities from Obsidian Pool, Yellowstone National Park, USA - OP-RAMG-01 (SPADES assembly) (version 2) | ecosystem: Environmental > Aquatic > Thermal...
CTCTTCTTATTAAATCATTTGTAATTCCTACATAAAGGACATTGTTATACTTGTTTGATAAGATATAAACATAATAATATTTCTGCTTCATAAAGAATTATACAGAAAAAGAGTTAAAGGAGGAGACCCCTCAGAACAACATTTCGGGGTGACACCCTACCCAGTCATCCTGAGCGAAGCGAAGGATCTCCTCCGTTTATGTTTTTTGGGTGAAGTAGAACCCCCTCAATTGAATTGGAGACCCCTCGCAAAGACGGCTCGGGGTGACATAATGGGAAGGGGTGCCCCCTTCCCAACTAACCCCGAACGGCAAAAAATAATTTTGGGAGGAGTTAGAGGAGAGACGCGCTTACTAAACTAAAAACAGAAAGACAAAATTGATTTTGGGAGCACTCTTTTTCTCTACATCTTCCCTATGTTCATTAAAAGTAGCACATTCAAGAAAGTGACAATTGCAAAGGTAAGGATAAGCAAAATCTTCTCTATGCCGTGGTTTTTGTATTTGCCCATCACTAATCCATTTGAAGTAAGGGTTATCTGTCCCAAAATCGTAAATGGTAGTTGCAGGCTCAAAATAACCTGGCTTATAATAAGTCCCTTAAATGTGTCCTTCAAGAAGAAAATAATAAGCGTTGCAAATAAAAGGGATGAAACAATACCAATTCTTGAGTGGTTATCCTTTATATCAAAAGGCTCGTTTGAAGCACCTGCAACAATTATGCCAGATGAAATTGATGCCGTAATCGAAGAGGAAACCCCCGAAAAAAGCAACGCAACAGCAAAAACAATCGAAGCAAAATTTCCCAGAAGTGGTTTAAGCGTCGCCTGGGCTGTCTCCAATTCAGAAACCTTAAGTCCGTATTTATAAAACACCTGAGATGCAACAATTATCATCGAAGAGTTTATAAGGAATCCTACAAACATCGAAAAAATCGTATCGAGAAATTCAAAAGAAAGTTGCTTCTGGATTACGCTCTCATCTTTTAGGTTCCACTGCCTGCTCTGGATAATTTCGGAGTGAAGGAAAAGGTTATGCGGCATAACCACAGCGCCTAAAACGCTCATAATAATGAGTTCCGACCCCTTTGGCACCGATGGCACAAACCATCCTAAAACTGCACTCTTTACATCGACACCCACCATAAAAAGTTCAATAAGAAACGACAATCCTATAATACTTACAAACCCTATAATGATACGCTCGATTTTCTTGTAGGAATTCGTGAGGACTAAAAATACTATAAGAATACTTGTAAGAACTGCACCAATTTTTACGGGAATTCTAAAAAGCATCTTTAAACCAATTGCAGCCCCAAGCACTTCAGCAAGTGCAGTTGAAATAGTTGCAAGGTATGCTGTAAACAAGAGGAACTTTGCAACAGGCTTCCTGTAAAACTTGTTAATAGATTCTGCAAGGCAAAGACCCGTTACAATGCCAAGGTGGGCTGCATTATGCTGTAAGATGATGAGCATAAGTGTAGATAGAGTAACCATCCAGAGGAGTTTGTAGCCAAACATTGACCCTGCTGCAACATTCGAAGCCCAGTTTCCTGGATCAATAAAGCCCACGGTAACAAGAAATCCTGGTCCTATGTACTTAAGGATTTCAAATGCCTCAAGCCGAGGTTTGTGATTTTCAAAAAGCCTTTTCAATCTTTCCATTTTTACATTATACACATTTGAAGTATAATGAAAAAGGAGGTGGATTATGTCAGATTTTTTTGACAAACTTAAAAAAGGTGCAAAAGAAGCAACAGAAAAAGCGGGGATTTTAGCAAAAATTGCAGGGCTAAAAACTCAAATTGCAAACATCAGCTTGAAGAAAGACGGTCTTTTTAAAGAACTGGGTAAGGCTTTCTTTAACGAAGTAAAAGATGGCACATTCAAGGGCGAACTCTCGGACAATCTAAAGAAGATAATCGATGAGATAAATTCTCTTGATGCTGAAATTGAAAAATTAAACGGCGAAATTGCAAAACTTAATGAGGATTTGAAAAAAGTTGGCGCAACAGAAGAAGAGCTAAAAGAAGCTTCACCAGTTGAACCTGCAGAACAACCAAAACCCTCAGAAGAGCCAAAACCCACCGACGAAAACAAAGAGATTCTACAGAGTTAAGAGTAATTTCTGTAAGTTTCAAAAGCCCTCGAATGAGGGCTTTTTATTTTATAATTTTCTCAATGAGTTTCCAGAATTCATCTGGGTTTGCGGTTTTTAGTCTTTCTGAAATCTCAACCCTGCTTATATAATAAGGGTTATCACCGTATCTATTTATAAGTTTTCCATAAAGACCAAAACCAACTTTAAAGCCATTGTCTTTAAGAATTTTTTCGATCTCTTTATCATATGCCCCTTGTGGATATGTAAAAGCAATTGGATTAATGTGCAAAGTGTTTATAGAGTATTCCTTGGATTCCTTTATATCCTGTTCGAGTTCTTTGTATTTCTTCTCTGAAAGAAGTTTCTTGTATGTGTTGTGGAGTTTATGCGAGTGAAGAGAAATCTCAAAACCATTTGAAAGAAGTTTATCAATTTCGGTTTGATTTACTTCCCAAACAGAACCAACATAACCTGTTATAAGAGATGTAACACCTGTAAAACCATTCTCTTTAAGTATATTGGATGCCGTAACTACACTTTTGAAACCATCGTCAAATGTGAAGATTACGCTTCTTTCTGGAATCCTTTTATTGAACTTCAAAAACTCGTAGAGGTCCTCTGTAGATATACTTTGAAAACCGTATTGTTTAAGGATTTCTATGTGCTTTTTAAAGTTAGCGACACTCACATCGTATGAATTTATTTTCTTATCGGTGTAAATGTTGTGGTACATAAGGACGAGCACAAATGTATCTTTTGAAGAGAAAAGCGAATTGTACTGATTAAGAATCGACTCGTCACCCTTTATCCCGTAAACTCTGCCAAGGCTATAAATCTCCCCCTCAAAATATGGAGCTGGAGGATTCACATAAATCCGCTCCTCCTTTGAAAAGGCATTACTAAAAAAAGAAAATGTAAAAATTGCAAGGAGCAAAAACGCTATAAATTTTTTCATCTCATTATATTAGATACAAGATTTTAACAAAAAGTTCCATTTTTTAAAAAGAACTTTGAGAAAAGTTTAAGGCTTTGGAACGATTCCTCCATCCTTTTCGAGCTCAAACGGAGGAGACTCCTCGTCGTTTCACTCCTCGGAGTGACACATAATGGGAAGGGGACACCCCTTACTAACCGACACGAAGTGTCGTACTGAGCGAAGCGAAGGATCTCCTAATATTGGGAAGGGGAAAAGACCCCTTCCCAACTAACCCAGAAGTGGCAAAAAATTAATTTCGGGAGGAGTTGGAGGAGGGTCAGTTCACCTCATCGATTTAAGGAGAAGACCCCTCACTGCTTCGGGGTGACGGCTAAATAGTCATTCTGACGAGCGACTTTTGCGAGGAAGAATCTCCGACGTTTATGTTTTCTTGGGGGAGTTTTGAGGGGGATCCTCTCACCCCCTCAATTGAATTGGAGACCCCTCACAGCGTTCGGGGTGACAAAAAGGGAAACGGAGGAGACCCCTCGCAAAGTCGGCTCGAGTGACGCTCTACTAAGTCATCCTGAGCGAAAGCGAAGGATCTCTTCCGTTTCTTCTTTTGTGGAGTTGGAGGAGGGCTATGCCCTCCTCCATTAATGGTCATGTCGCACGAAGTGAGACATCTCCGACGTTTCTTTACGGTTGACATAAATGCCATTTTGTTGTAAAATTTACTTGCAAAATTAATAAAGATTTATATATATTAGAATAAGAGGTGAAAGATGGAAGGAATATTTGATTTTTGCAATAAAAAGAAAAATTTCTTTGTTGCATCAGTTTTTGGAGCAAGACAATTTATTACATTTTATATACTTCACCTTGTTTACGACAAGCCAATGTATGGCGAAGCGATTTCAAAAAAGGTGTCTGAACTTCTTTCAAACCTCTGGCAGCCAAGCCCCGGCTTTATGTACCCAATCCTCAAAAGGCTTGAAAGCCACGGCCTCATAAAAGGCAAATGGGACTACTCTGAAGCCCACCCCCGCTACATTTACGAAATAACCGACAAGGGCAAGGAAGAATATCTTAAATATAAAAGTATCTTCGAGACAAAATTGGACGAACTAATCGAAGTCCTTGAGAATGTAAAAAAAGAAGTTTTCCAAAAGTAAGTTAATCCCCTATGTAGAACTTTGCTTCCCCAAACGAAATCCAATCGCCAAGTTGCCCCTGCATAATCTTATGAGATACTGCGTAAATCCTCACGGTGTAAGTACCAGAGGGGAGATTTGCAGGTATCGTATATTTTATTGACAAAGCCCTGGGCGGGACATTACCATTAATAAGTATCCAGTCACCATTTGGTGGTATGAGATACACAACATAACGCTCAACATTATTAAAGTTCGAAGGAATCCACTGGATGTTAATTTCACTTCCCTGCTTATACTTAAGAGCACTATTGGGGTTTGCAACTGTTATGATTGGTCCGTATTTTTCAAACTCTTTCCTTGCATCGGAAAAATTCGGGTCATAGAAACACGCATAGAATAGATGTTGAACTCCTTGAGGAATATTTCCTGCATTTATCTCAAGTATACCCAGCTTATACAAGGCATAAGAATTCTTTCGGTTTACAGAAACTGCAAGGGCATAATTCTCCAAGGCACTCTTTAAATCATTTAACTTCTCAAAATAAAGCCCGTATCCAATATACACATCAGTAAGTATATCGTTTGAAGCAAAACCATCGGAAATTGCTTTCTTTCCTAATTCAAGTGCTGTATCAAGTTCACTTTTTGCACTTTGAAAGTCATTTTCGAGGTTTATATATGCAAGTGCAAGTGATGCATGAGCACCGGGAACAAGTAGGTTTAGGTCGATAGTCTTCTTAAATTCATCTATACAACTCTTATTGCCTGTTTGATAGAGTAATTTCCCAAGTTCAAAGTGGTATAAAAAGAATTTAGGACAACTTCTTATGGCGGCATTATATTCAGAAACTATATCGTTTAAATTATTCTGTGTTTGGTTTTGTGGAAACACAACCTGATACATAAAATGCGCAAGGTCATAATGCGGTTTTGCATCAAGAGGATTGAAAAGCACGGCTGACTTTAAATCCGCAATTGTCTTTTCTACAGGAACCCTGTTAGCATTTTCAATAGCAAGCCTATCGATATTTGCAGAAAGGAATTGAAAAAGAAGTATTACAAATACTATAATAAACACGACAACAAGAGAAAATACCCTGTTTAGCTCACTATTTTCCTTTCTTTTTGTAACAATTTTCTCCTTCTTCTTAAAAACTCTATCAAGGAAAAACTTTCTTACAGGACATACAAAGGTAATGTAGTGAGGTTCATCCTGTGAAAATAACACACCAAAGAAAAAGAAAAACACCATCGGCAAAAACATCAAAGACCAGTCAAAGTCGATGAGCGCATGAAAAAAAATTGCAAGCAACCCTACAAAAAGCCCTATTTTTAGAATGTTCCTGCTCTTTAAAGACTTTATTCCCCTTACAAAAAGAGAAATTATAAGATAAATAAAGATACCTGCACCTACTATGCCAATCTCTGGAAGATACTGGAATAGGATACTATGCGGAAACTTGGAGAAAAAGTAAATTGACCGGTATTTTGCATATATGTACTGGTAAGTGCCAAGCCCAGTGCCAAAGATTGGGTAATCTTTTAGAATCTTAAACGCATCCTTTACCATGTAGACACGGCTACCAAGAGAAGGATCATAATGTCCATTAACAAAGAAATTAATTAGAGCGTGGACTTTACTGACGAGCGTCCCAACATAAGGAGCGATAACATTTCTTTTGATGACAAACAGGACTCCTCCTGTTAAAGCCATAGCAACCAATACAAATAAAGAAATAATCTTTTCTCTTTTCGGAAGTAAAAGTGTAAACACAACGACGCTTATAGCAAACACCAAAAGTGCGCCTCTTGATTGCGTAAGGATAAGCGTAATTAAGAAAAGTACAAAAATCAGTCCATAAAAAACCTTTTTGAATATGCCCTTTTCATTGAGGACAAATCCTGTTGCAATAAACAAAGGTAAAACACGAACCCACCAAATGTGTTTGAATATTGAAGAGTAGAAGCAACAGATATCCCCTGAACAAAACCATTATTAATAAGATATTTGAAAAACGGGGAAGATAAGTTAAACCTAACCCCAATATAAGCAAAAAAACCTAAAAGAGAAAGTATAAAAGAAATGCTAAGAATAAAATTAAGTCCAACACGGAACATCAATTCATTTGAAACCGTATCGATTGCAATATAAAATAGAAATACATAAAGGACAATTTTGTAAAACTCGGTAAGCGTTGCAAAAAAGTAAACTGTGAAGAAAAGAGATATAAAAGACATTAGAAGGAAAAGGAATACACCTAAGTCAGCCCCGCTTCCTTTTAAGGCCTCACCTTTTACAAATTTCTTATACGCAAAAAGCAAAACAGCGGGTAAACTCAAAAGGAATGTAAGATATGTCTCCCACTGGAAATATCCGCCCTGGAAAAATGCAGTAAAAGCAATAGGAACAAGAGAAAAAACAAATATAAGTATATTTAGAACATTACCTTCCTTTACTTCTTTTTTAGCAACTTTGTTTTCTTTTTTGTCATCTCTTAATTATAAGCAATATACAAAAATTTCATTCCGGATTTAACGGAACCGATCTTACTCTTACAATCTCTTTTCTATTTTTATCGATACCCTTAATGAAAATTACAAATGGTCCCCTGTCCGGCACTTTAATATAAGCAACTCTTGCGTTACTTTTCACTTCGCTTTCTTCAACTATTGAACCATTTACCTCAACACCTGCAATAATCTTATCAAGCAAATTTGTATTCCTTACAATAGAATATCGAATCTCTAAAGTGGTTCCCGTCTTTAAACTCATCTTGCCAAGGTCTGTCTCAACTTTAATAAGAGGAGCAATAGCAAAATACTCATTGTACGCTTCCTCAATACATGGGTTTATGTTTATCGCAGAATAGAGATACTCAACTTCTGAAAGAATGTCTTTTCTTAACTTTGCAATTTCTGAAAGCCCTAAATATGCATATGCATTTTCTTTGTCAAGTTCCAAAGCTTTCGTAAAATATATTTTTGCTTTGTCTTCTTTTATATGCGCAAAACCAAGCGCAGTGTATACAATAGAATCTTTTTCTGAAGGTGTTATGTAGTGCATAGCCCTGTATTCTTCTTCGGTAGCTGTAAAATTCAGCGCATCTCTTGCAAGAATATCAATTTCGTCGGTATTGCCTTTCCCAGTATAAGCAAGTGCAACTGCTAAATCTGTTTTTATTGGTGTCCAGAGTGGGTTTCTCTCAAGTGCAATTTGTGCAAAATCAACTGCCTTTTCGTCCTTTGAATAGAGATAAAGGCGTGAAAGCCTCAATGGGATATAGAAAGAAATCTTATTTTCCTTATACGCCCTACCAAGTACATCTTTTGCTTTTGAAATATTTTCTTCCCTTGAGATATTTAACATTGCTAAATCCTCGTAAGTTTCGGCAAGATTTGTTAGATATTCTACATTGTATCGTGAGGCAGTCACCGCAACTTTGAAGTTTGCATTTGCTGTAGCAATATCGCCTTTTTGAAGATAGTTTTCACCTGTTGTTGCATAAATTGAAGCAATAGTTTCAGGAATAAAGAAGATAACGAATAACACAAATACCACTGCCATGGAGAGAAGCACAAATGAACCCGTGGAGAATATTCCTGCACTTACTTTTGTTTTGCTTCCAGCAAGCGCAAGTGCGATAAAGAAAAGGAGGATTATCGAAAGATATTGGAAACTCAAATCGAGATTTATGTGAATAAACAGCGCAAGGAATGCAATTGCAATAAAAACATTTATGTCGCTTTGGAATGTTTTTTCTTTAAAAGATGCCCAGAACACCGACAAAATAAACAGAAGAAACGCACCTGTCCCTAAAACTCCTGTCTCCGCAAGAAGCCTTGCAAGAAGGGAATGTGGATCAAGCGCATAAAAAAGCCCAACTCTGTAGTTCAAAATCGCATCTTTAAATGTATTAAGCCCTGTCCCAAAAATTGGATATTTCTTGAATATATTTAAAGAGCCTAAAAGAAGTTGAAAACGATTTTCTATTGTGAAAGCAGAGCCACCACTTATGAATGAGAAAAATTCCTTTGCATGTGCTGCCCTATCTTTGATGATTGGCGCAAAAAAGATATTATTAAGAAAGATAAGAACACCTGTTACAAGAATCACGGAAAGTGTATCCAGAAAAAGCCTTTTCTTATCCTTTATAAAAAGCGGTAGAAGAATCAAACCCACTAAGATAGAAATATAAGCACCTCGTGAATCTGTAAGGTATAAGGCAAACAACATAAGCACCGATTCAACAAAGAAAATGGTTTTTTTACGGGATCCGTAAGTTACAAGCAAGCCAAGCAAAATTAGTGAGAAAAAGAGAAGATATGTTGCAGTTGCATTTGGATACTGGAAAAAACTTGCAACTCTTGAGCCCTGTATAAAGCCATTTGAAACAAGAAATTGAGAAAATTTACTTTCACTAAAGAAAACATAAGAAAAATACTCAAAAATGCTTGCAAGAGAAAACGCCGTCCCAATTGAAGAAAGAGCAATCAAAAATCCTTTTATGTCCTCTTCGTTTAGAACCGACGAAACAACAAAAAAGTTTATAACGCCCGAAAATATCTCAAAGAATCCAACAAGCGATGCGTACCTGTATTTTGATGTAAGGACAAGCGCAAGCATCACAAAAATAAAAATCCACAACGAACCCGAGTTTTTGTATAGGCTTACCTCATGAACTTTTGATACATAAAAAAGAAACAGGATAAATACAACGAAAGATAGCATCATTGAGATAAATGCATAGTATTTGAGTTCTACACCGTTAAAAACTGTGATAAATATAAGGTTAAATAACACTAATCCAAGAATTAATTTCTTAAGCAATTTCTCACTCATCCCAGATATTCCTTATGCGTTTTAAACCACTCGACGGTCTTTTTAATGCCCTCATAAAGAGAATACTGAGGCACAAATCCGAGTACCTCTTTTGCTAAAGTTCCATCAAGCGCAATGCGTTTTACCTCTCCTGGTCTTTCGTCTGCGTAAATTGGCTCTATCTTCTTCTCAAAAACCTCGGAAAGTATTTCCACAAGTTTGTTTACGGAAGTTTCAATGCCTGTTCCAATGTTGTAAGTATCTTCTTTCCCTTTAAGCGCAAGCAAGTTTGCCCTAACAACATCTTCGACAAATATATAATCTCGTGTTTGAGTGCCATCTCCATAAATTATAGGGCGTTCTCCTTTTAGAATTTTACCTATAAATATCGCAATGACACCTGCCTCACCAAGAGGGTCTTGCCTTGGTCCATACACATTTGCGTATCGCAAAATAACTCTTTCAAACCCTCGGGTCTCCTCTGGAAGCCTTACTTTACCTCCATCGGGAGCGTAACGATCTCCTCCAGAAAACCTTCCCTCCCTGTCATCGTGAGCGGAACGAAGTGGAGCGTAACGATCCCCTCCGTATAATCTTTTAAAGTAATTAAGGTAGTTTTCTCCACAGTATTTCGATACACCATACGGCGAAAGAGGCTCGACAGGCGTAGATTCAGTTGCAGGAAGCTTTGAAGGCTCTCCGTAAAGCGCACCGCCTGTTGACGAGAATATAACTCTTTTAACTCCATATTCAACAGATAACTTAAACAAGTTAATTGACCCTAATACATTTACTTTACCATCAAACACAGGATCGCTTACTGATTTTCGGACATCAATCTGCGCTGCAAGATGATAAAGTATCTCTGGCTTGAAGTCTTTAAAGACCTTTTCAACACCTTCAAAATTAGTAATATCAACATTATAAAACTTTGCATTAGGGTTTAAATTTTCTCTTCTTCCTGTGGATAGATTGTCAAGAATTGCAACCTCGTGCCCTTCTATAACAAGCGCATCGACTACATTTGACCCAATAAACCCTGCACCACCTGTAACCAAAATTTTCATTTGTTCCTCCACAATGTCGTATTATTTTAACCTTCACAAAATTATAACCAAATTATTTGAAAAATTAATTTAAAGCCTACAAATCTGAAAAGGTAAAATCAATTGAACCCAAAAGACGGAGACCGCAACCGAGTCATTTCGAACGAAGTGAGAAATCTCCGCCGTTTATATTTTTTGAGTGGAGGTTGGGGGAGGGTCCTTTTCCCTCTTTCATTTAACGTAGGAGACCACTCGCAAAGACAGCTCAGGGTGATACCCCACCCAGTCGTCGTATATAATATACCAGGTTGTGATTTAGAGGAAACATATCTTTCACTATACTTAGTATGTATGGTGATAAGATATGGGGAGAAGTGGGTAAATTTTGTTGGTCATTGGTTCTTTGAAACCGTTCGGAATGTTAAACCCACTTCTCCAGTTCCTTCACCCTGCACTTGGTACATTAGGCATAAAGCCTGTATTTACGATGATAGGGTTAAAGGAACTTGCTCCATATCACACCAACAATACACCTTAGT
>Ga0078972_1017009_pt1 | contig 10574 bp, 13 predicted proteins | sample YelNatPaOPGAMG01_FD_67568 | JGI IMG/M metagenome (GOLD analysis project Ga0078972, IMG submission 67568) | Hot spring thermophilic microbial communities from Obsidian Pool, Yellowstone National Park, USA - OP-RAMG-01 (SPADES assembly) (version 2) | ecosystem: Environmental > Aquatic > Thermal...
GCCGGGCCTGACTTCCTGGAGCCCAAGGGCTACTTCCCGGTGGGGTACTCCAGGCAGAGGCTGGGTCCCCCCTTCATGCCCTCCCACCGGGAGGTAAGGGACTTCGCGGAGAGGCTGCAGGAGCTGACGGGGTACAGGATCGTGGATGAGGTCCCGGTCAGCTCCGTGGTCCTGATGAAAAAATAAAAAAGGGGAGAGGCTACCTTTCCCACCTCTCCCTTATCCTCTCCCTGTACTGCTGCCAGTTCTGGGCCGCGTTCTCCCAGAGGCTCTGGATCTGGGACTTGATCTCCTGCCACTCCTCCCTCCACTCCTGCCAGAGTTGCGCTTGCTCCGGCTCCCACTCCTGGGCGTGCTCCAGGATGCGCTCGGCGTTCCTCAGGTGCATCACCGCGGAGGTCATGAGCCCCACCGCCCTTCCCAGCAGTCCCAGATTCTCGGCGTGGAGGGCCAGGTTCTCCTCCTTCAGGGCCAGCTGATAGAGCCTGTCCGCCGCCACCCTCCCAGGAAGGTTCTCCGGGGCGCTGGCCAGCATGGCCTCCACCTCCAGCCTCAGGTTCTCGAACCTTCCCTGCAGCTCCGCGAAGCGCTGGGAGAGCCTGTTCTCCGCCGCCGCCAGCCTCAGGTTTTCCTGTATGCATATCCTGGTGCAGATGTTCTCGAAGAGCTCATCCGCCTCCCTGTACTTCTCCTTCACCCTTTCCCTTGCCCTCTCCCTGAAGTGGTTCATCCAGGCCCTGAGGAGCTCCGGGTCCCTGTTTTCCCTCCACGCGGCCAGCTGCTCCTGTATTTCGGCCCTCAGCTGCTGGTTGTCCCCCGCCGCCTGCAGGGCAAGCTTCAGCTGTACCTCCCCTATTCCCGGCAGCTGCTCCTGCATCCACCTCACGATCTCCTGCTTCGCGGGCGCGTCGTAGGGGGCCACCGAGTTCAGCTTGTCCACGAACTCCTTCAGGACGCCCTGGTACTGAAGCCCCTTGCCCTTCTCCACCATTCTCTGGTACTCCTGCCACCTGAGCCTCATCTGCTCCGCCGTGCTCAGTCCGCGGATCCTCTCCCCCACCTTCTTCAGGGAGTAGAGGGGATGGTCGGGATCCACGTTGGCCACCGAGGCCGCCACGGGGACCGCCGTGGCTGACCCTATACCTGCCAACAGCACCACGGCCGCCACGAGGGGCGCTATTCCCTTTTCTCCCATTTTCATTTTTTCACCTCCGTTCCTTTCTATGGGGGAAGGGCTATTTGAAAACTCTCCCAAAACGGTTCTCTCCTGCCGAAAAAGAAGCCAAAAATAACCTCTTTTTCGATTGAAAAGTTCTTTTCAGGCTTTTCATCGTTCAGAATTCCCTTTCCGGTTTCCTCGAAATTTTTTTAACCTTTCTCTTTCCTTTTCTCTTGAATGACCCTGAGGGAGATGCTGGGGCTCATCCTGCTCACCCTCCTCCTCCAGCTCACCCTGGCCACCGTCCTCATCCTCCTCTCCCCCACCGGGTCCCTGGAGCTCTCCTCCCTCCTGCTGGCGGTGGGGATCATGGTGGCGGTGGCAGGCTCCGTGGCCACCGTTCTGGCCTTCCTCTTCAGGAAGTACGCCAGGGAGAGGACCATGAAGGTGGCCCTGCTGGGGCTGGGCGAGGACGAGAGGAGGGTCTTCGAGGAGATCCTGAGGTGCAAGGAGATAAGGCAGGACGACCTACGCAGGAGGATGGATCTCTCCAAGGCGAAGCTGAGCGCCCTGGTCAACAACCTGGAGAAGAAGGGGATGGTGCTGAAGCTGAGGCACCACAGGACCAACCTCCTGCGCCCCACCAAGGAGTTCTCCTGATGCCCGATCCCGCCCCCCCGGAGAAGGAGAGGCTGGAAAGGCTCAGGGGGCACTTCGACAGGGAGCTGGAGCGGAGGGAGAAGCTCCAGAACCTTTCCAGGGAGGTGGTGAGGTTCTCGGCCAGATCCATCTTCGCCCTGCACAGGGGGGAGGAAGGGGCGGCGGAGGAGCTCCTGGAGAAGGCCAGGGAGAGGCTGGAGGAGATGCTCTCCCTGGCGAGGGAGGATCCGGGCCTTCTGGCCTGGGGCACGGTGAAGGCGGCCCAGCAGGAGTACTGCGAGGCCTTCCTGGTGAGGGCCCTCCTCAGGGAGGGGAGGCTCCCGGAACCCGAGGAGGTGGGGGTACCCTACGACTGCTACCTGATGGCCCTGGCCGACGCCTCGGGGGAGCTGAGGAGGGCCGTTCTGGACCACCTGAGGAGGGGGGAGCTGAAGCCCGCGGAGGAGTTCTTCCGCCAGATGGAGAGGATATACGAGTTCCTGACGGAGTTCGATTACCCGGAGGCGGTTCTCCCCGGCATGAAGAGGAAGCAGGACGTGGTGAGGGGGCTCGTGGAGAGGACCAGGGGAGAGCTGACCCTCTCCCTGAAAAGAGGATAACCTAAAAAAATAAGGAAAAAGGTCAGGCCCCTTTCACCCTCAGGTGACCACAACTACCATTCTGAGGTTGTCGGCGGAAATCGTCTTCTTTCCCTCTGCCTTGGCCGCCTTTATGGCGCCCTTCGCCACTTCCAGAAGGATCTTGTTAACGGCATCGGCCACGTCCCCGGAAACGCGCTCGGCACCGGCATCCTTGAAAAGTCTGATGATGGTGGCCTTGGGCAGCTTGGTCTTGACATCTCCCATTACCTCACCTCCTTTTCTTTTTGACCAAGAATACCCCGTTTATAAACTTAAAAACCCTCCGCTTTCCTACCCCTTTTCCAGCTTTTCCAGCTCTTCCTGGGGCATCTCATAGCTGAACGGCAGGGTGGGGAACTTCCCCTCCTTTACCTCTCTTCTGAACTCCGAGAGGGCCCTCCTTATCTCCTCCCCTAGGCCGGCGTACCTCTTCACGAACTTGGGCACGCGCTCGGTGAGGCCCAGCATGTCGTGCAGAACCAGCACCTGCCCGTCACAGTACGGTCCGGCCCCTATCCCTATGGTGGGCACCTTCACGCTCTCGGTGATGAGCTTGGCCACCTGCCAGGGGATTCCCTCCAGCACCAGGCTGAAGACCCCTAACCTCTCCAGTTCCTTGGCTTCCTGGAGGAGAACCCTGGCGGCCTCGGCCGTTTTGGCCCTCACCCTGTAGCCCCCGAACTGATGGATCCACTGGGGAGTGAGACCCAGGTGCCCCATCACCGGAATGCCGGCATCCAGCATGGCCTTGATCCTCCCCAGCACCGGAGTGCCCCCCTCCACCTTCACGGCCTCCGCCCCCGCCTTCAGGAACCTGCCGGCGTTGAGAACAGCCTCCGAATCGCTGGGCTGATAGGACAGGAAGGGCATGTCCCCCACCACCAGGGCCCTCTTCACGGCCCTGGCCACTGCCCTGGTGTGGTGGAGCATCTCCTCCATGGTAACGGGCAGGGTGCTGGAGTAGCCCAGAAGGACGTTGCCCACCGAGTCCCCCACCAGGACCACCTCCACTCCCGCTTCGTCCACCAGGCGGGCGGTGGGGTGGTCGTAGGCGGTGAGCATGCAAATCTTCTCCCCCCTGGCCTTCATCTCTGCCAGGGTGGTGGTGGTAATCTTGGTCTCCACTACACCCCCCTCTCCCCTCTCACTTAAATAGGTCTCCTCCCTTCTCCGAGTTCCATCAGCCGCCCACACATCAGCCTCAGGCTCTCCCTCAGGTTCCTCCTATTGTCGAAGCTCTCCACCTTTCTCCTGAGGTCCTCCCTCGGCAGGTTCTTCATCCTCCTGCACTCCCCCACCATCAGGGGAAGGGCGCGCACCACGTTATCCACCACCGTAATGCTGGCAGCCCTGGCGGTCCTGGAGAGGGGGTTGAGGTCAATCGCTATCACTAGCTTTCCCAAGGCCCTCAGGGCCTCGGTCCTGTCACCATCCTCCAAAGGGACCAGGACCACATCGGCGGAGAAAATCCCCCTCCTGTCCACCACCCTCCTCTCGCTCTGGATCTCCGGAATCCTGACCGCGTTCTCCTCATCCACCCCCAGCACCTCCCTGCACCCGTGCTTCCGCAGGTGCTCGGCTATCAGGACCTTCCTCTCTCGGGAGCAGTGAAAGAGGTTTACCTCCACCTTGGCCCCCGTCACCTTCGAGAGCTCCACCACGGCCTCCGGGACCAGGGTGGCGGTGTTGCCGTTCACGGAGATCACGGAATGGGAAGCCAGCAGGAGGGCTGCGGAAGCCACCTCCACGGCCTCCCGGGCGAACTCCGTGGTTTTCTCCCCCAGGAGATAGTCGAAGGCCTCACCCCTTCCGTGGGCCGCCAGCCCCTCCGGAACCACCATCCCAGTCCTCATTCCCTCCGCGAGCCTCTTCCGGACTCGGAGGGACTCGGCCCGGGGATGATTGGGGAAAATTTCGCCCATCGTCCTCTCCGAAAGGCTTTTTGTGGGATAAAACCATTTTCCTTGATGAGGATCCATCCCTTGCCCATCCTCGCCCTCTTGGCCTCCATAGGGGCCCTCCTGCTGGTGGGACTTGATGTGGGTGGGACGGCCCCTTGGATGCTTTTCATCTCCGCCGCCTCTTGCCTGGTGGCCCTTTCCGTCTTCGCCCTCTACCTCACCTCCCCCTCCCGCCGGCCCCTGGAGGTGCCCATCGAGGACTTCTCCCTCTGGGTGGATGCGGGGGAGCCCGCCAGGGAGCTCCAGAAGCTTGGGCCCTCCGATCTCCCCCTCGCCTCCATGGTGCTGAGGGCCGACCTGGGCTCCATTGTCTCCAACTCGGATCTCCTCGCCTCCAGGCTCTCCATAGCGCTCGGCAGGCCTGAACTTCAGGACCTTGCCAAGTTCAGGCTGGACTCTCGCTCCAGGGAAGTCTCGGAGATTCTGAAAGGGGCCGTGGTGGCCCTCTCCGGCAAGCCCTCTCAGGAGGCCCTGAAGGATGCCGTTAATTCGCTGGAGAGGGCGGCCAACCTGGCGGAGGCCATCCTCAGGGACCTTGAGGGGATTTCCCTGGCGAAAAAAGGAGTAGGGGAGGCGCACCTCCTTCCCCTCAGGAGGGCCCTAGACAGGATGGTGAAGGACCTGAGGGACCTGAGGTCCAACACCGAGAGCTACCTGCGCCTCTTCCTTCTCACCTCCTCCCCAGGGGGAGGGTCGACCTCCTCCTGAGTCCCCGGGGGGGACCCGTTGTGAAAAAACACCTAAACCTGCTCTTCATGGGGCACGTGGACCACGGGAAGTCCACCTTGGTGGGTAGGACCCTCTTCGACCTAGGGCTGATCTCGGAGAAGGACCTCCCCCCCGAGGCCGGAAGTTTCAAGTTCGCCTGGGTGATGGACCGGCTCAAGGAGGAGAGGGAAAGGGGGGTGACCATAGAGATATCCTACCAGAAGATAGAAACACCCAACAGCACCCTAACCATCATCGATGCCCCAGGGCACCGGGACTTCGTGAAGAACATGATCACCGGGGCCAGCCAGGCCGAAGCGGCGGTGCTGGTGGTGGCGGCCGACGACGGGGTGATGCCACAGACCAGGGAGCACGCCGCCCTCGCCTTCACCCTGGGGGTTAACCAGCTGGTGGTGGCCATCAACAAGATGGACCTGGTGGGCTTCGAAGAGAAAGCTTATCTGAGGCTCAAGCAGGAGGTTTCCTCCCTCCTTAAGACCCTAGGATACCCCTCCGACTTCCCCTGCATCCCCGTGTCCGCCTGGCTGGGGGAGAACCTCGTAAAACCCAGCTCCAAGATGCCCTGGTACAAAGGGCCCACCCTGCTGGAGGCCCTGGACGCCCTGAAGGAGGGGGAGAAGCCCGTGGACAAGCCCCTGCGCATCCCCCTCCAGAACGTCTTCTCCGTTACGGGGGTGGGAACGGTGCCCATAGGCAAGGTGGAAACGGGAATCCTGAGGGTGGGGGACACCGTGGTTTTCGAGCCCTCGGGGAAGAAGGGGGAGGTGAGATCCATAGAGGTGCATCACCAGCCGGTGGAGAAGGCCCTTCCAGGGGACAACATAGGCTTCAACGTGAGGGGGGTTTCGAAGGAGGAGATAAGGAGGGGGGAGGTGGCGGGACATCCCGAAACCCCTCCCACGGTGGCCCAGAGCTTCACCGCCAAGGTGGTGCTCCTGAACATCCCCTACCAGCTCAAGCCAGGCTTCGCCCCCACCCTCCACTGCCACACCGCCAGCGTCCCGGGCAGGATAGTTTCGGTGCTGAAGAGGGTGGATCCTCGCACCGGGGAGACCCTGGAGGAGAATCCCCAGGGGCTCAAGAAGGGGGAGGTGGGAGTGGTGGAGGTGGAGCCCCTCAAACCCCTGGTCATAGAGAAGGTGGGGGAGATACCCCACCTCTCCCGATTCGCCATGAGGCACGCCGGGCAGACCGTGGGGGCGGGGGTCTGCGTGGAGGTGAGGAGGAGGGAGTGAGATGGATCCCTTCCTTCCGGCCACCGAGCTGGCCCTGCGCATAAGGGCGGGGGGGCTTTCCCCGGTGGAGGTGGTGGAGGCCTTCCTGGAGAGGATAGAGAGGGTGAACCCGAGGGTAAACGCCTACTGCCTGATCCTCGGGGAGGAGGCCAGGAAGCAGGCTAAGGAAGCGGAAAGGGCGGTGAAGGAGGGGAGGAGGCTGGGACCCCTTCACGGGGTGCCCATCGCCATCAAGGATCTGACCCCCATGCGGGGGGTCAGGACCACCTTCGGCTCCAGGCTCTTCGAGGGCTTTGTTCCCTCCAAGGACGCCGCGGTGGTGGAGCGCCTGAGGAGGGCCGGGGCCATCCCCCTGGGCAAAACCAACACTCCGGAGTTCGGCTGGATGGGAAACACCGTGAACCTCCTCTTCGGGGCCACCGGAAACCCCTGGAAGCTGGACAGGACGGCGGGAGGCTCCAGCGGGGGTTCCGCCGCGGCCGTGGCCGCCGGGATGGCCCCCTTCGCGGAGGGGAGCGACGGGGGAGGCTCCATCCGAATCCCCTCCAGCGCCTGCGGCGTCTTCGGCCTGAAGCCGACCCCCGGCCTCGTCCCCATGGACCTGATGGTGGAGGTGGGCCTGGGCCCCTTCGGGCACGTCTCCCCCTTCATGACCCACGGTCCCATCGCCAGAACCGTCAGGGACGCCGCCCTGCTCCTCTCCGTCATGGTGGGCTTTCACGAGGTGGATCCCTTCAGCCTTCCCCCTCCGGAGGAGGACTACGCGGGGGTGGAGGAGGGGGTTAAGGGTCTCAGGGTGGCCTACAGCCCCAACCTGGGGTACTTCGAGGTGGACGAGAGGGTGGAGAAGGCGGTGGGGGAGGCGGCCTGGTCCTTCGCCGAACTGGGGGCGGAGGTGAAGGAGGTCACCCCTCCCCTTCCCTCCAAGGAAGAGATAGAGGGGGCCTTCCAGACCCTCTGGGTGGTGGCCTTCTCCTCCTACCTGGGTGACCTGCCTCCCGAGGAGAAGGAAAAGCTCACCCCGGAGGTGCAGGCCCTCTCGGAGCTGGGGAAGGGGATCTCGGCGGTGGAGTACAAGAGGGCCGAGATGGCGAGGGGGAGGGTCTGGCTGGGGATGCAGGAGCTCTTCAGGGAATTCGATCTCCTCCTCACCCCCACGCTGGCCACCCTTCCCTTCCCGGTGGACCAGCTTGGACCCACGGAGATCAACGGGAGGGAGGTGAATCCGCTGGTAGGCTGGATCCTCACCTATCCCTTCAACCTCACGGGGCACCCCGCCGCCTCCGTGCCCTGCGGGTGGGTGGAGGGCCTCCCCGTGGGGATGCAGGTGGTGGGAAGGCGCTTCTCCGAGAGGCTGATCCTGCGGGCCTGCCTCTCCTTCGAGAGCCTCCGCCCCTGGGCCCACCGACGCCCCCCCCTGGAGTAGGAAAGGCTTTTTTGGAAGGGGGAGAAAGGTGGAAGGGCTTTTGGGAAGCTTCACCTCCAAGCTGGTGGAAAAGGCGAAGAGGGCGGACTCGAGGATTGTGCTGGCCTTCGATCCCACGGGAGAGTTCCGCAGCCTGGAGAGGGCCAGGGACCTCCTCTCCCAGCTCTCGGACAGGGTGGCCGGAATAAAGCTTGGTCTACCCTCCCTCCTGGCCTACGGGGGAGAGGGACTGAGGAGGCTGATGGAGGGGCTGGAGGGACCCTTCATCTGCGACCTGAAGATGGCGGACATAGGATACGTGAACAGGCTGGTGGCCGGGGAGATCTTCGAGCTGGGGTTCGACGCGGTCATCGCCCACGCCTTCGTGGGGATCAGGGAGGGGCTGGAGGAGGTGGTGGGGCTGGCCAGGGAAAAGGGGAAGGGGGTCCTGGCGGTCTGCGCCATGAGCCACAGGGGGGCGGAGGAGTACCTCAACCCCAGGTGCCTGGAGATGATGGAGGCCTCCCGCTCCGCGGGCGCGGACGGCTTCATCCTTCCCGCCACCTTCCCGGAGCTCCTCAGGGAGGCCAGGGGGAGGTACCCGGAGGCCCTCATCCTCTCCCCGGGCGTGGGAGCGCAGGGCCCACCCCCTGGCTCCGCCCTGAGAGCGGGTGCCGATTTCGAGATAGTGGGAAGGGCCCTCGTCTCCTCTCCCTCCCCCAGGGAGAAGGCGGAGGAGATGAGGAGGGAGATGGGAGGATGGACAGGAGGGAGCTGGCAAAGGCGCTGATGAGCTGCGGATGCGTGAGGGTGGGCATCCACAGGCTGAGCTCGGGGGGCCTGAGCCCCTACTACCTGGACCTTCGCCGCCTTCCCTCCTTCCCGCAGGTCTTCGAGGGGGTGGTGGAGGCCTACCTGGAGCTCCTCGGGAGGGAGGGGGTGAGCTTCGAGAGGGTGCTGGGAGTGCCCACCGCCGGCATACCCCTGGGAGTGCTGGTGGCCCACAAGCTGGGGAAGCCCTTCCTCTACCTGAGGAGGGAGACCAAGGACCACGGAACGGAGCGCCTGCTGGAGGGGGAGCTGGGGAAGGGGGAGAGGGTGCTACTGGTGGACGATGTGGCCACCACGGGGGGAAGCCTGAGGCGGGCCGCGGAGGTGGTGAGGGGGGAGGGGGGAAGGGTGGAGGAGGCCGCCGTGCTGGTGGACAGGGAGGAGGGGGCGGGGGAACTCCTAGAGAGGGAGGGGATAAGGCTCCTCTCCGTGATGACCGCTCGGGAGCTCCTTCAGGAGCTTTATAACGCGGGAAGCCTTACCGAGGAGAAGTACGGGGAAATCATGAGGTACCTGGAGGGGAAGAGGGATGTTTGAGGGCAGGGACGTTCTCTCCATTCTGGACTTCTCCGCCTCCGAGCTGGAGCACCTCTTCAGGAGGGCCTCCAACATCAGGCCCGGGACCGGCTTGAGGGGGAAAATCCTGGCCACGGCCTTCTTCGAGCCCAGCACCCGCACCAGGCTCAGCTTCGAAACGGCCATGCTCAAGCTGGGGGGAAGCGTGATAGGCTTCGGGGGGGAGGAGGCCTCCTCCCTGGCCAAGGGGGAGAACCTGGCAGACACCATAAGGATGCTTGACGCCTATGCGGACGCCATAGTGATAAGGCACCCGCTGGAGGGTGTTGCCAAGCTGGCTGCGGAGGTGGCGGAGATACCGGTGATCAACGGGGGGGACGGAAAGCAGCACCATCCCACCCAGGCGATGGTGGACCTCTACACCATCAGAAAGGAGGTGGGTAGGATAGAGGGACTGCGGGTGGCCCTGGTGGGAGATCTGAGGTACGGCAGGGCGGCCACCTCCTTCCTCTACGGCCTTTGCAAGTTCAAGGTGGGAAAGCTTTTCCTGGTTTCTCCTCCCTCCCTCAGGCCCAGGGAGGAGGTGCTGGAGTTCCTCAGGTCCTCGGGGGTGGAGCACGAGCTCACGGAGGACCTGGGGAGGGTGGCGGGGGAGGTGGAGGTCATGTACGTCACCAGGATTCAGAAGGAGAGATTTCCGGATCCCTCGGAGTTCGAAAAGGTGAAGGGCAGCTACAAGCTCACCGTCGAGCTGGCGGAAAAGATGAAGAAGGGGGCCATCATCCTCCATCCCCTGCCCAAGGTGGATGAGATAGAGCTGGGGGTGGACGAGAACGAGCACGCCCGCTACTTCCAGCAGGCGGCCTACGCCGTGCCCGTGAGGATGGCCCTCCTCTCCCTGATCCTGAAGGGGGAATGAGATGACAGAAAAATCCAAGGAGCTGGTGGTGAGGAAGATAGAGAGGGGAACGGTGATAGACCACATTCCGGTGGGTCAGGCCCTCAACGTGATAAGGCTGCTGGGGATAAAGGGCGGGGAGGGATACACGGTGGCCGTGGTGATGAACGTGGACAGCAGGAAGCACGGTAAGAAGGATATAGTGAAGGTGGAGGGAAAGGAGCTCTCGGTGGCGGAGGTGAATAGGATAGCCCTGGTGGCTCCGGAGGCCACCATCAACGTGATTCATGACTTCGAGGTGGTGAGGAAGACCACGGTCAAGCTGCCCGAGCGCCTTCAGGGAATGGTGAGGTGCACCAACCCCAGCTGCATCACCAACAAACCCAGGGAGCCCGTGACGCCCACCTTCAGGGTTCTCTCCCGTTCCCCCCTTCTCCTCCTCTGCGAGTACTGCGGGACGAGGGTTCTTCAGGAGGATGTGATAAAGCAGTACGCGGGGTAGAGCTTGAGGTTTGAGGAGCTGGGGATGTATCCCGCCAGGGTGGAGAGGAAGGTGCGTG
>Ga0078972_1017010_pt1 | contig 10573 bp, 6 predicted proteins | sample YelNatPaOPGAMG01_FD_67568 | JGI IMG/M metagenome (GOLD analysis project Ga0078972, IMG submission 67568) | Hot spring thermophilic microbial communities from Obsidian Pool, Yellowstone National Park, USA - OP-RAMG-01 (SPADES assembly) (version 2) | ecosystem: Environmental > Aquatic > Thermal...
ACCAACCGTTAACCATTTCGGCGCAAGTTACCGACAACTCTAACGAACTCTCGTATGTTAACCTCTATTATCAGACCCCGAGTTCACCAACTTGGGAATTAGTCCCCATGAGTTATCAAGCTGGCCTTTTTACCGGAACCATTCCGGCTCAACAGGTAACGGTTGCAGGCCTGAGGTACTATATAGAAGCAGCTGATTCCAGCCATAACCTTTCAACTTCACCGGCCCAAGCTCCCAACAACTTTTATGAAGTTAGTGTTCAAGATATAACACCCCCAACTATTCAACACACTCCAATCACCAGTTCTGGTTATGGCGAGGACCTTGTGGTTTTTGCAGAGGTAACCGACAATGTTCAGGTTGATACCGTTAACCTGTATTTCCGAAGCGCAGGAGATTGGCAAAACCTTCCCATGAGCAACATCAATTCTACTTATTCTGCCACCATTCCTGCTTCTTCTATTTCTCTAAGCGGTCTCGATTATTACCTTGAAGCACAAGATACCAGCCAAAACCTGGCCACTGCTCCCAATGGCGCTCCAAACGTAACCTATCATGTTTCCGTCATCGACGACCTTCCTCCCCGCATCAAGCACACTCCTTTAGAAGAAATCGAGTTTGGTGAGGACTTGAAAATCGAGGTAGAAATCCAAGACGAGACCCCAACCCTTTCTTCCGCTCAAATTTGTTCTGCTGCCGGATGCACCGAGCTTTTACCCGTTTTTGAAAATATCTATGAAGGATTGGTTCCTGCGGAAATTATACGCTCTTTTGCCCAAGAGACCCCAAATGGGTATTCCTTCTCTTATTATTTCCAAGCCGAAGACCTCTCCGGCAACCTAGCAAAAAGCCCTGATTTCCAAATAAAGTTAACGGACTATCACCCTCCGGTAATATCCCACCAGCAAGAACAAGATTCTGCCTGGGAAGGAAATTTACTAAAAATAAAGGCAAGAGTAACTGATAACCACAAAGTAAAAGAAGTATGGCTCAACTGCAAAAGGGCGGACCAAAGTGAAGGATGGCAAACTAACGCCATGTCAGAAGAAGGCACTTACGCCGGAAGCTGCGATATCAGCACCTTATCAAATCCCATAGGCATTAATTATCGAATTTCTGCCGTAGATTACTTTGGAAATTCTTCTACTAGCCCTAGTTATTTTGTCCCAATAACAGCTATTGAAGACACCACTCCCCCGCAAATTGCTCATGAACCAGTTAAATCCACCCTGGAAAAGGTTGATCTTCTAATTTCTGCCAAGGTCACCGATGATAGTTCTGGAGTTGCTAGTGTTGATCTTATTTACCGCCATAAAACCAAATATGGATGGAAAAAGCTTCCCTTAGTTGCTCAAGGCGAGATTTTCTCAGCAACTATTCCTGCAGAAGAGGTTATTGAAGGAGAAATTGAATACCAGCTGACCGCGGAAGATAAAAAGGGAAATAAAAGCCAAACTCCTTCATACACCATTAATGTAATCGGCTACCGTCCTTCGGGTGGATGCGGCTGTTCAATCGTAAGATAAGCAGACCTTAATCTACAACCGTTAACTTAACCGAACCTAATTTTTTGGCATGCTCGCGGGCAATGATGGTACCAACGTAGATTCCATTTCCTGCTAGGGTCCCCCGATCAGTTCGTCCATCCCAGGTTACTTTATTTAAACCCGCCGATCCTCCTTCGGTCCCCTTAGGGAAGATAAAATTCTTAATCCTTTGGCCTGAAATATCAGCAAAAATAATTTGAATCTCTGCGTCTTTGGAAAGGGTGTACTGGATGGTAACGGTTCCATGTCGGGTAATACTGAAGGGGCTAGGGAAAGTCAAGGGAATGTCAACTATGCGTACTGGCCCACCCAAAACTGTGACCTGGCAAACTTCGGAGGTAGAAACCGTATGTGCCGCATCCCAGGCACGGATTGTAATCTGGCTCTCCTGATCTTCCGGCAAAGGCTCGTTCTCCGGAATAGAGTAGTCTATGGATAAACTCTTAATCACATCGGTAGTGCCTTCGGCATAGACCGTTTTGGTAATTTGAGAAGCGGAAACATTATAAGCGCGCGAATTGGCAGTTCCTTCGTTTACTATAACCATGACATTACTACGATCGATCCCCGAAGTACCCACTCCTTCGATCACCGCGCTGATCTTTGGATTAGGAGAAGTATAAAACTTCTCTCCTTTTTCTATCAAGGCCTTTTGGTAGAGGCGATTTCCAAACTTAATCGACTTAACAACAGGAGGATTAGCAACAGCCAGAGCGGGAGGAGTGCCAATGCCCGCCCCATAAGCCATGGTCATGGTGGGAACCACATCATAACCATTTCCTGAAATAGTAACCTCAACTGGTCCTGCCCCATAGCCATTAGCATCCTGCACCACCGCTACCTTATAAGTTTCTCCCACCGTAAAGGGCAAAATGGTATTTGAAGCATTTATCCAGTAGCGATTGGCAATGCCCAGTGACCCTGCGGTACCTACATAGTCGTAAGCGTAAATTCCCGCGTTTAGCTCTTCTAAACTGCGGTAAATAACAATCTTATTTCCTTCTGCCGGAGCGCTGGGATGATCGTTGACCACGCCCGTAACCATGTAAATGGGAACAAAGGTATAGACCTCTGCCTCTGCTGGCACAGAGGCCAGAAGCAAAATTACCGCTAAAATCAATAAGCTAATTTTTTTCATCTTCCCTCAAAAGTCAAAGTCGGTAAATCTTCAGTGGTATAAAGCTGATAACCAACACCCGGACTAACCTCAAAGTCAATCGAGGTAAGCTCTCCTTTATCATTAAAAAGAGCGGCTTCTGCTTTTGCTTCCTTAGTATTCCAGCGGCAAATAGCTCGTACAATATTTTTCCCTGCTTTCCAGTTGATCACTCCCGCCAGATCGCTAGCTTTACTCACTGTAATTTCTTTAGGGCTTTTAAGATTATTACTTGGAATGGTAATAGAATTGACCATCAACTTATTGGGCTGAGCTCCGTAAAGATCAAAAGTAAAGGTAGTTGGAACTCCACCTGCTCCACCGGAGGCAGGGATTTTAAAAAAGTAGCTTTCCCCCCAATCAGCGTCCGTATTTCCCCCAAAATAATTCCATGCCTGGGCCTTTACTTCGTATTCAGTTTTCCCATCGGCTACGAAATAGGGCTTGACGGGATCGGTTTCTGTAATCGTTTTGCTTTTTTGAGAAAAAACCCATGCAGGGTCCCACTTGTCACCTTTCTTTCTAATAGCTATATTATAACCAACTGTTTCAAACAATATTCCTGGTTCATTTGGATCGCTTTGATCAACCGCAGAAATGGTAAAAGTAGGTAAATACCTTTCGGTATTTGCATCATAAGAAAGTGAAAATCCTTCCGCAGTAGCTTTTGGTTTCGGAGGTTTTGCGGCCTTATAGTTAGTTGTTATTTTTGGACTATCCCATCTCAAGGTTTGTGTAGCTGAACCTGTATTTCCAGGTCCATAAAACCCATAGTATTGCCCGGGTCTAGGGCTGGTTTTCCAAGCTTTAATGTAAACTGATGTATTCAAAGGTAAGTCCTGAATAGTCATATTTGATACGCCATTGTTATCAGTATTAGGGAATTGGGTAGAATGCAAACTTCCTGTAAAATAAGGATCTTGGCCAGGGGTAGTTGTATTATCGCCAATAATCATTTGAACTACACCGTTGCTAACGGGCTTCCCTGCTACATCCACTACTTCAGGATTCTTTACTGTTAAATGAGCTAAAGCTATGGAAGGCAAAAGTACGAAAACACATGTGGCAACAAACATTTTCACAAACTTTAATTTTCTAGATCCTCTTATTTTTTGCATATCACTTACCCCCCTTAAATTACCTGCCTAACTTTTATCTGACCTTTGTTTGCCAAATAAAATTGTTTCCTTTATTATAATACCAGAAAGCTCTCCCGGGATTTATTAACAAATTTTTTTCCCAAGCATTATTAGAAACATATGTTCCTGAATACGATTGCTTATCATTATCAAAAACTAATATTTCGGACTCATCTATAGGATCAAGGCCAACCATGGTTAAAGTACCAGATTGGACATGTGGAAGAGCCAGCATATTATACTTTCCACCCCCATATACCTGTACATCAATTGACGCATTAGGAACTTTTCCAACAATTGTTAGAGTCAAATCGCTTGACAATGGATTGTAAACCCAAATACCATCACCATTTTTTAAGTCAATTGTTTTTCCTTGCCAACCATTATCATAATACGCCCCACGATACTCCTGAGAATTATTATCAAACTTAAGCAATTCAATCCCATTCTTCCTAAGTCCTGCTGATAAAACCTCATCAATAGAATCTGAGCTTTGAAGAAGAGGAACACCTATCATATTATATTTACGATTTCCGTAAATCATCACATTCACCTTCCCCACCGCCACTGCCCCGGGCAAACCGTAGGTAGCATCACCTGTAGCACTACCAGTAATAAGTGCTTTAAAGTAGGCCTCGTTTTCCCCACCACCCACCTGACCCTGATAAGTAAGTGTCTTGTTAGAAGAATCAATTGTAAACCCAGTCACCCCAGAAACCAAGGCATTGTTAGCGACAATCTTTTCCCACCCACTGGTGGGATGATACTGCCCTGTGCCATCACCAGTTAACATGTAAATATCAACCGAAGAATTCGGATTCAAGATAGGAAAGCTCGCCGTATTAACCTCCCAAGTTATCACGATGTCAGAGCCAGGGGTATCGGCCGCACGGCGAATGTGGAGAATTACTGGTCCCTCACCTGTAACGAAACCAGTAGAAGGAGCCTCTGGCGGGAAAAACACCCCCACCCCCACCTCCAGAGTATAACCGCTACCAACCATAGTGCCAACCAAAGGAGTTGCCTTAACATCAAAAAGATTATAATTCTGCCCTCTCATTGTCCCACTTCCACCCGAAACAACAGAAGATTCAAGCGACTCGGCCAAAACCAGTTTTGGCCCATAGACAAACCAAAGACCAAAAACCAATATGATTAATACCAAAGATTTTCTTGCCATTTCAAACTCAACCCACTTTACGCCGCATAATCTCCTTATTCGCTTCTATTAATCGTAACTTAATGCCTATCAACATTTTAATTGTAAAACACAATAATGTTTGCATTAAACGAATCGGTACTATTATTATAAATTGTTATTTTTCCCGTACTAGAATCATAATCCATATTAGTTGTGAAAAATGACCACTGATTATTTGGCCAACTCTTAGAAGCGGATTTCATAAAACCACTAATTCCATACACAGTTTTATTTTCGCCGATCGAGATTTGTGCACTACCCCCCTTCGGCACGTATACGCTTGAAAAAGTTTTGACCATAAAGGGCGAATCTTGATTGCCAATTGTTGCACTCCCATTCACATCTAGCTTATGTGTCGGACTCGTCGTCCCGATGCCGACGTTGCCGGTATTAAAATCAAGGGTCATTAAATCTATAACTTTCGGCTCTGTGAAATTCAGTTTGCCAGCAGTTCCTTGATTAATAGTAATGGTTTTGCCTCCAGCACGACTGCTGGTTATCCCGAGCCCCGCATAAGCATCGGTACCTGAAACTTGCAAGTGTAGTTTCGCTGTCGGCTCCGTCGTCCCGATGCCGACATTGCCATTCCAGTCTAAAGTCATGCTATACAGAAAGTCCGGATTTTCCGAAGATCTGTAAACCCGATAAAAATCTAAACTTGGCCCAAACCCCTCCCTTACAGCCATCGTCCAGTCATAGAGGCTATTCAAATTCCGCCGCGATATTGTTAGAAATCGATGTTCTCCTGAAACAGTTCCTATTTCCTGACGGATCATTCCACCGGAGGCATCAGCAGCCGGAGAATAAAGTGTTAGTTCTGAAGTTGGGGTCGTTGTCCCGATGCCGACTTTGCCGGTATTAAAATCAAGGGTCATTAAATCTATAATTTTCGGCACTGTGAAATTCAGTTTGCCAGCAGTTCCTTGATTAATAGTAATGGTTTTGCCTTCATCAAGACTGCTGGTTATCCCGAGCCCCGCATAAGCATCGGTACCTGAAACTTGCAAGTGTAGTTTTGCTATCGGGCGCGTCATCCCGATCCCCACGTTGCCGGTGTTCGTATTGGAAATGTTATCTCCAGTTTTAGCCCACAAACCAGCGGGGACTTGAGCTAAAGCTTCAGAAGTAGCCGCATTTATCACTTCCCGCGTAGTCATACCCCCAACTTTATCCGCTTCTTCCGCGCGGTAGGCGAAGGGAACGGAAACGATTTGCTGGCGGGAAAGTGTAGTTAGATTACCTCCATCCGGCGTAAAAGACACTTCCAACCAAACATTATCGTTAGTTTGAAAAACATTAGAAGGAACATCAAGCGTTGTGTTTATTATGCCGTTTGGCAAGTTTCGCGGGCCTGATAGTGTTATTGCACTGCCAAGCTGTGTTCCGCCACTTTCGCTATCAAATAATTTGAATGTTACGTCATTTACTTTTGTTATCACTTTTCCAGACGAGTCCGTCAACCTCCCCGAAAAAGCTATTTTTAAGGGAATACCCCAACCCGCACTGACCACCACCACCACCACCAAAGCAACCAATAACCAAAAACTTACTTTCTTTACCATCGTTATCCTCCTCCTTTAACTTAAAAACCTTCTTTCCGTTACTTCGTTTTTCAATTTAGTAAGATTCCCAGTTCAGCAAGTCCTTCTCCAAAATCTCCTTGACCACACGGGTCCGATAAAGCATCTCAACTGTTTCCGCTCGAGTTAAGAGCTTGTTGGGCTCAAATTTCTTACCCTTGAGATATTCTAGCAACCCTGCCTTGTAAGATCCAGCAATTATTCCTGCCACCCAGTGGCTAGCCGAAATGTCAGAGAATTCACGCGCATACACTTCTTCCGAAATTCCCGCAAACCGCGCAATCATCGCTAGCCCCTCCGCCCTCGTGATCTTTCCGTTGGGCTTAAATAAATTGCCCGGATAACCTTTAACCACTCTTTCTGCCGCCGCCTGCGCAATATACGCCGCCGCCCAGTGCTTGGCCGAAACATCCTTGAACATGGTCTTTGGTCTTTGGTCTTCGGTCTTTGGTCTGCTCTTCATAAGAAGCGAACACATCTCCGCCCTCGTTATGTTTCCCTCCGGTTTAAATGTCCCATCCGGATAACCAGTTATAATCTTTTGCATAGCTAAAAGTGATATCGGCTCCGCTACCCAGTAGTCAGTGGCAACATCAGGGAAGGTAATCAGCCGAAGGACTCGCCGTTTTGTAAACCACAACTCTTTGCCTTCTTTACTCAAGCCCTTTACTAAAATAGTGTTCTTGCCCTCTTTCAACTCGCGCCCATATGTGAAGAAACCTCTTAAAGTAATTTTCGCTGGCTGATCATCTATCGTCAATTTAACAATGTTCGGGTCTAATACCTGCCCTTCCACAGAAACCATCTTGTCAAAAGTAATAAGCTTGTCTAGTGGAGTGTTTATCCTAACCGGGGTTTCAATTTTCTTTACCTCAGGAAGGGGAGGACTGTAAGAAAGAGAAAAGTAATTATTAGAAATTTCCGAGACACCGGCAAAAGAATGATAAGCATAATCAAAACTAAACCCACCGTATGAAAGCCCCACCCCCCCAGTTAAGTTACCCACCGTCCCCACACTCCCCCCATAGCCATCACCAGAAATATCCTGGTCCATCCCTAAGCGGACAGAAACAAAAGGAATTGGTTTATATTCAACCCCATAGTGCAGGGTGCCGGGAAGAGAAAGAGTGGGATGCAAATAATAATCCAGTAAAACTTTGACCTCGTGTTGGCCAAAAGAGCGAAGAGCGTTTTCTTTTCCTAAAAGATTTAAAGCCGTCCCCAGCTCCACAATCGCAGGATAGGCCTCTTCGTGCCCGGTCTCGTAGCGTAATTTTCCTCCCATGGAAGAGGGAAGAAGGTTTTGAAAAGTTGCTCCCAAGGTTAGCCACTTCCAAGGAGTGTTGTAAAGAATACCAAAATCAAGTTCCGTTCCGGTAGCCGAGCCCTTAGTAATTCCATCTCCCGAAAGACCCGAAGAGAAAAGTTTAAGATTTAATCCCAAGGAAATTTTATCCTCCCAGCCAAAGCGGCGGAAAAAGCGCGCCAGTTTTTCTCCATAAGATAAAATATAAACATTGCTAAAATAATTGATAGGCGGCTGTGTGGGGTCGATAATGTAAACCGGGTCATCATCTGAAGAGGCGGGGTCCTTCATGGTAGAGAAAGCTCCACTAATAGAAGAGCTCATAAACCCAAGTCCTAAATTGCCAAATTCGGTGGGGTAAAGACCGGAAAAAGATAAATAGCTATATTCTTCAAGAAACTTTCCCGACATGGTGGTAAACTGCCAGGTCTGAGCATTGGCCAAGCCCGCGGGGTTGCAAAAGATCGCGGCCGTTCCTTCCGAAAGCGCCATATTGGCTCTTCCCAACGCCAGCACTCTTCCATTAGGAACATTGCGCGAAGGATCCGGCGCCTCAAACTGCGCGTAAGCCGCGCAAGAAAGAAATAAAATAATTATTAAAATCGCTATTTTTCTCATTTTATTTTGAATAATGTACCACCAAGACCCCACTGCCAATTTTGCCAAACTGGGGATGTAGTACAATTGCATTATAAACCCCCTCAGAAATATCCAAACCCAAGTCCGTAACTTTTTTGAGAGTAATGGTGGTGTAGCCCTTGGGGTCAGCAAAAAACTTTTTCCGATATGCAATTTGGCGATTTTCAGGGCGATAGACAATCAGTTCTAGTTCCACATTGCTGTCAACACTCGAAGCCCTTACCCCACTTGCCCCCGCCTGCCCAGTAGTATTAACCTGTATTTTAACCGAATCTTCCGTAGCGGGATCAAAAACTTTCGCCGGCATTGGCTGAGCGGTGGGCTTTACCGTAGGATTAACCAAGGGATTTACCTTTAGGGTAATGGTTCCCGTGCCGCTGCGTCCCTCGCGAGGATTAGTAACGGTAAAAGAATAAGTTCCTGCCACTGCTGTCGGCTCAACCGTGGCGCGCGCGTTTAATTTGTAACTTTTCAAAATATTATCATATACTACTTCATAAGTAACTAAGCTTAGCCCCGGCACTGCCTCTAGGGTCAATACCGCATCCGCTTGAATTGCTCCTCCAAAAACACCAAAAGTTGCCTCGTAGGTAACATTGGAAATAAGAAAAACATTGGGGGTGGCCACCAGATCGTAAGGATCAACTGAGTACTTATAAATGTATCGCAGAGGTCCTCCTTCGGCGCTTAAAAGCCCTCCCACCGCCCAACCATTCCAGGCATCAATAAAATAAACAGAATTAAAATAACCTTGGCTCAAAGGAGCAGAATCCTCTGCCCAGGTTCCTTTTTCGAAACGAAAAGTGTTGGCACGATCCGCTACCCACAACGTGCCATTGTCCGTACCTACAATCCGTCTAAAAAGCGCAGGATTAAAAGTGTACTGAACACTCCAAGTCGAGCCCCCATCACTAGTGTAGTAAACATAAGCAGTTTTGCTGTTCTCATCCCCTCCCACTACCCAACCATAATTTTCATCTGCAAAGTAAACATCTCTAAAAGTAATGTTCCCTGCTCCTGAAGGGCTGACATCTATCCAAGTTACCCCCCCATCAGTAGTTTTAAAAACCTTTCCCATGGGAACAGCATCACTGTTAACCCCCACCAACCACCCATGATTAGCGTCAGAGAAATAAACCGAGTAAAAATAATTAAGAATGGTTTCTGCTTCTGCACTATTGCGAATTAATGCCCCATTCCAGGTAGTACCCCCATCGTTAGAGTAAAAAAGATTGCGATAATCACTTAAAGCACCTAAAAAAGAAGTTCCCGCCGTCACCCATATTTTATTAGTATCTGAAGCACAAATGCGAGTAAGATCAAAATTAGCAGAAGAAGAAATCTGAGAAGGGGACCAGCTAGTACCGTTATATTTTACAATGGTACGATTACTACCTGCTGCCCAAGCCTCATTCGTGCTAAGCATATAAAGACTATAAAGATTTTCAGCAGTGCCGCTGGCCTCCGAAGTCCAATTTTTCCCAAAGTCCAAAGATCTCAAAATTACTCCTCCATCTCCTACCACCCAACCCCAACCATTCTCAAAAAATTTTACATCGTTTAAAATCCCTTCAGAAGTCGATACCTGCGCCTCCCAGGTGCGAGCCGCATGCGTTGCGCCAACTAAAAGAAAACAAAATAAACCTAAGATAACTACACGTTTTAGCATATCGTTTAAAAGGTCTCTCTCCAGGACCTGTTGTGATATTATTTTAGCACCATAGTATTTTTTTGTCAATCTCAATCTAATACCACAATCACTCCTTGCCCTATCGCTCTCCCTCCTCGTATTACCTTGAACACATATAACCCATTACCTACCACCTTGCCGCTTAAATCCCTCCCACTCCAGCTCACCGCGTTGTAGCCCGCTTGCCCTCCCATCGTCCCTCGACTGTATCTTCTCCCCCACACCAATCTCCCCTCCGGCCCATAAATGTGAAGATCTATGTCTGCCGCTGTGGTTAGATTATACACCATCGTTACCTTCACTTCTTCCCCGGCC
>Ga0078972_1017014_pt1 | contig 10571 bp, 12 predicted proteins | sample YelNatPaOPGAMG01_FD_67568 | JGI IMG/M metagenome (GOLD analysis project Ga0078972, IMG submission 67568) | Hot spring thermophilic microbial communities from Obsidian Pool, Yellowstone National Park, USA - OP-RAMG-01 (SPADES assembly) (version 2) | ecosystem: Environmental > Aquatic > Thermal...
GTTCATGAGGTTTGCAGAAACCTATACATAGAACGCGTTGAGTTCAGAACTGAGGAAGATCCGGACGTCAAACCTTACATTCAGCCGATAGAGATAGAGTGGAAACGCGTAAACCTTCCAAAAGAGTATCTGGCCATAAAAGCGCATATACGCGGCATGCTTGACAGGAGGCTGAACTGGCTTCTTGCAAACGGGGTGATAAGGCGTAAACCAGACTACGTGACGAGGAAATGCCTCATAGAGGCTGGGGAAGAGCTGCGCTACATGCTTGAGGCTGAAAGCGTTGAGGAGGAGCGTGGAAGGCTGTTCACAGCCATAATAAACCAGTCTATCGCCTTGACGCTCTTCCACATGCTGGAGCTGCTGGAAACGCAGGGGCTTCACACGCTTAAGGCTTTCATGGAGAAGGTTGAGGCTGAAAGGCGTGAGAAACACAGCTACGCAATCCTGACAAACGAACAGGAATACAGAAGCCTGAAAACGCTTGTTTGGGGATCAGCGGCTGAACATCCCAAGGCTGAACTCCTCAAGCAAATAGTGAGAAGCCAGCTTTCATGGAAGCCATCCTCAAGGATGCTTGTCTTCACACAGTACAGGGACACGGCAAAACATCTCGTGGAGCAGCTCAGCACCGTTCCAGGCGTGAGGGTTGAAAGGTTCGTGGGACAAGCCTCAAAACTGAACGATAAAGGCTTAACACAGGAGGAGCAGGCTGAAAGGATAAAAAGGCTTGAAAGCGGAGAACTAAACGTTCTAGTGGCCACAAGCATAGCTGAGGAAGGCCTAGACATACCGGCGGTTGACCACGTGATATTCTACGAGCCCATACCAAGCGAGATAAGATACATACAGCGTAAAGGCAGAACTGGAAGAAAGGCTCCTGGAAAAGTAACGATACTCGCTGCAAACGAAAGCCTTGACATGATATACTTCTACGCAAGCAGAAAACGCGTTGAGATGATGAGGCGAATAGTTGAAACCCTAAACCTTAAGCTTCCGACAATCCTGCGCAGACATGCCAAACCAGCGCCAGCCCCTCTCACGCCAGAGGAGATAGCTGAGCTTGAGAGGGACGCGGTGAGGATTGAGGTTGAACCTGAAGCCGTGAAAACAGAGGTTGAAGCCATAAGGGAATTCAACAGGAAGGCAGCCCGCATCGCAAGAGTAGCCTACATGAAGCTTTTGGAGAAGGGAGCTGAAGGGTTAACGGTTGAACAGCTAAGCAGGGATCCTGAGCTTGAATGGGCGTCGCCCAACGTTTTAAGGGCGGCGTTGGGAATGATGGTGAACGAGGAGCTTGTCGCTGAGGTTGAAGCCGGAAGATACGCGGTTGCGTCAGCAGCCAAATCGAAAACGGGCAAAGTGTACGAGGTAGAGGTTGAAAAAATCTATCCAGGCTCAGCCGTCGTCATGGTCAACGGCAAGTGGAGGGCAAGGCTTGAGCCAAGCGACTTCGAAGGGCCAATAAGCCTCATAAGGAAGAACTCAAGGTTCAAAGCCATAGCAGACCTCTACAGGATGAACGGGGTCCTCCACATAAGAGTAAAAGACGTAGTGCAAAGGCTGGAGTGACAATTATGCCCTTCATAGCTGACGTTGAAAGGTCAAGCGAAAAAGAGGTTGAAGGAGCCTTCAAAATATCAGCCAAAGGCGTCAACCTATGGGTTAGAGTGTACAGGACAAATTTCGGAGGAAGAGTTAAAGTCACAGTATCATACCTTGAAGGGAACGGGTGGAAACAGACTCCAGCCATATGGCTTGACGCGAAAACATGCGCACAGCTGGCTGAAAGGCTGAAAAACATAGCCACCAAGCTCTGAAAAGGTTTTGTGGCTGCAAGTTTTGGAGGAGGCGCCTTCAACATGCAGTTTGAAGGAAAGCACTGTTTAAGGAGCACAGGCGACGGTGCAGCCTAAGAGAAATTCCGCTAAAACCTTCTTGAAGGTTATGCCTCTACGCGACCTTTCCATGCTTGAAAAAGTTAAAAATGAGGTGCGCTCAGGAAACATCCTAATCCTAAAGGTAACTCCTCTCGCCGACAAAAGCATTGAGGATGTAAAAATGGCTGTAAACGAGCTGTGCGCGTTCGCTGAGTCTATTGGCGACGGCATAGCCCGCCTAGGCGAAGAACGCATAGCTTCCAGCGTTTAGAGTAGGCTTTACGCCTATCTCCTCATCTGCTGGTTTGGGGGGCTCGCTTCTCCACCATCCCATGCCTCTCTTTAAGGCATGGGCTATGTTGATGCAAGCGTTTAGATCCCTGTTGTAGGTTAGTCCACATTTTGGGCGCTTAAACTCCATACCCTTGACATGGGCAACTGCGTTTAGCAATTCCAGTTTTACATATTTTGTTGGGGTTATGTAGAGGAGTAAGGCTCCCCAAAAGGTTAGACCTAAACCGATGAAGGCTAGTATTGATGAAGCATAAAATGCTGAGGCCGTTAGGGCGATCAAGCCAAGTATAAGAATTGAGGACGCGACTATTCGAGCGGAAAATCGAAAGTTGACTTTGGGCTCTTTTGTTTTTCATTGCTCATTTTTATAGGCATATTACCCCTACAACCTTTGTTCGTTCACGGTGCGCATATTTCTTTATGTATTTGTTGCTGTATATGCCTTTAAGGTTCAATCCTTTTTATCTCGTCAATGATGTCGAAGTCTTTGTCGTAACTTACAATTGTGGATACTTTATTTTCGATGGCTGCGGCGGCGTGTATGGCGTCTCTGGGCTTCAGCTTATATTTTTCTGCAATTTCCTGTGCCTTAAAAATGGTTGCCCTCTTAACCATCAAGAATTTAAGATTTGGAAAGCTTAGAAATTTTCTTCCCAGTTCCAAGGATAAATCGACACCGAAAAGTTTTCTGATAACCCATACCATTTCATCCCAGGTAAAACATGAAGTGTAGGCTTCAATCTCACCGGATGAAATTTTAAGAAGAAACTCCCCAGCCCTCCTAGCTTCAACAACGACGTTTTCATCGTAAATTACAGGGTATATGAAAACGTTTGAATCAATGTAGAATGGCTCTCTCTTCAACCTCTCCCTCCAAAAGCTTTTCCAGGTCAACCTTCTCCTTCAACTTCTTGTCAATTAAAGAGCAAAAATCATCCACAAACCTCGCCGGGTCAACCCCACGCCTGATCATAACTTCCTTATCCCTAACTTCCAGGACAACTTCGTCCCCAGACTCTAAACCCAAAAAATCTCTAACCATTTTAGGTATAACAATTTGTCCTTTCGGCCCGATTTTCCTTCTAATCTGCATTTTAACCACTAAGTATGAAAAAGTTTTACCTAAAATTTAAACCTTCCCACAAAACAGACACCTCTTGTAGTAGGCATATTTCCCTTACAACCTGGTCGCTATAACGGTGAAGCAAAACCTTTAAAAATGCATGCTGATCCTTTTGGTTTATAATATTCACATTTTTCGTATTCGTATGGCGAATTACAAAACTTTTTGAGCAGGTTGCACGATTAGATACGTTTACTGCGAAATCTACACCTTGGCTTCGGCATCCTATTTGACCTACGCAAGTCAGGATGAATAGCCCGCGCCTCAGCTCTTCCTCGTGGGCATCCTCATTTTTCGGTGGGCGTCCACTATTTTGGCCATCTCCATGTCCAGCGCTTTGCCTCTGTGTTTAGCCGTGTGGAAGGGCGGTAGGCTGCTAGCCGCATCTTCATGGATTGATAGGGCTGCTCCGCGCTTGCCCTTTCGGATGAAAATGTGGAATTGGACTCGGCGCCATTCCAATCGCCTTTTCCGCATCTTGTGTAGCCGAGAGGGGTTTAGGACTTCATGTAGGGTTTTTTCATTCACCCTTCACAAGCCAAGAGTGGCCCATGTTGCGCGCGCTTTCTCCTCAGCGCCTGCGGCGCCCTTAACCTTCAACCGCTTTGCACTCCATCCGAAATTTAATGCGGGTGCCGACGGGATGAGATGAAACTCCAACAACAGACTTCACGTCTGAATTGTACGGTGGAGACCAAGCAAACCTCCACGGTTTCCCAAGCCTCAACGCCTTTGCAGAAAAAGCTAAACGCAATGGAAAGTTAAAATTTTCGGAATTCAAGGCTTTCCACAAAGTAGCCATTCAAAAGGGGAAAACGCGTTCAACATTCAAATAAATATCATGTCGACAAGGCTTAGTATGTGCGAAGCGCGCGTTGCGCCGCAAGTGAAGACGTCATAATTGCAGCAGATATATCTACATGTTAACAAAGGTTATAGGTTTGCTTTTCCCTTCCTCTTTAGGGATGCTCATGGTTGAGGGCGAAGTTTTAAAGGTTGAGATTGTGGAGGGTGAGGAGCGAGGAGCTGTTGAGCTGTCCCAGCTTGAGCAGCTTGCAGCCAGGCTTATCGAAGTTGAAAAGCTCATTGAGGACTGTAAGGTTAAGCTTTCAGAGGCTGAGGGGCACCTTGCCGATTATAAGCGTAAAAGCGAGCTTGAGAGGCGTTTCAGCGAGCTTGCAGGCATACCATACGTGGACAAGTCCCAGGAGCTTGAGGAGAAAGTGAAATCCCTAAAAGCGCAGATTGAAAGCCTCTCCTCAGAAAGGGTTAAAATCCGAGGGGAAATCCTCTCAGGCTTAGCAGGCGTTATAATGCCAATCGAGGCTGACGGCCACCAGGAGGCTTCAGGAGAGGAGGTTTCCTTCAAGTTTAGGGATGGAATGAAATGCCCAGCCATAACAGCCTTCATAAAAAAGGAGTTGAGCTTCGGCCTTCCCCCAGTCTACGTCGCGCTGACTCCTGAAGGCCTCAAGGTTGTAGGCGTAAACGACAAAACCACAGCCATAAAAGAGGTCATAAAGGCTGTTGAAGGACTAAGAGCCAAAGCGGCAGGAGAGCTTAAACATTACACGCCTGAAACCTTAAGCGGGAAGCTAACAGAGGAGGAAACCCCCGCAAAGGGAGTGTTTGCCCCATTCAGAAAGCTTAAGCACTAAAGCTCAACTGTACATAGGTTATATGTGGCCCGCATAAACAAATACGTTTTGCAACGCCTTCTAAACGGTTGTTGCGCGGCTTTGGAGCGTGTTAGTGGTCGCAGGCTGTTCAAGAGAGGCTTGAAGCCCTTTCCAGGGGCGACTTAGCTGCTGCCTTAAAGTTCTTTAAGATGGCAAGCGTTCGAGAGCCAGAAGCCCCATCCACCACAATATAGCCGCTGTTTACATGGAGCTGGGGCGCTTAAACGAAGCCGAAAAACATCTTTTGAAAGCTTTGAAGCTGGATCCAACCTACAGGTTCGCGTTGATCAGCATGGCCAACCTCAAGCGTGTCAGCGGTAGGATCGAAGAAGCTTGGAGGACCCTATCCTCCGTGGCTGATACGTACCTCGAAGGTAGTTTCCGCTCTAACTTTGAAGAACTCAACTACCTTTTAAGGTCTCTTCACATGCTTGCCGAAGCGGCGTCCGGCAAGCTTAGAAGGGAAGCTGAGGAAGCTTTCGAAAAGCTCCTGATGAACCTTCCGTCCGAAGCCCCTCCAAACCTGTTGTTGAAGGTAGCTTTAGGCCTTAAGAAGGATGCTGAAAAGTGGAGGCAGCAGGAGCTAGAGAAAAGGTTGAGGATGAGGTCGGCTCCCATCAACCCTAACGAGCCCCTGACGCGCATCTTGTCCCTATACAGAAAGTACGCCTTGGTTAGGATTGGAAAAGCCCTAAAAATAAAACCTTCTCCAGAAGCCCTGAAAAAGGCTGAACTTGTCAGAAAAGTAGTCGCTCGTCTACAGGACCGGGAATTTTTAGCAGGGGTTGTCGCAAGCTTAAACCCCAATGAGAAGGCCGCGCTGTTTGACCTGATGCGCAACGATGGATTGATGCAGTGGACTGAGTTCTCCGAAAAGTACGTAAGCGATTTGGACGAGTCAATTTACTGGGACTATCACCAGCCGAAAACCATCATGGGACGCCTGAGGGCAAGGGGACTCATAATTGAAGGAGCTTTCAACGGCATGGAATGGATACTAATACCCAAAGAGCTGAAACCCCTACTGGCAGCCACCCAAAGACAAGAAGACGCTGAGCGCCCTTAGCGTCACAACATAATGCGCTCAGAAAACGGTTAAAGATAAATACTAAACCTGGTTTACGTTCAGTGTGAGGGGTTGAATCACGTGGGAGTGACCGTCAAGTGGCTTGGCCACGCAAGCTTTCAGATAGTGGCTGAAGGGAAAAACATTTACATCGACCCATATGAAGGCGAGTATATAGATAAAGCTGACATAATACTCGTGACGCATTCCCATTTTGACCACTGCGACGCATCGAAAATTGGGAAAATACGCAAAGGCGACACCGCGGTTATTGCTCCAGCTGACTGCGCCTCAAAAATTGGCGGCGAGGTGAGAAGCCTTAAGCCTGGAGAAAAGGTTACCGTTGGAAACGTAGTCGTTGAAGCTTTCCCAGCTTACAACATTAAACGTTTCAGATCCCCTGGGAACCCATTCCACCCTAAAGGGCTAGGCGTCGGCTACCTGATAACCCTGGATGGAAAGACGATATATCACGCTGGAGACACAGACTTCATCCCTGAAATGAGGATGCTGAAGGAGAGGAAAATCTCGTTGGCGCTGCTTCCGACAGGCGGAACATACACAATGGACAACGCGGAAGCTGCAGATGCGGCTTTAGCCATAAGCCCTCAAGTCGCCATACCAATGCACAGATGAGACACAAACCCTGACGAGTTCAAAAACAAGGTTGAAAATTCATCAACCACAAAAGTTGTCCTGCTAAAACAAGGAGAAAAATACAAGCTGTGAGCTACCCACATCTAAAAATGGCTCGGGGTTTCCAGCTCAAAATGTTAAAACACGCTTGCCTAAAACAAAAACTATAACACTGCGGACATCGAGAAGTTAAGGCGCAAGAACCCAAAAAACCTCAAAGGACGATAATGTAAATTATGTTGTTGCCCCTAAGCAGAATGGTCCCATAACTCCTCGTTGGCCGCCCACCAAAATATTCCACCGCCTCCTCCAAGACAACGTTCATAAGGTTGTCGCACCCAACAACCTTTCCCCTGTACTCGAACCCCCCTTTAAAACTACAAGAATGTGAGCGTTCAACTGTTTGGCAAGCACATCTAACGGTTTTCTGCCAGAATCCATAATAAGCACGCTGCTCCACCTGGATTTTCCGTCCACGTGCTTAAAGCCTTTAAGCCAAAAATAATGGAAATCTGCGAGAATCGACTAATTTCCTTACGCGGACAGCCTCATCCCCCTATACCTATGCGCTTGACAGCGCCCTCACTTGAGAATTTTGCTTAGCCGCCTGATCAGAAGCCTCGGCGCCGGATTCTCCATCATTCTCTTAGCCTCCGCAGCCGTGATATGTCCGGCCACTGAAAGAAGCTTCAAGGCGTCGCATGTTGAGCGTCGAACCTTCACAGCCACCATGAGACGCGCTGACTTCTGGCCGAGAAAAACTTTGGCCGGGTAACGCCTCAACATTGCAAGCGCAACCCTCTTGGCGTTTACGCCCTTTATTGTGAAGTCCGGAGGGTTTCCGTCGAACGTTAAACCGCGAAGCGACCTCCTTATCCACACGTTAAGCGAGGCGCTTCCAGCATCCTCCAATATGACAAACGTCACAAACACCCCTCACAGGTCGCTTTCAAGCTCCCCTCTTACGTTTCCTAAAGTAGCCTGTGCCTCGAAGGCTGACGTATTCGCCTCCAAGCCTGCCGATGACGACGGCTACAACAGCCTTAAACTGCTCAGCGTTCAACCGACGCTGAACGTTAACTATTACGTGATCCTCGCTTAAGCTTAATTGACCTCTCCACGGCTGAAGCCGGGAGATTCCTGCTTCTAAGGCGTTCATTGGTTGGTTGTTCATCGCCCTTTTAGGCTTCCACTTCATTCCGTTCCACCTTAGAAGCAGGGGGTGTGCCACCACCCCGTTAACGCCGCCTCCATGGAGGCGGCCTATATTTAGGACGCCTACGGCGTCCCTGTTAGCCTCTAATCCGCAGTGGAGGCATTTGAAGAGCCTTCCTTTTGTCGTTATGTCTTCGGAGTGGCAGAATGGGCATTTGCTTGATGTCTTGTATTCGCTCTTTTCCTCAACTTTTATGCCGTATTCTTCGGCTTTCTCCCTGAGCCTTCTAACAATGTAGTTGAAGCTCCAAAAGTTGTTTATCATGGCGTTTACCTTACTGTTGCTTTGGCTCTTGTTTCTTACACCATTCAGTCTTCCAAGAACTATCTTTGAGATTCCGAGCTGATCGGCACATTCAACTATGGTTTTTATCATGGCGTTCACGGCATGCCTAAACCTTCTCTGGCGTATTCTGTACAGTTTCCTGAGCTTCCTTGACGTTTTAGCCTTGTTGGTTCTTGCTAGCCGGCTTTGTTGTTTGGCTATTTTTCTTGTCCAGTACCACCAGTCTGCCAAGACTGTTCTTCCTGAGGAGGCTATGGGCTGCTTTAGGCCTTCAAACCATATTGTGGCGAGGTTTACAGCGCCGAGGTCTATGTAGAGGGGCTTGCTGCCTCCTCTATGGGGAGGCTTCTCGACTTCAACTGTCATAAAGCCCCTCCACACTTCATCCACCTCGTCGTAGACTATTTCTAGCCTTCCTTGCTTGCCCTTCCACTTCAGCTCGCCTTTATACTTTAGCTTGAGCCCTTTTGGAAGGTGTAGGTATTCGTTGTCGAGTCTATAGCAGTCGTTCCTAACAATTATCCTCAGCTCCCTTTTGCCGTTCCTCCTCCAGTATCTGGGCATTGAAACCCTTGTTATATGCTTTGGAAGCCTTCCCTCTGCCTCAAGCTTTTTGAGCTTGAAAAAGCTCCTCCAAGCCTCATTGTTATTGTTTATGATTTGCTGGGCTGTTGCCGAGCCAATCAGCGGAGCGTATTTTTCATAGAGGCTCTTGGGATACCACTCGAAACGTTTATAGCGTATATACGCCTGCCTCCTTTCAAAGTTCACCTCATTGTATAGCCTAGCGCAGTTGTCCGCGAGCTCCCGTAAGGCGGGACAGCCTTCAACTATGAACGTGTTCACTCTCTTCATTTCAGACTCCCTTCTGGGCTTCAATGTATTTTTCAACGTTCTCTTTAGAGGCGGCGCCTATTGTCGAAACATAGTAGCTGTGCGTCCATAGAGACGGTAGCCTAAGCAGTTCTGGGAGCTCCTTTCTAAGGATGTTTGAGCTTCTACCCTTAATTCTCTTCACAATCTTGTGGACCGGTATTGTTGGATAGGCCGATATGAACAGATGAACGTGGTCAGGGTTTATTGCAAGTTCAAGAACTTTTATTCCTTTATCGGCAACCTGGAGGATCATCTGTTCCAGTCTCTCTTTGAATTTTTCCAACTAAGACCGGTCTCCGCCTCTTCGAACACCAGACTATGTAGTACTGGATCAGGAAGACCTTGTTCCCTGAGTTTGATAGTTGTCCACTGACCCATAGAAGTTTGTCGTAGTATTCAAGCTTTTCGGCAATTCATCCCCAGAACTAAAGTTCTGGGCTTTCTTGCCGGGTTGTTCTGTAAGCATGCAGCCTTTCAGGAATCATTCCCCGCACGGCCTCCACAGAAACTTCACACCGCGACTTGCATTCGTCAACAAGCCTCTTCAAAGCCTCGGCCAGATCCCCAAGATCCCCAACGATCAACTCCAAGACGCTCAACACATCCCTAAACCTCTTAACAAAGCCATCAACGCGACAAACGCCAAACAAAAATATTTATCGGAACCCAGCATAAATTTTGTCAATTTCGAAACGTTAATTCGACGCTCCGCCAAAGGAGTTTGCGGTGATCCTAAAAACCCAGACATTTCAACCTAGTTGTGCACATGCATCTTCTATTTTTGCGTTATAGTTGAAGCGTTGTCATCTTACTTTGTCTTTAAGCCTTTTAATGATGGGGATTAACACGTGTTAACCCACAAAATTTTATGAGAAATTCCAGAAACGCATTATTTTTATTCTAGCACTGAAAACGATATTTTGGAATGTTCCAGATACTTTTTGATGGTGATCTCTCTGCACAGTTTAACAGAGTTTAGGAGAATTTTCGCGTTTGATTACAGGTTTAATGGTTCTAGAAGCTTAGATGAGGTTGCTGAAAGGTTGAGAGGCATGTTTGAATTTGAGGACATTTACAATTTTGAAGAGGTTATTCGTCGTCTCCGCAGTAGAGGGTTTTTGAGGGAGTGGAAGAACGCATTGGCAATGAAAAGCGCTATGGTTTATCCTACAATGATATACTTCTTATTTTTCCAAATCAACAGTTTAGGAGGCAGGTTATTTGTTCTGGAAACCGGTGGAAGCTGGTATAGCTTTGAAAAAATTTCACTTTCCATGAGGCCTTTTTGTAAGAATGCTGGAGTAGATTGCAACTTTGTCAGTCTTTGCTGACGCCCTTGCTGACTCTTATCCTTGTAGGCTGCAAGTTCATTGCCATACACAGGAGGCTTATTTGAGCGAACACTATAAGTGAGAAGATGGAGAAAACAGCCTAGAAGAGGTTGTTGAGGTTTGCGGTCAATCTTTATTTTTGGCCTTTTCCAGGACTCCTCTGGAAAAACCGTTTTGTCTACGGC
>Ga0078972_1017015_pt1 | contig 10571 bp, 11 predicted proteins | sample YelNatPaOPGAMG01_FD_67568 | JGI IMG/M metagenome (GOLD analysis project Ga0078972, IMG submission 67568) | Hot spring thermophilic microbial communities from Obsidian Pool, Yellowstone National Park, USA - OP-RAMG-01 (SPADES assembly) (version 2) | ecosystem: Environmental > Aquatic > Thermal...
GTCGTCCTGCGGGAGCAGGCGGGCCCCCGCCTTCGCCCCCCCCCCCGCCCCGCCCCAGCCCCCCCCCCCCCCCCTCCCCCCCCCCCCCCCCCCCCCCCCCCCCCCCCGCCGCCCCCGCTCCCCCCACCCCCCCCCCCCCTGCCTGTGGAGGGGCTAAAACGATGAAATAACAGCGCTTTGACATACACCAGCATGTCACCAACCAGATCGTCGCAGCCATCGAGGCCGGCGCGGGCGACTTCCGCCTGCCGTGGCACCGGGCCGCCGGTTCGATCATGCGGCCCGTCAATGTCGCATCGAAGAAGCCCTATCAGGGCGTTCACGCACTGATAGGGCTTTTGAGAGGGCGGGTGCTGGTCAAGTATGAAAGCGAAAGGCCCTGCCGCCGATCTCATGAATTGCAAGCGGCAGGGCTTCCTACGCAGCACATGGTACGCGATACGCTGCTCAGTCCGAGCGCCGTCAGATTAAGGAGACGAGGTTAAGACTTCGGCACGAATGGGCGTCAAGCCGCAATTCAAGCAGACCGTGCGAAAACTCGGGCTGGCGGATTCACAAATCGCGGGCGCCGTATTAGAATCGGGCATGGCGCACATTTCCGGCTTCGAACGCGGCCAACTTCTGCTGCTGCCCGAAGCGGTTGACGATTACGTCGGCCCCGACAACCCCGTCCGCTTTATTGACGCCTTTGTCGACGGCCTCGATCTCTCGAGGCAGGGTTCGGGCGGGTCCAGCCGAAGGCGACCGGCCGGCCTGGCTACGCGCCCGGCGATCTGCTCAAGCTGTACATCTACGGTTATCTCAACCGCGTACGGTCGAGCCGCCGACTGGAAGCCGAATGCCACCGCAACATCGAGGTCATCTGGCTGCTGCGGACGCTGAAACCCGACTTCAAGACCATCGCCGATTTCCGCGCCGACAATCGCGCCGCTTTCGCTGCTGTGCGAGCGGCTCGACCTGTTCGGCCGCGAGTTGCTGGCGGTCGACGGCGCACGGATCAAGGCGGTCAACAACAAGGATCGCAATTTCACCCGCAATTCGCTGGAGACTTTCATCAAGGCCGCCGACGCGCAATTATGGTGTATCCGCGAGGTGCCAAAATCAAAATCCCGACGGACCTTCTAGGGGTTACTCCCATCAAATATTCATCGAACGACATGGTCTATGTCGCAAAGGAATTACGCGGAATTATTGCGGCCCTCGGTGGCAAATAAGGATTCAGTCAATGGCACTTGGTGATGACCTCACAGCCTATGTGAAACAGACGTTCAAAGAGGCATGGTCCACTCGGACGGGTCAGGTGGTTCCCGATCCAGAAAATTTGAAGCACAGCAACGACGCTGTCGAATTTGAGCGCGCAACCGTCCTGTATGCCGACCTGTCGGGATCGACCTCAATGGTCGATTCCGAAACATGGCAATTTGCCGCCGAGATATACAAGAACTTCCTCTACTGCGCGGGCCGTCTCATAACAGATGCAGGAGGCGAGATCACTGCGTATGACGGCGACCGCGTCATGGGTGTTTTTGTTGACGACAGCCAGTCGACGCGTGCCGCTAAGTGCGCGCTGAAAATAAATTACGCGACCCAGTGCATCATTATGCCTGCGCTCACAGCGCAATATCCGGGAAACTCTTTTTCATTGCGGCACGTCGTGGGAATCGACACCAGCCCCATTCGTGCCGCTCGCACCGGCGTCAGAGGAGACAATGATTTGGTTTGGGTCGGTAGAGCAGCCAATCACGCGGCCAAGCTGACGGAATTGAGCGCCAATTTTCCGACGTGGATTACAGGAACCCTCTTTGGCCGGTTAAGAGACGAAGCGAAATACGGCGGCAAAGACAATACGCTGATGTGGAAGAAGCACACTTGGACCCCAATGGGCGGAATCGAGGTTTACGGTTCTACGTGGTGGTGGAAGATCGACTGAATTATCAGCGGTTCAGCGATGATGAGGGTACTCGATAGGGGTTGTCGAAATTCGTGAGTTTCGAGAAAGCGTCTTTAGAGGGCGTCTCGGCGCGAGCGCGGGCGGGCTGTCGTGAACGGAGCCGCGCAGCGTCTGCCCTTCGGGCTTCCATCCGTAGCGCGAAACCCGCGCCGAGATTTTCGCTCTAGGCAGAATCAGCAAATCACGGCAGAATCCCCGGTTAAGCGCCGCCGACTCGCGGAGCGTAATCTAGCCTTTCACGGAGAAGCGAAGCCCAGAAATACAAAACCCGCCCAAGGGGCGGGGTCGGTATCCCGACAAGCGGGGAATATCTTGATCTGAGCAATCAGATAATCTCCGAAAATTCGAGCCGTTGCAAGTCATTTTTGGCGACGGCGGAGCCTTGTCGAAATCGTCTCTGCCCTCTGGCGGGTTGACCACTGACCCGAAGGAGGAACCATGCTTAAAATCAATGCGTTACCCCGCCATTTAAGGCCACGCCGCGAAAAGCTTTTCGGCGACGGACGCCCGCGCCCGCTCGACCGCAACGGCAAGGCGCGGGTCATGTTCGTGGCTCGCGCCCTCATGCGGCGCGCGGAGAAGGGTAAGGCTTATGGCGCGATCACGGCGAAGGCGCTCGCCGTCCTAGAGGCACTATTGTGGGGCTTCCACAACGCCCGCAGCGGCCTTTGCTTCCCCTCCTATGCGAAGATCGCCGAGCGCGCCGGTTGCGCCCGCTCGACCGTCGCCGAGGCGCTGAAGGCGCTAGAGGCGGCGGGCGTCCTGACATGGGTTCACCGGCTGGCGCGCGTCCGCGAGCGTTGCGCCGACCTGTTCGGGAAGGAGGGGACGCGCTGGCGGGTGATCCGCACCAGCAACGGCTACACGTTCAACGACCCGAAAGGCGCGGCGGATCGAGGCTTTTCTTCTAAGTCCGATTTTCCGTCTGGAACCTCGATTCAAGAATCTATTCCTCTTATCGCACACCCTGCCCTGCCCGAACTCGACCCTTCGACCGAGCTGGGAGCCGCCCTTTCGCGGCTGCAAACCGCCATGCAGACCCGAAAGGCCGCCTAGAGAAGAACGCGGAGCGCCTGCGGCGCAACATTTCAGTCGAAAGAGATTCGGAGCCGCTAAAGCGGCCTGTGTTCGTGCGCCTTAGGCGCCGCAAGCGGCGCAGGCCCATCGCCGCGCGAACAAATCGGGCAGCGTCAATGGTTACAAATGACCAGCTATCGGAAGATAGCGATGACTTCTAGCGGCTAAACAACACCCTTCGCCCGTGAGAAAAAAACGGGGCCGCGCGTGGCTCCAGTGCCCCGCCCCTTGGGGCGGGGCTTTTGACCCGTCCTGCACTTCGTAAGGAAGTGCCGATTTCTGTTGCCTACTTGTAGCGAATCATAGAAGTATACTTCCTGACTTCTGGGGGATGTGCGGCCATGAAAATCTTATCAATGGTCTGCCAGAAAGGCGGCACCGCAAAGACTACGACGGCGCTGAATCTCGCCGTTGAGGCTGTCGCCTATGGGCTTGAGGTGGTCGTTATCGACCTCGACCCGCAGGTAAGCGCCTGCGACTGGAAAGACATTCGAGGCGACGCGGCCCCTGTCGTCGCGGCGACGCCGGTTCCGCACCTTGAGCGCACGTTGAAGGCCGCCGAGGATAATGGTGCTGATCTGGTCATCATCGATACGGCTGGCCGCAGCAATGATGCGTCAAGCGCCGCCGCAAAAGTGGCTGACCTCGTCCTTGTCCCGCTGCAACCGTCATTCATTGATCTAAAAACCCTCGATTCAACGCTCAACGTCATTCGATTGGCGAGCGGTAAATCGACGCTGGCGCTGTTGTCCCGCGTCAAAGCGACTGGGAACCGGCATGAGGACACGACCGCCTGGCTTGTTGCGCGCGGCGTTGCGGTCTGCCCTGCCATGCTCGGAGAACGAGTCACCTACCAAGACGCTTACGCACTGGGGCTCGCGGTCTCGGAGGTCGAGCCAAATGGCAAAGCCGCGCAGGAAATTAGAGAAGTTTATTTGTATATAAGTAGGCTTCTCAACTTGCCTACAGAAAGGAAAGGCCATGAAAAAACCCGGAGCACTCGCAAGCGCGTTGCGTAGTAGCGGTGCGACCTTGCCCGGCCCGGCGGTCGCCAACAATCACGCGCCAGCCGACGAACCACAGACCGTTAAATCCTTGCAGCCATCGCGACGGCAGACAAAGGCGATCACGGTGCATTTCCCAGAGGAAGTACGGCGGCAGCTCAAAAGCATGGCCGGTGAAATGGGCCGGAACGTCGATGATATGGTCGCCGAGGCCCTCAATCTGGTTTTCGCCAAATATCGGAAACCCGAAATCGCCCCCCGGAAAGTTAACAAGTAGCCATGTATATAAGTAGACATGACTACTTGTGATCACAAAATGTGGTTGCAAAATGTGGGTACACATGATAGGTTATCGCTGTGGAGTTTGAATGGCTTGAGGCCAAGCGCCAAAAAACGTTGTCCGAAAGGAAGCTCGATTTTGCAGACGCCTTCCAGTTCTTTGACGGTCGGCCTGTCATTCACCAACCCACCCCGCGCGATGGTGAGGAAAGGTGGAAATCTACCGCCCTAATCGGGGGCAAGTTTTTCACCGTCGTCTGGATGTGGCGCGACGAGGTGAAACGGATCATTTCGATGAGGCGGAGTCATGGGCAGGAAGAAAGACGATATCGTGAGACACACGGCGGCTGAACTTCAGGCCATGCAAGCGGCCGGGAAAACGCGCAGCGATTGGACCGCTGCCGCCGAAGTAGCTTTGCCCGATGGCGGCGATCCCGACGATGCAATGGAGCATGTGGCCTGGGCGACGACGGAACTTCCCATGCCGAAGCGCAAGGAACACACCAATCTACGCATTGATGCCGACGTGATGGCGTTCTTCCGCGAACAGGGAAGGGGCTACCAGACCAAAATCAATGCTGTGTTGCGCTCCTACGTCGATCAGATGATGCACCATAAGCCGCGCTGAGCAGGGCGAAGTCATGAAAGTATACTTGTATGCAATCCTACAAGGCTAGCGCGCCTGTGAAAAAGGGCCGACGTGTCTCCGCGCCAGCCCCACCAGCACCGTGGGGGGGGGGATTCTAGCCGCGCGGCGGATTCGGCGACAAGGGGTCATCGCAGAAACTTCCCATAGTGCAGATGGAGACAAACGCACTATCGGCAAATCAGCGCCGACGCGGCGGCCGAACGGACCGGCTTTCGCCGGCCCGCGGCCGTCTTGGTCGGGCGGTTATACTCAGCCGGCCAAAAGGCGGGATTTTTGCAACAGCGCCAGCAGTTGCCGCACCTTCGGGGACAAGCGTCCGTCGTCGAGGAAGCTGAGATGAGCCACGACCGCTCGCATCCCGGCGCAGGTTTCCGGCGCCGCCGTCAGCAACGCCTCAAACGCCGCGTTCTCATTCTCGTGCGCCCGCTGAAGAGCCTCCCATTCGGCTTCCGACACTTCGCGTTCGGGCGTGTAGATCACGTCGTCGATGGCGAAGCTCAACGCCAAAGCGGCCTCGTAGGCGGCCTTGTGGCGCTCAATCGCGGCAAGGATCGGATCGGGCCGCGCGCCGGCGATGGCGCCGATGGTGGGAATGGCGAGGGCGCCGGCGCCAACGAGCGCGCGGAGGGCCGCTCGTCGGGTCTTGTGGGCCTCAACGGCGATAGCGCCGCTTTCGGGGGAAGCCGCGTGTTTCGACATACAATGCTCCTGGGTTCGGGAATTGGAATGCGGGAAGGGTTGAGCGCGAAGCCTTGGGTGAGGCGCGGACGCGGGTCTGATTGCGCCAAGGGATTTTGCGCTGCAGGCAACGAGCGCGCGGCAAGCGCGACGGTCTGTTTGGAATGGGCGGCTACACAAACCCCACGAGTTTCCGCTGCGCGCAGCTGTCTCCGTCGATATATCTCTCGGTCGTCTCGATGGACCGATGGCCCGCGAGAAGTTGCACGTCGCGCAGGCTGCAGCCGGAGCGATGGACGTTGCGCGCGGCGATGGTGATGAAACTGCGCCGCCCGGAATGCGACGAGCAGCCTTCGAAGCCGAGTTCCCTGAACAGCGCGACAAACCAGTTGACCACGCTGTTCGGCCTCAAATGCGAGCCGCGATAGGAGCGGATGACCGGCCCGACGGGCTCGCTGGTGCGCGCCAGGCATTCCAATGCGCGCTGCAGGTCCGGGTGCGTCGGAATCCGTCGTCCGCCGCGTTTCTTGGCGATGATGTCGCGGACGTTGATCGTGCCCGACACGCGGCCTTGTGGATCCAAGACCATCGACCAGTCGAGCCCGGCGATCTCGCAAGCGCGCAGTCCGGCTTTGACCGAGAGCAAGATCATCGCGCGGTCGCGCTCGGGGAATGACGAATGCGAAACGTGGCGCAACATGCGCTTCAGCATCGGCGGGGTGACGACTTTGGCCTGTTTACCGGGCATGGGGAAACTCTCCTGTGTTTGCGGGACATGACGGGGCGAGCGCCGTCGACAACGCGGCGGCGCTCCATTGCGGTTGGCGTCGGGTGTTTTCGGTTGGGGCTGATCGGGAGGGGAGCGGACAGCGGCGCGCTATGGCGCCGCCATCCGCGTTACGAAGGCCGCGTGGGGCTCGCGCTACCCGAACCCACTGGGCGGCCTTGCGCGGCCCCAGGGAGGCCCGTGGCGTCCCCGGCGTGGCTCTCAGTACTCGTCGGCGCGCATGATCGTCAGCACCCGCGTGGTGACGGCGGGGTCGGCGGGATCGGGGGAACCGAACTCCATTTTGCGGTCGTACAGATCGATCTTCCAGAAGAAGCGTTCGCCGGCTTCGTCGACCGCGCCGAAGTCATGTTCCGCGTGGGGATCGTTGTCCTCGCTGAAGGCTTCGAAGCTTCTGACCTTTTGGAGCAGCGAACGGCGCTGATCGAGCGGCATGGCCTCGACGCCGGCAGTAATCATGACCGCCCCGCCGACGAATGTGCGGCGAAAGGCGTCATTCAATGCGCGGATACGGTCGGTCTTGGATTCGGTCGTGCTGGTCATTGCAAGGCTTCCTGTGGCTGTGGGGATGGGGTCACGCTCGCCCGGTCGGCGGCGCGGGAAACGAAAAGGGGCGGCCCGAAGGCCGCCCCAGTTGCTTGATGATCAGAAGTTCAGCCCAATCGGCTCAGCGCTTGCGATCCCATTCCCGCGCCACGTCAAAGTCGGGGTGCAGGATGGCGACGTGCTTTCGCTCGATCTTGAGCGGCGGCGTTTCGGGTTCGTCGGGCCAACGAATGATAAAATCGTTACCCTCGATAGCCGTGATGACCGCAATCCACCACCCATTGGCGTGACCATCGCTGTACCAATATTTTGCGGCGACGTGCGAGCCGACGCGCAACGCGGCCCAGGCGTCGGGGGCGGGGTCAAGTCTGTCGGGCGCCATTGGCAGGGCCTTTGCGGTTGATGACGTAGCTGTGCCCTTTTCGCCACGGTTCGCGTTTTGTTCTGAAGACGTTTTTGCCCCTGCCGCTGCCTCGACGCTCGCCGCCATTGCGACGGGCGCGGTCGACGCCTTGGCCGCGTATTCTTCGATTCGTTTGTAGATTTCCGGGGTAACGGAGCCGACGATCATGCGGCCGTTCCCCTTGAGCACGCCTTCATGGACGCCGGCGAGCAGAGCGCGGTCGCCGTCGGTCTGAATATCGAGGACGGAGAACTTGAGGCTCTGCGCGGCGGCGACGACCGTCGGCCGATCTTCCGCGCGGAACCACGAGGCCTGGGGGAGGTCGGGTCCCGTGGGCTTGCCGTACACAAGCAGTGCGGGGATTTGGATAGCTTTCGTTGGAGTTGGGCTCGTCATCTGGTTGGTCCTTAGAATCGAAACAGGCCCCGGAGGGCCTGAGGATGAACGCGAACACGCACGCAACGCGGTGAATGGGTGGCGCGCTTAGGTCATGGCCTTTTCCTCGTTTGCGGCGTCCGACCGACGGGGCAGGTAATCCCGCGACGGTGGCGCGATGGTGGGTTTTTGGGGCGTGGCAAATCCACGGATTTCCCCAATATACCAATATCATAATTATACTGTAATGTCAAGTGAATAATTTCCATCTTGGTTAATTCACAATTTTTGACGTGATTTATGGGATTTCTACTCGCACCTATGGAAATCGCCGGCATATGAGCGCTGAGGCGCGGATGGAAAAGGAAGCAAGGTTCGCGGTAATCGAGGGTGACGCCCGCCGCCGTTCACGTTCGTTCGCGACAATTCAAAATGCCGACCGGACACAAACTGGACACGGCCCCGGACACTTTAATCTAAGTCATTGAAAAGACTGGCGCTCCCAAGGGGACTCGAACCCCTGTTTTCGCCGTGAGAGGGCGACGTCCTGGACCGCTAGACGATGGGAGCAGCGGACGGGCTTTTAAACCGACCCGGGGGCGCAAGTCAACGTCGCGGCTTGAACAGAACCCCCGGCGGCGCCATCACCGACCGCGAACAGGGAGCAGCGCATGATTTACGGATTCGTCGGACTCGGTCATCTCGGCGGCAAGCTCGCGGCCTCGCTCGCGCGCGGCGGGTTCGATCTCGTCGTCTGCGACGTCGATCCCCAGGCCGTCGCCCGCCTCGTGGCCGCCGGGGCGCGCAGCGCGGCCTCGCCGGCGGAGGTCGCGCGCCAGTGCGACGCCGTCGTCACTTGCCTGCCGTCGCCGGCCGTCTCCGCGCGCGTGCTCGAAGGGCCTGGCGGCATATTCGAGGGCGCACGGCCGGGCCTGACCTGGATCGAAATGAGCACCAACGATCGCGACACGATTCGCGCTCTTGCGGAAAGAGCGGCGGCCAAGGGCGTCGCGACGCTCGAATGTCCCGTCACCGGCGGCGTGCATCTGGCGGCGAGCGGGGAGATCACGGTCATCGTCGGCGGCGAGGCGGACCTTTTCGCCCGCCACAAACCGGCTTTGGCGGCGATGGGCCGGCGCCTCTTCCATGTCGGGCCGATCGGCGCGGCCTCGGTCATCAAGGTCATCACCAATATGCTGGCCTTCATTCATCTCGTGGCGGCGGGGGAGGCGCTGATGCTGGCCAAGCGCGGCGGGCTCGATCTCGCCCAGGCCTTCGAGGTCATCCGCGCCTCCTCGGGCAACAGCTTCGTGCATGAGACTGAGTCGCAGCTCATCCTCAACGGCAGCTACAACATCAATTTCACCATGGACCTCGCCTGCAAGGATCTTGGCTTCGCGCTCGGCTTCGGCCGCGAGTTCGGCGTGCCGCTCGATCTCGCGGCGCTGACGGCGCAGACCTTCATCCGCGCCCGCGAGGCCTTCGGCGGGGCCGAGCAATCGACCGCCGTCGTCAAGCTCTTGGAGGAGGCGTTGAAGACCGACCTGCGCGCCCCCGGCTTCCCGGCCGAACTCTAGCCGAAGCGGAAGGCGGAGATCGTCTTGCCGCCGATCACGGCGTTGAAGTCGCGCCGGCCCCGCTCCGCCCCCGCCGCGCCGGCCGCAACCATCAGCGGCAGCAGATGTTCCTCGCGGGGATGGCAGGCGCGGCCGGCCGGCGCCTCGGCCCAGTGACGCAGCGCTTCGTCGCGGGCTTGCGGCGCGGCGGTCGCGGCCTCGCCGAGCCAGGCGTCGAAGATTTGCGAATCGCGCCCGTCGCCGTCGCGGAAATGGCGGAGGTCATGGTAGCTCATGCCGCTGCCGACGATGACGACGCCCTCGTCGCGCAAGGGGGCGAGCGCCTGGCCGAGCGCGATATGCAGGGCGGGGTCGAGGTCGCGTTGCAGCGAGACCATCGCCACAGGGATTAGCGCCTCCGGGTCGGCGATCAGCATCGGCACGAAGACGCCGTGATCGTAGCCGCGCTCGGAATCCTCGGCGACGGGCAGGCCGGCGGCGCGGATCAGCGCGGCGGCGCGGCGACCCACATCGGGCGCGCCCGGCGCCTTATAGCTCAGCTCATAGGTGTGGGCGGGAAAGCCGTAATAGTCGAAGATCATTCCCGGCGCGGGATTGACGCTGACCGTCGGCGTCTCGGCTTCCCAATGCGCGGTGACGATGAGGAAGGCCTTGGGCGGCGCCGGCAGGCGGGCGACGAGGCCGGCGAGATAGACGCGAAGCGATTCCCACGCCTGTCGGCCGAACGGCGGCGGGCCGTCGATCCAGAAACAGGGGCCGCCGCCATGCGGCAGGAAGATCGCGGGTTGCCTGGTCTCGCCCATCTCTCACGCTCCGAGGCCGCGCCATCGGCCGACGCTCGGGTTGTAACGACTTCCCGGCCGCCTGGCGAGGCAAGCCCTGGTCGCAACAATTTAAACTCGGCCTCACTTGCGCCCGCGCGCCCATCGCGTAAGGCTGACGGCCGGCAAGAGGCCGCGCAAGTCGCGCGGACGGGGGGAGGAAACCTTGAGCGAACTCGAAACGCGCACAATGTCGAAAGTGTCGTGGCGGCTCGTGCCGTTCCTGATGCTGTGCTATTTCATAGCATATCTCGATCGCGTGAATGTCGGCTTCGCCGGCGGGCCGATGAGCAAGGATCTCGGCTTCTCGGCTTCCGTGTTCGGCGGCGCGGCGGGCATTTTCTTCATCGCCTATTTCTTCTTCGAGGTGCCGAGCAATCTCGCGCTCGACCGCATCGGGGCGCGCGTCTGGATCGCGCGCATC